>Ga0172369_10003331_pt1 | contig 21239 bp, 14 predicted proteins | sample LakKiv25m_FD_114539 | JGI IMG/M metagenome (GOLD analysis project Ga0172369, IMG submission 114539) | Freshwater microbial communities from Kabuno Bay, South-Kivu, Congo - kab_022012_11.25m | ecosystem: Environmental > Aquatic > Freshwater > Lake | place: Democratic Republic of the Congo...
CGCCCGCGCGGCTGGGCAGCGTATGATGACATCTACCTGCACGGCTTTTTCTCCCTCGACTGGGCCTCTACAATTGTGAAGGTGGTCAGCCTCGATCCGGAGACCCGTGAAATCACCACCGACCCGCCGGGCACGGGTCACTACGGCATCCGCGCCGGCGGACGGTTCTTTTATTTCAACGTGCTGGAAGAACTGGATCAGCCGTGCGAATGGCACCTGGACCGGAACACCGGTCTGCTCACTCTCTGGCCGCCGGAGTCGCTCGAGGAGAGCGAGATCATCGTCTCGCTGTTGGACGGACCGCTGATCGAGCTGCGGGAAGTAGAGCATGTCTCCTTCATCGGCTTGACGCTGGAAGCCATGCGCGGCGACGCCGTCAGCATCACCGGCGGGAAGGGAGTCTCCGTAGTCGGCTGCACGTTGTGCAACGTGGGGAAAGATGGCGTAGCAATCAAGGACGGTTTCGACCACGCGGTGGTGAGCTGCGACATCTTCGACACCGGCGAGTGCGGCGTGCGTATGCATGCCGGCGACCGGGTGCAACTGATTCCTTGCAACCACCGCGTACACAACTGTCACCTGCACCACATCGCGCGCGAGGGCTGGACCTACTTCGGCGCGGTGGAGCTGAACGAAACCTGCGGGGCCGTCGTCAGCCACAATCGCATGCACGATCACCGGCACGCCTTGATGTGCTTTCGCGGCAATGACAATCTTATCGAATACAACGAGTTCTACAACTTCACGCTGGAGGGTGACGACTGCGGCTGCATGTATACCGGCCGCAAGTTCGACTACCAGGGCAACGTGGTGCGGTATAACTGGATCCACCACGCCGGCGACTCCGGACGCAACGAGTGGGGCTCCTCCGGCATCTACATGGACGACGGCGCGGGCGGCACGGAGATTTACGGCAACATTATTCACCAGGTTAACAAAGGTGTGCTGGCCGGCGGCGGACTGAACATTCGCATCCACGATAACATCTTCATGGATTGCTCACCCGCCATCTGGTTTGACGAGCGCTGCGTCTCCGCGCGCGCCGACCGCGGCGAGACGATGGTGCACGGTTGGATGCGCGAGCAGTTCTTCGGCGTGAAGGCCGATGAAGCGCCATACCAGGAGAAATATCCGCACCTGGACGTCATGCTGAATGCCCTTCGCCAGGGCACCGGCATCCCCCCGCTGGGCAGCGCCGTCTACGGCAACATTGCTCTGGGCAGCCAGGGCAAATGGCTGGCTACCCACTGGGCGACCTATCCGGATTACTTCGAATTCCACGACAACCTGACGGACGGGGACCCGGGCTTCGTCGACCCGGCGTTCGGCATTTTCCAGCTTCGTGAGGATTCGCAGGCGTATGCCACGGGCTTCCAGCGGCTGCCTTTTGATGAAATCGGCCTGGTGAAGGACGAATACCGGACGGCCATCGAGAGTACCTATACCGCCATCGAGATCGTCGAGCCAATCGGCGCCGAGGGGCAGCCCGGGAAGGCGGTGCTGCGCGTGCGCAATACCGGCGACGTGCCGGTGGAGGGCACGGAGCTGATCGAGATGAAGCTTCAGCGGCACGGCCCTGGGATCGCCTATGTCGAGGTATCTTACCGCGTGGCTCCCGGCGAGGAGGCGGCATACGAGTTCGCCGTGGCGCTGCCGGCTGAGTACCTGCTGGATCTATACGAGATTTACCTTTTCTCGCGTGGCGAGCGCCTGCGCCCCTGCTGGATCGTCATGCCGCTGGCCTACAGCCTGGAGAGCCGGCTGGAAATATCGACGCCGATCGTCACCGGCGTCTCGGTAGGGGTGGTGCTCTTGACCGTGCGAAATGTCGGCGCGGCGGTGGTGGACCGCGAGGTAGCCGTGCAGACATCGGACGGCGGCGTCTTCCCGACGGGGAATACACTCCATTGTCGGCTGGCGCCTGGCGAAGAGGTGAGCGGGGAATTTACCGTCCGGCTGGAAGCGGGCCGCGTCATCTCCCGCGTCTGCCTGACAACCTTGGGCGAGGGCATCAAGCCGGCGCAAACCGCCGCTATCGTAGAATACCCGCTGGCCGACCAGACGCCGATGGCGCTGGAGGCGGTCGCCCGCGCATTGACCGCCGAGCCGACTCTGCCGGTGAGGCAAACGCCACTGCGCGCGTCCGCCGCCCACGTCGCCGACCTTCGATTGGCCTTTGTCGGCGATTGCCTGATCCTGTCCGGCACCGTGCAGGACTCGCGAATAGTGGTCACCGAGATGCTGTGGGATGGCTCGTGCATCGAAGTCTACGGCACCAGCCCGGACCGCGAGCGCATCGGTCACGTCTTCGGCAACCTGCCCATCGGGCAGATCTACCTGGTACCCGCGTATGGCGGCGAACCGGCGAAAGGCTTCACCTTTACCGACAATGTGCCACGCTTCGTGCCGGACATCGCGGTCGAAACAGAACCGGTGGACGGAGGATATTCGATCCGAGCACTGGTGCCGCTGAAGTATCTGGGCGCCGCCCCGGATGCCGACCGTTTCCTGTTTGAAGTACAGGTGACCACCGGCTTCGGCGACGGCATCGAGCAGCACCGCGCCAACCTGTTCGGCAGCAAATCCGCATACCGGGACAGCAGTCGGTACGCGATGGCGGTGCGGAGGAAACGTCAATAATCTTTTCCTCATGCCCAAAAGGGGTGATATAGAAAGCGAAGAAAACATGAAGCAAGAGCAAGCGTATAGAGGGGAATACACGCCTGATTTTGATATATATGAAGTCGTCGCGTCATCTACCGCACGTCGTGTGCTTTTTAGCGCATTTGATAATGATGTCGCTATTTACGATTTGGTGACGAAGGCATGGTCCCCTACAATGCACACGACTTTCGATTTCGGAGGAGAGCGCCTCGCCCTTTCCGACGAACTTGATGGCATTCTTGCGGCCGCATATGCAAGGTATGGCATAGCTTTTTATTCCTCGACTACCGGTGCCGAACTGTGGAGGAGAAAAGATATCAAGAAGACCTATCATGTTACATTGTCTCGTAATGGTACGACCGCTTACTGCGCTATCGGTGGTTCTTCTCTTGTGGTTCTTGATCTCCACACCGGTAACACAATTGATAAGATCAGAGACGCGCGTGCCGTCTACCAGAGCGAGTGTGATGATGTTTCTTTCATCGAAGGTTCCAGATCGCGCCTTATTGATATGTCTGGTCAGCTTATCACTCATATTAAGAATACGTCCTTTGCATATCTGGATGTCACATTTGCTCCGGGCAAGGTGTGTCACTCAGAAGCAGCAGGACCAGTTCGATGCATTGACATTCAAACGGGGAAAGAATTATGGCGGTACCAACCTGATTCTGGAAACCACATATTGAAACTCGGATACGACACACAGAACCATCAATTCGTTGGTATCGAGTATAACTACCAGGAAGCTGAATCTAAAGTACTGATACGGTGGTCAGAAGAGGACGGTATACTACACAGCCGAAAGAAAATTGGAACTCCGAGTGACTGCTGCTTTGCTCTCTCCGGAGGGGTGCTTGTGACGACCGATGCGCAATTTCTCGATTCCGCATCTGCTAATCCCGTCTAGTGCTAGATCATTCATGTTTGGTGTTACCTCCTGGAACAATGCTATGTGCTGATAAGCACATTAGAGGTGGAAAATGTCAATGCATTTTACTAATGCAAAGTGGATCTGGCTCCCGCAGGAGGAGCCGGTCATTAACCAGTATGTCAACTTCCGCCGCGTTTTCGCACTCAACGCCAAGCCGGCAACCGCAACACTGCATCTCTCGGTCGATACCGACTTCGTGCTCTTCGTCAATGGCGAGGAGGCGGCGCGGGGGCAGTTCAGCGACTACCCGGAGCGGAAGACGTATACCAGCGTCGACGTGACCGGGAAGCTGCGGGCGGGGGAGAATGTCATCGCCGTGCTGGCGTATTACAAAGGCCGCAACTTCAGCACCTACCGCGCGGGGAAAGCGGGATTGATCGTCGCGCTGGAGGCCGGGGAGACGCGCGTCGTCAGTGACGATTCCTGGCGGGCGCGGCAGTCGCCGGCGTTCCAGTCAGGCGACATGCCGGTGGTGACCGTGCAGCTTGGCTTCACCGCGGAGTTCGACGGGCGACTGGACGATGCGTGGACACAGGTCGGATATGACGACGACGGCTGGATCTGCGCGCAGGCGCTGGCCGGGCCGACGGACGGGTTCTGGATAGAATTGCTGCCGCGCCCGGTGCCGCTGCTGCATATCCTGCCGCCGTGCTCTGCGAGGTTGACGGCGCAGGGGAGCCTCATCCGCCGCGGGAAGGGAGCTTCTGTTGCGGATACCATGATGCGCGACGCGTTGATCGCCGAACGGCAAAACAGGGCCTTCACCATGCCGCCGCGGCCCGACGTCTTTTACACGCGCGCAGTGCCGCAACCGGGCGATTTCATGGTGCAGCCCAACGACCGGCGGGCGGAGCTGCTGCCGCCGCAGGAGGGCGCCGACGGGCGATACGTGATCATCGACCTGGGGCGCGAAGAAGCAGGGTTGCTGACCTTCCACCTGGACGCTCCCGCCGGCACGGTAATCGACATCGCGCACGGCGAGCAACTGCACGACGGCCGCGTGCGCGCGCAGGTGGGCGGGCGCCATTTCGCCGACCGCTACATCTGCCGCGAGGGCGACAACCACTTCACGCTGCCCCGCCGCCTGGGTCTGCGCTACCTGGAGTTCCACTTTACGCATTTCGACAGGCCGCTGCAGCTTGACTATCTGGGACTGCTGCCCACCGAATTGCCGCTGGAAGACATCGGGTCATTCAAATCGTCCGACGCGCTGGCGAACCGCATCTACACGGTGGGCAAGCGCACGCTGACCCTGTGTATGCACGAGCATTATGAGGACTGCCCGTGGCGCGAGCAGTCGCTGTATGCCGGCGACAGCCGGAACCAGGCGTTGTATGGCTATTATGCCTTCGGCAATTACGACTTCGCCGCCGCCTCCTTCGACCTGCTGGGCCGCGGCGTGGGCGAGGACGGGCTGCTGGAGCTGACTGCGCCCGCCAGCACGGGGGTGAATATCCCCGGCTATACTGTGATCTGGATTACCGAGCTGGCGGAGCACTGGCTCTACAGCGGCGATCCGGTGCTCTTCAATACCTTTGCCGGACAGATCGAGTGGATGCTAAACACCGCGCTGGCCGCCCACTTCGATCCTGACCTTGGCCTGTACCAGCCGCCGGGCGGACCGCGAGCATGGCAGCTTTACGAATGGATGGACGGGCTGGCCGGCTTCAACTTCGGCAACGACGATCCTGGCGACCGTTTCGACGCGCCATACAACCTGTACCTGCGCGAGGCGTTGCGGAGCTACGCGTGGATGCTGGCGCAGGCGGGGCAGGCGGAGAAGGCGGAGGCGGTGGAGTCGCAATACAAAGCGCTGGGCCGCTCGATCCGCGACGCCTTCTGGGACGCGCGGGCGGGCGCGCTGGCCACCTTCCTGGAGCGCGGGAAACGCTGGCACCTGTGCGACCTGGTGCAGGCGATGGCCTTTAGCGAGGGGTTAATCCCCGAACGTTGCGCCGACCGCGCGCTGGAGGGCCTGCTGGCGGGCCGCTGGTATCCGATGACCTTTTACACGCTGCTCTACCAGGCGCTCGGCCTGCGCAGCTTCAGTCCGGCCGCCCGCCGTTTCACCGCCGACACCATTGTGCGCCGTTGGGAGCCGATGCTGCTGGCGAACGCCACCAGCTTCTGGGAAACCGATCTCAGCGACGCCGACTTCGCCGATGCCGGCAGCCTCTGCCATGCCTGGAGCGCGCTGCCGGTCTACTACTACGGCGCGTGGGTCCTCGGCGTGCGCCCGCTCGCTCCCGGCTTCACCCGCTTCGCCGTCAGCCCCTACCCCGACCGCTTCCTGCAGGCGGAAGGCGCAGTGCCCACCCCCGCCGGCCCGATCACCCTCGCCTGGACGCGCACCGACCGCGGCCTGAAGCTGACCGCCGAAGGTCCGACCGACCTGCACCCGGTGTTGCAGCCCTTCCCGGAAGCGCCGGTCGCAAGCGCAACGTATAACGGGGTTGAATTCGGGAAGGGGTGATATTCTAGTGGGGTGTGGATGAATGGATAATTAAGAATGGGAGAGTGGGCGAATGGGGGATTTGCGCTCCGACTCTCCCTTTCTCCCATTCACCCATTCACCCCATCATTCCGCCCACAGCTCCTGCACCTTCTTCGCGATGTTGGCGCCTAGCTTGACGCAGCGGTCGGCGTCGAAGCCCTTCGGGGAACCGGCGGAGACGGCGCCGAAGTGGGTAGGAGGCTGGCCGGTGGAGACGCCGCCGGTGTAGATGAGCATGCCGCGGATGAGCATGCCGGCGATGAGCGTCATCTCGGTGAATTCATACCCGCCGCCGCCCTGCCAGGCGGCAGAGGCGAAGGGGGCGCCCAGCTTGCCGACCAGCTTGACGGGGATGGTGTCCATGAGCTTCTTCATCTGCCAACTGGTGGTGCCGTAGTAGGTGGGCGAGCCGAAGAGCACCGCCTTCGCGTCCGTTATATAGGGCAAATCCAGCGCATCGACCGGCATCGTCTGCGCCTCGCACCCCGCCTCGCGAGCGCCCTGCGCGATCAACTCGGCCATGGCCCGCGTGTTACCGGTTTCCGAATGATAGATCACGGCGATTTTCTGCATGAAATGCCTCCTCACAGCGACCCGGCACACGGTCAGGTGAGCCGGCGCATTTACACTATTCGTAACAATGACAGGGATTCCTGCCGCAAGCCAACCCGGGGACAGCCCCCATTTGCGTCATGTTACAGTAATCGGTTGGTGTCTCATGCTCATGCTCATGCTTGTGCTCGAAAAAGCTTCCCGACACCCAGACAAGCCTTGTCTCCGCTTTACGTGATGTGAAGAAATAGATAACCTGTCCCCACTTTGAAAAGCCGGCAGAGCGAGAGTTCTACCGATGTACTACACTTTTTTCAACTGCGCCGCTTTTTCGACAGCGAGATATACAGGGGGAAATACAGGGGACAGGTTCAATAGTCCCCGTCCATCCGCCCTCTCAACGCCCCTCTGCAGCGTTGCAGGATATCCGCACGATTTCGCGGAATCAGGTGACATCCTATTCCGAGGTAATCATCAATGGTTCAACGATGGACTCTTTTCCTGCTTGTTTTCGCACTGGCGCTGCCGGCGCTGCTGCGGGCGGCGCCGCTGACGCTGGTGGCGGACGGCAACGCGCGCGCGGCGATCGTGGTCGCCGCGAACGAAGACAAGGCCGCTAAAGCGGCAAGTGAGCTGCAGAAGTATATCGCGCAGATGAGCGGCGCCACGCTGCCCATCGTTACGGAAGGCGAAGCGCTCCCGGCAGGCATGACCGTCTCCGTGCTGGTGGGGCATACCGCCGCCGCGCAAAAGCTGGGGGTGAAGGTGCCCGCCGGCTTTGATCCGAGCATTCGCAAGGATGCCTTCTGCGAAGAGGGATATGTCCTCCGCACCGCGGGCAACAGCCTGGTGGTGGGCGGCAATTCGGATGGGCCGTACCAGGGCGCCATCTACGCCGCTTACGCGCTGCTGGAAAAGCTGGGCTGCCGCTGGTATTTCCCGGACAAATGGGGCGAAATTGTCCCGCAGCAGGCGACCGTCACCGTGCCTGACCTGAACGTCACCTCGAAGCCCGACTTCGCTGTGCGCGGCGTCTGGCTCTCCGGCTGGGTGCCGATCACCGCGAAGGAGCGGGCGGTCTACAACGAGTGGGGCACGAAAATCGGCTTTACCGGCGGCAATCTTTACCCGACCCCCGGCGACGGCTTCCTCGGCGTCCTGCTGCCGCCGAAGGAGTTCTTCGCGGAGCACCCCGAGTGGTACGCCATGGACAAGGCAGGCAAGCGCAGCCCGGATTCCAAACTCTACGACCGCAATACCATGCTCTGCCTGTCTAACCCGGACGTGCTGAAGCAGTGCATCGAGAACGCGAAGGCCGCCTTTGCCGGGCAGAAGAAATACGCCTGTGTTTATCCCAACGGCATCGGCATCAGCCCGCCCGATGGCGCGCCGTATTGCTATTGCCCCGACTGTCTGGCGGCGAGCCAGGACTTCAATTACCCTACCTACATCCACCAGCCGATGCAGAGCGAGGAGTTTTTCGGTTTCGCCGCCAAGCTGGCGCAGGCTTTCCCGGACAAATGGATCGCCACCGCCGGCTACGCGCTGCGCGAGCTGCCGCCGCAGGGGGTGAAGCTGCCGCCGAACATCCAGGTGATGTATGCGCCGATCAGTTCCTGCGTGCTGCACGCCGGCAACGACCCGCACTGCTGGCGCCGTCAGGAGACGATGAAAATCCTCTCCGACTGGAGCAAGGTGACGGACCATATCACCATTTACGACTACAACCCCGGCCTGCTCACCGGCTGCTTCGTGCCCGAGCGCGACGTGGCGAACTTCACCGCCAACGCGCCGCTGTATAAGGACCTGGGCATCAAGGGCTTCGTCACCGAAGGCCGCAAGTCGTTCATGAATGTGTGGATCAGCTACTACATCCGCGGCAAGCTGATGTGGGACGCCCATGCCGATGTGACCGCGCTGAAGAAGGACTTCTACAACACCTTCTTCGGTCCGGAAGCCGGCCCGCAGGTGCAGGCCTGGTGGGACGCCTGCGATGACGCCCTCGGCAAGACGACCATCCACCCGCACGAGGACTTTCTCGTCAACCAGATTTATACGGTGGCCTTCACTACGAAGATCCACGCTTATGTGGAGGCGGCGCGCAAAGCGAAGATGACCGACGAGCAACGCGCGCATTTCGACGCTTTCGCCATCATCGCCGACCACCTGGAGAACTTCGCCGCCATGGAGGACGCCGACGGGCGCATGGACTACGCCGCCGCCGCGGCCGCCGCCGGCCGCATGCAGGACGATAAAGTCAAGTTGCAGGCCATCGAGCCCTTCCTCTTCACCGTCGAGAAGCGCGCGGTGCCGCGTTCCTACTTCACCGATGGCCGCCAGCTTCGCTACCAGCAGCTCGCCGGCCTTACCGACGGCACTAAGGGCACGCTGGTCGCCGCCGTACCGCTGCTGGCGAAGTTCGCCCGCGACCCCTTCAACGAAGGCGTGATCGGCGAGTGGTACGACCCGAAATTCGACGACGCGAAGTGGGGCCAGGAGAATACCTTCATCTGCTGGGAAGCGCAGGACCCGCCGCTGGATGACAAAGGCCATGATTACGACGGCTACGGCTGGTATCGCGCCACGATAGATATCCCCGCCAACTTCGCCGGCAAGCCAATCATCTTCCACTGCGGCGGCGTCATGAACGAAGGCTGGGTGTGGATCAACGGCCAGTATGCCTATCATGATCCTTTCGCGCTCTGGTGGCTGCACCCCCACGACTTCGAGGTGGACGTGACGAAGCTGGTCAAGCCCGGCAGAAACACCCTCGCCATCCGCGTGTGGAACAACGCCGACATCGGCGGCATGTACCGGCGGGCGTTCTTCTACACGCCAAAGGAGTAAGCCTGGTCCTGGGACCGCAGGCGTCCCGCGCCTGCCTGGCAGGAAAGCCTACCAATTCATACAATTTCGCATGGATGCGGAATCCCAGCCTGAGGGGTTGAAAGTCCATAGCCCGAGGCCGCACGAAAGTTTACCCCGATACAGTCGGGGCGACCCCGGGGAAGGTGAGCTTACCAATGCATACGCGCCGACAGGACGCCGGCGCATCGATCGCGGGAAGCGAGGTGTTTACAAAGGAGGTTAACCCGGCAATGGAGCGCATCGAGACAGCGTCATCATCCGCGCGACGGCATGATCTCGATTGGCTGCGCATCCTGGCCGTCCTGCTGCTGGTTCCCTTCCATTGCGCCCTGGTCTTCGCGCCGGATCCGCGCTTCATCATGTTCGTCAAAGATGTGGTCGAGAGCAGGCCCCTGCTGGCGACGGCCAATTTTATGAATCTGTGGCACATGCCGCTCTTTTTCGTCATTGCCGGGGCGTCGACCTGGTTCTCGCTCCGCCGGCGCGCCGCCGGGCAGTATCTCCGGGAGCGTGTGCTGCGCCTGTTCGTGCCGCTGGTCTTCGGCATGCTCGTCCTGGTCCCGCCAATGACGTATCTCGGAAGGACAGACCATCCGTCGTTCTGGGCACATTACCTGGGATTCTTCCGCTTCGATCCGGCCGACCTGACCGGCGACCGAGGCATGTTCACCCCGGGGCACCTCTGGTTCATCCTGTCCCTGCTGGTGTTTTCGACGGCGGCGCTGCCGCTGTTCCTGTCGCTGGCCTCCACCCCCGGCAGGCGATTTACCGCGGCCCTGTCCTCCGCCGTGCGAATGCGCGGCATGCTGCTGCTGGGTTTTCTGCCGCTCGCGCTGACGGGAGCGGTGCCGATGCTGGGGGATCGCAACCCCCTGCACTATCTTCACTTTATCCTGCTCTTCATGGCCGGTTTCCTGTTGATGACTGAGGCCGGCTTCCAGCAGGCCATTGACCGCGACTGGTGGATATATCTGCTGATCGCGCTGGCGCTGACACCCATCTTCTTCCGGCAGGAAGCCCGGTCATCGCCAATGTGGTCCCCCGAATGGGTCGTCACCCTTATCGTGTTTTATCTCGCACGCTGGACCTGGGTGCTGGCGATCCTTGGATTGGGTCATCGCTTCCTGAACGCCGCCTCCGGCTTCCTGTTCTACTGCAGCGAAGGCGCGTATCCGTTCTACCTCCTGCACCTGCCGATCAACATGCTGATCGCCTTTTTTGTAATCCGCTGGCCGGTCGGCATCGGCGTCAAATACCTGTGCATCGTGCTGCTGACGTATCTGCTAACGCTGGCCGTTTACGAACTACTGGTCAGGCGCTGGCATGTCATGCGTTTCCTGCTCGGTATGAAGCCGCAGGCGAAACCATCGCAGGATGCGATACATAGGGGGACCCTAAATGGGCCTGGACATTCACATCATGCGTCCGCGTAAATTCTTTCTCCGCGATTATGAGCTGCCGTCACAGCGCCTGCTGCCGGGGGTGGAGATTCGTGTGATCGGCGCGGAGCCGATGAGCGCCTTCGACGCCGGGGTGGCGGAGGACGTGGTGGTCAAGCAGGTGCGGTGGAACCAGAGCGAACCCCGATACGTGTTGCCGGACGACGACGGCATCTACTATTCCGAGCGGTTCAGTTACGACCAGTTCGACTTACTGCGCGAGTTCGCGGCGTTTTTCGACTACCCGCAAAAGCGGTATATTTTCTGGGGGGATCGCGGATTTGGCGAAGGATACGATCTCGATGCCTTGCCATCGGTCAAAACGGCCTGGCGCCGGCAGCAATCTCGCTATCCGCACCTGGTCTTTCACGAGGATAACCGAGGATTCTACTTCCCCACCGCGCTGGCGAAGCCCATGCCGACCGAATTCGGCTACATTGGCTCGACCTTCCGGTTGCAAGAAGAGTTGGAGCGACTGGCCCCCAAAGCCCGACTGGCCGGAGATCATCAGGAGACGATCGCCGGTGCCATCGATCTGCTGCGACAGGCGGCGGAAGCCTCGGTGAACAGCCGGCTGCCGATTATTTTCGATGGATAATTATGTCATAGGGATTCGCCTGCTTAACTTGAAAACCACCGAAATTAGGATCACATGATACAGCATCCCGATGAGATAGCCGACATTGAAACTCATCGGACTCTGATCTTCGGTGAACCCCAGAAGGCGGATGAAGATCAGATAGCGAAGGCCTGCCCCTATACAAACGCCAAGAATAAAAGCAGCTAATGCAATCAGCGCTTGAAAATTTTGACTCTTATGTGCAGAGAGTCGCATTATCACTTCACCGGTCAGATACGTCGAGATACCCAGTAGTGTAATAGCGATGGCAGCGCCGACTGCGGGGTACGGAATCTGCGGAAGATGGAGCAGTTTTGCGAAGGCCAGGAAATTCGCGACATATGCAACGGCAAAACCGGCCGCCACGCCGATGAACTCGCCGAAGATGAGCCATAAAATCTGAAAACCAGGACGCGATGAGCTATTATCTGGAGTGGTCAACTGCAAGGCGATCTATGAAAAGAGCGTGATGCATGCGCCGTAAAAAATTCCGGCGAGGAATAAGGCTCCGGACATGTCTACACCTCCTCTGTGAGAAACATGTATTCGGTGAATTCGATTCCCTTTGCCGTGGCTCGTCTACTGATTCCCAATTATAACATATGAAATAGGGCCTGTTTAGCCCAGCTTCTTCGGCTCTCCCCCCAGCCCCGATACTTCCCGCGCCGCGGCGTCGATTTCGAAGTGGTGGGGCGGGCAGCCGGGGACATGGCGGCCGCAGCCGGCGACGGCTTTCGCGCAGTTGCCGATGACCACTACCTTGTCGCGCTCCGGCAGTTCCTCCAGCCGGCCCAGGGCGAAGGTGACGCCGGCCAGTTTGGCGCGGTCGGGGCCCAGTGAGTAGTAGATATGGCGGAATTCGGCCCAGCAGCCGCTGCACACGTTCTGGCTGATCACCTCAACGCCCATCTCCGCGTACTGGCGGCAAGCGACTTCTTCCGCGGTCTCGAAGCGGCGGGCCACCGAGGCAATAGAGTGGCCGACCACCTCCACTTCATCCAGGCTCTTCGGACCCAGACCGGCGGCGATGGCGTATTTGAGGAACTTGATGCGGCTCACCTCGAAGCCCATCACCGCGGCGCCGACCATGTCCGTTGCCAGCGTGTTTGCGCCGGCGATGACCAGGTCCATTTTCACCGGCGTGCACTCGCCCGGGCCTAAGCCTTCGCCGGCGGTGGTGGCGTCGATGATGGTCAGATGCGGTTTGACGAATCCGCAGAGATCGACGATTGCCTGCTCCACGCTCGTCTCATGATAACGGATGCGCTCGGAGACCGGCAGTAGACCCTTCAGGTTCTTGATGCCCAGCGACACCTGCGTCTGGTCGTGCGTCTTGAGGATGGGGATGTCGATGATCTTCTCGACGTCGAAGATGACCGGGGTGATAACACTGTTTTTAATGACTTTGCCGTCGGGGAAGTCTACTTCCCGCATCTCGCCGGCGGTCACGTCCACCAGCGGCACCGCCTGCGCCAGGCCGATGGCCGCCAGCGCCTCGTAATAGCGCTTGCCGACCGACGTCTCGAACTTCGGCGACTCCGGGTTGTAGACGAGATCGTTCTCGCCGATCAGCGGCTTGCCGCCGGCCTCCAGCACCAGCCGCGCCGCCTCCGCCACCACCGCCGGCTCGGCCACCGCGCCCAGCCGGTACGTCTGGAACAGCCCGTTCGGCTTGATTAACACGCGCTCGCCCGGATTCACGAAGCGTGACATCCCACCGAGCAGGTCTATCGCCTCCCGCGTGGCCGCGGCGGCGTCGGTATGCTTGCTGATGCTAACCTGAAATGCGCTCATGCGCATATCGTAGACGGCAAACCGCGGCGCGTCAAGGCGCATAGACCGTGAAACCACTGATTACACAGATTACACTGATGATAAGGGGTAATGAAAGCATCATCGAAGGTTACAAAGGACGGTTGAGAGTAACAGGCTTGCTACTCACCTTTCCATTCCGTTACCAGATAAATGACGCGAAGCTAAATCAGTGTAATCTGCGTAATCGGTGGTTTCACAAAAATTCTTCAAAACAGCGGCTTCCCATCCAGGTCGAGCGCGTTGAGCGCTTTGTCATCATAGCCGATGACGTGCAGGATGGTCGGCGTCAAGTCGTAGATGCTCGGTGTTGTGGTATTCAATTTATGGTTGGCAAAGAGGATAGCCGGCACCAGCGCGGGATCGATCAGGTGGTCGCCGCTCCATTTTTTATCGTTGTCTTCGAGGACCGTCACCGGCACGGCGCCCAGCGCGGTTTGCCACGAGGCGCGATAACCGTCAGTGAAGCCGATGAACAGGTCCGGCGCCTCTTCCGCGCGCGACCCCCAGAAGATCTCCTCGCGCGGATACACGTTATGAATGACTGGCGTGCCGTCGTCGTCCTTCCACGCTTTCAATTTGACGGCCAGCTCTTGCTTCAGCGCTTCCGACTCGCTGCCGGGCGCCACAATGCCGTGGGCCTCCCGCCCTCGCTGGTTCAGATAGATGGCGCCGAAGCCCATGGCATACGCGCGCGTCTTCGACCAGTCGATATCCGTCAGCAGGTCGCCGCCCTCGGTTTTCCCCGCCGTCAGCGCCAGGTAGCCGTGCTTCAGCAGCCAGGTGTTCACGTTGGCTGACCGCCGGAACGCGGCAAAGCCGTGGTCCGACATGACGATGAGAATATCATGCGGCCCGAGCTTGTTCATCACCTCGCCGACGATCCCATCCGCCTGCTCGTAGATGTGATCGATCGTCTGCTCGTAGGGATTGCCTTTCGTAAACAGGGAGTGGTTTTTCGGATCGGCATACCCCCAGAACATGTGCTGCACGAGATCGGTGGCGCCGTAATATGAGAAGACAATGCCCGTCTTCGTGCGCCCGAGCTCATAGTCGAGCATCTCCTGATTTTGCTTGATAACGGATTGCACGTTTCCGAGGAAGGGCTTTTCGGTCAGCCGCTGCTCGTTCACCGCCCAGGTATCGTAGGGTATGCCCTGGGTGTAATAGGGGCCGAACTTGTCCGCCAGCTCCTTCGCGTAATCGGCCGGATAGGACAGGGCGAAATGCGGCTCGCGCGGATCATGGTTGATGGGGCTGACGTACAGCTTGAAGGCATTCTCATCCGCCTGCACCAGGTAGAAACGGGCGATGCCTTTGAACTTATTGAACAACCCCAGCGAGAAGGTCACGCCGTGCCAGCCGCTCCACTCGCCTTGCTTAATCGTGAAGCGGTCGCCGCCGCGGATATCGACGGTGGCAGTGTGTGCCTTCACGTCCACATCCAGGTGTATGGGCACCTTCGCGTTGTCTCTGCCGGCCGCCGTCTGCCGCTGCGGGCCGTAGAGGTAGTCGTCGATCGCGGTGGCCACGTTCACCTGCACCACCTTGCCGCCGGTATCGGCGCCGGAAATGCCCTCCGAGGTGTAAAAGGTGAAGGTGCCTTCCGTGCCGAGGATGTCCGGCACGCCCATGCCGGACAGCATGCGGCCGTCGATCTTATCCGGCGGGAAAGTGACGGGAAAGTTCAGGATAACCGATGGCACGCCGCGCTCGGTGGCGTAGTCCCAGAAGCGCGGGGTAGTGATGATCTGCCGCACCTTGCCTCCGTCGAAATCCGAGGTGGAGAGCGCCAGCGCGGGCTTGTTCGGATCGCCCAGCAGCTTGGGATCGCGATGAATGAAGTCGAACAACCCGTGCGCGCCGGGGTTCTTGCCGGTCGCGAAGCTGGTGAACGCCACCGGCGTCTGCGACGGATTCGTCGTCGCCATGTGCGCGTAGCTGCCTTCCTGGGCCAGTTGGGCGAAGTGCGGCAGCTTCCCCGCGGCCATCAGCGGGTCCAGGATGTGCGGGCTCATCCCGTCGAAGGCCAGGATGACGATTCTACCATGGAAGTCCGAATGCTGCATGGATTGTCCTTGTATGAAGCGATAAGCAAAAAAGCCGGCGACGCCGACCGGGATGATGATGCCGATCGCCAGTGCCACCCTGGGCTGCTTCTTGATAAAGCCGAAGATCTGCTTAATGCGCAGCAGCACCACGCCGAAAAATGCCGCCACGATGGCGAGAATATACCCGAGGCCGCTGACGATCACATACCCGGAGCCGGGATCGATATAGGCAAGAGACATGACGATGAATGCACCCTTTGCAGACTATTATACCCGTTTTCCCGCCGGCGGAACGACAGGCTGCTTATTCGTTCCGGATTGAACCACAGAGTGATAAGTAATAAGTGAGGAGTAAGGAGTGAGGAGTGAGGAGTGGAGGTAATGGCACTATTCATCTCTTCTGGTAATCCCGAATCCCATAGCTAGGGGCAGCGCCCCTGGAGCCGGCCCGAGAAGAGATACACCCAATTCCTCACTCCCCAATCCCATAACCGGATTGTTATTTGGCACCGGATTCCAGAAACGTTGCCCCTGGCTATGGGATTCGGGATTGCCGGAAAAGGGATTTTACCATTGCCTCCACTCATGCCTTTCCACTTCTTCACCACTCACTACTCACTACTAACTTATCACTTATCACTTATTACTCATCCTCCGTCACCCGATCGTCACCCCGCCGGCCACAATGGTGTTATTCCGCTCCAGCACGAAACGTCCCAGCTCCGGGATCTCGCCGTAGGGTTCGGTGATGACCGGCGCCTCCATCTCGAGGACGACTTCGCCGACCTCGGTGTCCTGCAGCATGTCGGCGTTCTCCTCCAGCAATTCCAGCGTAGAGGAGTCGATGCGCCGTGCGATGCGGGCAATGCGGCAGGGCACTTCCTGGGTGGTGCAGCGGAAGGTGATCCGTTCGCCGGCGCGCACCGGGTGGGGCGACATCCAGAAGATCGTGCCGGGCAGCGTCTGTCCGATGGCCGGGCGCGCTTCGATATCGGTCAACAGCATGCCGCGCCTGACTTCGACCGGCTCGGCGAGGGTCAGCCCGATGCTCTCCCCGCACTCCGCGTCGTGCCGCTCGCGGCCATACTCGCGGATGCTCGCCACCGTCACGGCGGCGCCCGCCGGCCACAGGATCAGCCGGTCGCCGCTCTGCAGACAGCTCGATTCGATGCGGCCCGCGACGATCTGCTCGCCGTCTACCTCATAAAGCGCCTGCACCGGCAGGCGCAGGCCGTGGCCTTCGCGCAACTCACGTTTCTTCAGCGCGTCGAGCGCCTCCAGCGCGGTGGGGCCGGTGTACCAGGGCATATGTTCCGAGCGGGTGGCGATGTTGTCGCCGGCGGCGGCGGAGATCGGGATTAGCTTGAACTGCTTCACTCCCAACTCCGCGAAGAATGCGTTGATCTCCGCCTGCACCGACAGGAAGGTCTCTTCACGATATTCCGCCAGGTCCATCTTGTTCACCAGCACGATATTCTCGCGCAGGCCAAGAAATTTCAGCAGGTAAGCATGCCGCCGCGTCTGCTCGCGCACGCCCTCCACGCCGTCGATGACCAGGATCGCCCCCTCTGCCTGCGAAGCGCCGGTGATCATGTTCTTGGTGAACTCCCGGTGCCCCGGCGCGTCGATAATCACGTAGTTCCGCTGCTCGGTGTGGAAGTAGATCTGCGTGGTGTCGATGGTGATCCCCTGCTCGCGCTCCTCCCGAATCTGGTCGGTGATGAAGGCGAACTCGAATGGCACCCCGAACTCCGCGCATGCCTGCCGCACCGTCTCCAGCTTGTCCGGCGCGATGGAATCCGTATCGTATAACAGCCGCCCGATCAGCGTGGACTTCCCATGATCGACATGGCCGACGATGACGACATTAAAATAATCTTTGGTTCCGACGCTCATTCCCGGCATAGGTTACCCCTCTGACTCTCACTCTGACTCTCACTCTGACTCTGACTCTGACTCTCACTCTGACTCTGACTCTGACTCTCACTCTGACTCTGACTCCCACTCTGACTCAATTTCAGATTAGAGTCAGAGTGCGATAGAACTCTCCTCAACCTTCGATATCTTCGCCGGCAGTGTGATATTCGGCTTCCTCTTCCCGAACTATCATTTCAATACTATCGATTAACGCCGAAAGCATCCGTACAATTTCCGAGAGCAATTCTTTCCCAGGCCAGATACGCTCCTCGTCAACCATACGTTTCGCAACAAAAACATCAAGGCAACCCGCGCATTCTACCGTCGAGCCCCGGGCTATCAGAAGAAACCTTCTTCGTTCCGGTCCGGGCAGTTTGCCGTTACCCTCGGCAATATTCAATACAATACTGGTCGATGCTCGATCGATCTGATCTTTGACCGCCGCTTTGTGTTGAACTTCCTGGATCAAATCTTCAGCCCATGTGATAAATTGAAGTGCTTTTTGATAGACATGGAGTTTCTCGTGGTAAAATAACACCTTCTTCATCCGAATCCCTCCTGCTATATTGATTTGGCACTCATATTCTGACTCATACTCTGACTCTGACTCTCACTCTGACTCTGACTCTGACTCTCACTCTCACTCTGACTCTGACTCTCACTCTGACTCTCACTCTGACTCTGACTCTGACTCTGAATCATACTCTCACTCTCACTCTGACTCTGACTCATACTCTGACTCTGACTCTCACTCTCACTCTGACTCTCACTCTGACTCATACTCTGACTCTCACTCTCACTCTGACTCTGACTCTGACTCTGACTCTCACTCTGACTCTCACTCTGACTCTCACTCTGACTCTCACTCTGACTCTGACTCTCACTCTCACTCTGACTCTGACTCTGACTCTGACTCAAATCCCAATTTTGAGTCAGAGTCAGAGTCAGAGTATGAATCTGTCACATGTAACCTAACGACCGCAGCTTCTGCATCGTATACGTATCTTCCTTATCCTGCGCCCGGTAGGCCCGCTCGGAAACGTTCGTCGTCTCCAGCTCGGCGATGATCTCGTCCAGCGTGCTTGCGGTCGATTCCGCCGGGGCGCAGCAGCACTCGCAACCGAGGCTGCGGTAGCGCTTGCCGTTGCGGGCGAAATACAGCCCGTTCACCGGCAGACCCTCGCGGCGGGTGTAGCGCCAGATGTCCAGCTCGGTCATGTGCAGCATGGGGTGCACGCGGAGATGATCGGCGCCGTCGGAGGAGGATTTAAACTGATCCCACAACTCCGGCGGCTGGTCCTCGTAATTCCAGTGGAACTCCTCATCGCGGGGCGAGAAGTAGCGCTCCTTGGCGCGAATGCCGTGCTCGTCGCGGCGAATGGCCAGCAGGATGGCGTCCAGCCGGTTTTCCGCCAGGAAATCCTTCAACGCCTGCGTTTTCAGCGCGTTGCAGCAGTCGATCTTCGATGTCGGCCCCATGCCTGCCGCGATGGCCGCCTCGTTGCGCGCAACGCGCAGGTCCAGCCCCCACTCCGTTGCCAGCCTGTCGCGGAAGGCATACATCTCCTTGAACTTGTAGCCGGTGTCGATATGGATGATCGGGAAGGGAATCTTCCCGTAAAATGCCTTGCGGCAGATCCACAGCAGTGCCGTGGAGTCTTTCCCCATCGACCACAGCATGCCCAGCCGCTTGAAGCGGCTGTGCGCTTCGCGGACGATGTAAATGCTTTTGCTTTCGAGCTCGGAGAGATGATCCATACGTCGATTATACCCTCAGTCGATAATGTTCAGTCGATTGTACACCGCCGGGTCCCCCGGTTGTCAACGGGAGAGGCGCCTGCTCGTTGCCGTCATGTGCAATCCACGGTTTCAGTCGTATGGCTCAGCCATATGTCTCGCGCTCCGATATAGCGCACCGGCTCGCCCCAGGCGCCAATATCGTAAAGGGCCAGCAGGTGGCCGGGCTCGACTTCGACGAGTGCAGGATAGGAGGTGGTGCGCTCGATGCCGGAATATGGCTCCCAGCGCCACTCGGCGGCAATGCGCCAGGACGCCCCGCCGTCTTCGCTGGTAATGAGCTGGTAGTAGCACTTCTCCCGCTGCGCGCTCCAGTCGCGCCGGCCCACCACGCCCACCAGCGTGCCGTCCGTCGCTTCGACCAGGTCGGGGTCCACACCGGTCACCGCCAGCGGTTGTGGAGCGCTCCAACTGGCCCCCTCGTCGTCGCTGTGGCACTGGTAGACCGGGCAGTCGTTGGAGCCGGTGCGAATCAGGCAGAGCAGGCGGCCTGGATGCGACCCCCTTGTCAACCGCACCATCACCGGTTCGTCGAAGCCTTCCTCGCCCACGCTCGGATCGACGGCGATAGTGGAGATATAGCGCCAGCTTCGCGCGCGGTCGGACGAGCGCAGCAGGATGCAGCGGAATTTGTTCATGCGCGGCATGTAAGGGCAGGGGGTGTCATCGCCTTGAAACCAGCAGTAGACGGTGGCCAGCAGGTCGCCGCCGGGCAGCTCGATCAGTGTGCGGTGAAAGGTGACGCCGGTGTAGGGATTATCGCAATCATCGTAGCCGATCTTCGCCTGCGGCAGCGGAATAGCGGACGGATAGGGACCAAGGAAGGTTTCCAGGTCATCGTGTGATTCCCACACGTATCCGGTGTAATGTCCTGCCGTGTCCGGTCCGTCGGCAATCCACTCCATCAGCAGCACGATGCCGTCGCGCAGCGCCGTTGCCGCCCCTTCGAACATCGGCATGCCCAGCTGGAAGCGCGTCTCCGGCAGCCCCAGTTCACCGGGGCCGACCGTCGCGTCCTTCATCGCTGCCGTCTGCCAACGCCGCCAGGTGCGCCCGCCGTCGCGCGAGAGGACATACGCCGGCACGAAACCCATGGCATTGCGCGGCGGCATCACGAACCCCGGCGGCGCCGTGGTCTGCGCCATTACCCAGATCGCTCCGCTGGCCGACCGCGCCATGAACGGCTGCAGCCCGTCCGTCAAGACGATCCGTTCCGGTCCCAACTCCACCTGCACGCCCATCGCTCACCTCTCGTCGTCAAATTCGCTGCGGAATGACCGGTTCCTTTACCGCACAAAGTAAAACACAATCGCCAGCACGAAGTACACGGCGATGAGCTGCAGCCCTTCCAGCCAGTTGGATTCGCCGTCGAGAGCGACGACAGCCAGCGCGATGACGGAAAGAGCGATGGCCACCACCTCGAAGGGATTGAAGACCAGGATGAGCGGATGGCCGAACAGGTAGGAGACGAACACCAGCATCGGCGCGACGAAGAGCGCGAGCTGGATGCTGGAGCCGGTCGTGATATTCATTGCCAGATCCATCTGGTTCTTGCGCGCCACCATCACCGCGGTGAAGTGCTCGGCGGCGTTGCCGATGATGGCCACCACGATGACGCCGACAAAGAACTCCGTCATATGCAGCGCTGCCGTGGCGCTATGGATAGCGCCGACCAGCAGCTCCGATTCGACGGCGACCAGCACGGTGGCGATGGCGAGCAGGCTGACCGTGGTGGCAGTGGTCAGCTTCGGCTCGCGCGTCTGCTCTACCGGTCCGGCCGCGGTCTCGTGATGCGTGAACAGTGTGAAGACCAGGCTGCCCGCATAGGTGATGATGAGCACGATGGCCACCAGCAGGCTGAGATGCTCTTCGCGGAGGAGCAGACCGGCGGAGGGATGCTCGACCCGGTCGAAAATAGCCGGCATCACCAGCGCCACCACCGCCAGAAAGAGCATGGCCGAGCTGGCCCCGGCACGGGTGCGGCTGAAATGCTGCCGTTCGCGCCCGAGCCCGCCGATGAACATGCTGGCCCCCAGCACCAGCAGGATGTTGCCGATGATGCTGCCGCTGATGGAGGCTTTCACCACCTGCGGCA
>Ga0172369_10003334_pt1 | contig 21222 bp, 17 predicted proteins | sample LakKiv25m_FD_114539 | JGI IMG/M metagenome (GOLD analysis project Ga0172369, IMG submission 114539) | Freshwater microbial communities from Kabuno Bay, South-Kivu, Congo - kab_022012_11.25m | ecosystem: Environmental > Aquatic > Freshwater > Lake | place: Democratic Republic of the Congo...
GTCAAGCACTTGCTGGTTCCCAAGACACCGCTGAAGGTGGCGCCGCTGGGCTATGCGGTGCTCGGGCGCACGATCGACACGAAGATCAATGGCGGCGCGCAGGTGCAGTACTCCTATGGCACGCTGTTGACGATGAGCAACAGTTCGACGGCCGCCGTCGAGATCCGGCTTTCGCACCTCGGCCAGACGATCGACGCGGTCACCTACCTGTCCAACAAGAAGGGCTGGCCGCCGCTGGGCAATGGTGCGTCCTACCAACTCAGTCCGGCCAATCTGACCGCGTCGGACAATGATTCGGGCAGCCACTGGTGCTTGTCCGCGACACCGTACGGCAAGGGCGATCTGGGCACGCCAGGATCTGCCAACCCGGAGTGCAAGATGGACGCAGACGGCGACGGGATCGAGGACACCAAGGACAACTGCCCGACGCTCGCCAACGCCAACCAGCTCGATTTCGACTTGGACACGGTCGGAGACGCGTGCGACAACTGCCCCGATACCGCGAACACCGAACAGCAAGACACGAACAGCAACGGTTTCGGTGACGCCTGTGATTTGCCCAAGGTCGTCACGGGGTGCGGCAACGGCAGCATCGATCCAGGAGAAGGGTGCGACGACGGCAACACGACCGCCGGCGATGGTTGCAGCGCCTCGTGCCAGAACGAGGGCGTCGCAGGACCGATTGGGGTGGGTGCACTGGTCATCACGGAAATCATGCCCTACAGCGTCGCCGGAAGTGCGGACAGCGGCGAGTGGATCGAGATCTACAACACCACAGCGGCCGACATCGACCTGCTCGGCCTGCTGCTCAAGTACAAGACCGTGACCCACCAGATCATCGGCAAGGGCGGGTTGACGGTCGTGCCGGCCGGCGGCTACCTCGTGCTGGGACGCAGCACGGACAAGGCAGTCAACGGCGGGGCGAACGTCCAGTATGCGTACGGCACACCGATTCAAATGGCGAACAGCGGCGGCACGTTGGCGTTGCAGTCGGGCTCGACTGTCGTCGACTTTGTGGCCTATGCCGGCGACACCAACTGGCCGAAGCTGACCTTGGGCGTGGCCGTGCAACTCGCCCCCGACAAGAGCGACTCGGCCGCCAATGACGTCGGCAGTAGCTGGTGCAATGCGAGCGCGATGTATGGCAACGGCCTGTCGGGTACACCTGGCACGGCCAACAGTGCCTGTGTCGCGCCACAGCCCCCCCCGCCGCAGGCGGGTTTCGCGCCAGGCAATGCCCAGTTTGACGCCTACTGGTACGTCTTCTCCCGCCTGATGCATGGCCAACTCTTCGGCTGGCTGTAGACAGTGAACGCCTGGGATCGCGTCTGGCAGGCGCTGCGGTTGCCACACAGCAGTCCAGCAGCACCAACTGCCGCAGACTCGGACGATGCCTTTGATTTCTTGGCACCGGACCCGGCGTGCGGGCCGGCTCTCGCAGGGAACGCCCTGGACCGCCTCAGTGACCCGGACAGTCCGCGCGGCCGCGAGGTTCACGACGCTGCCAGGTGGCTCGGCGACGCCGCCGCAGAGCTGGCGGCGCGGTGGCAAGACTTGCACCATGAATTCGCGCTGACGGGTATCGACGCGGACGGTGCCTGGCTGTTGTGCTGCCTGTTGGCACGCAGCCAAGGGGTGCATTGCACCGGCCGCGACGCAGTGAGCGATTTTCTGAACCGCGCGCTCGCCTCGCCGGCCGAGAATCTGGCCCGTGCCGCACTGGAGGCTGCGCTGCAAGTTCAGGCCAGCGAAGTGCAACTGGCGGTGGCGGAGCGTCTGGCCCGTGACCCGCGGGCCCTGGGGCACGACGGCGTCGATCGCTTCCTGACGTTTCTTGAACTGCATGGCGACGGTCGCGTCGTGCGCACACTGGAAGCCCTGTTGTTGCATCATGGTGCGGTGCTCAGTGAAGCCCACGCCTGGCGCGCCCGCCACATCGTTCAATGGATCCGCCGCGGCGGCCGCAAGTAGCTGCGCACACAGTTGGAGGTTTCATGAAAGCTTTGATTCGCTTGCGCATGTCCAGCCACGACGCACACTACGGTGGCAATCTCGTCGACGGAGCGCGCATGCTGGGCCTGTTTGGCGATGTGGCGACCGAACTGCTCATCCGTCACGACGGCGACGAAGGCTTGTTCCGCGCGTATGATTCCGTGGAGTTCTTGGCGCCGGTGCACGCAGGAGATTACATCGAAGCCGAGGGCGAGATCGTCAGAGTCGGCAAGTCGAGCCGGTACATGCGCTTTGAGGCGCGCAAGGTCATCACTCCGCGCCCGGATCTGAATGATTCCGCAGCGGACATCCTGGCCGAGCCGGTCGTGGTGTGCCGCGCCACGGGCACGTGCGTGGTGCAAGCGGAACGCCAGCGGCGTGTGGAAGCGCCCCGATAGACTAGGAGCGCGACATGACATCCCCTCTCGTGGTGACAGCTGCCATCTGCGGCGCGGAAGTCTTTCGCAAAGACACGCCGCACATTCCCTACACGCCGGCCGAACTTGTGCACGAAGCGCTGCGCTGCCACGAGGTTGGCGCGCACATGGTGCACCTCCACGTTCGCGAGACAGACGGAACACCGAGCCAACGTGTCGAGTTGTTTGCCGAGGTTCTGGAGGCGATTCGCGCCCGCGTGCCGCTGCTCGTGCAGTTCAGTACCGGCGGCGCTGTCGGCATGTCCGTTGCCGAGCGGGCAGATGCCGTCCAACTGCGGCCGGACATGGCCACATTGACGACCGGCTCGGTCAACTTCGGCGAGGGCGTGTTCCTCAATGCGCCGCAGGACATTCGCGAGATCGCCACTCGGCTGCGCCGTTTCGGGGTACGCCCGGAGATCGAGTGCTTCGACACCGGCATGGTCGACACCGCGTTGCGTCTCGCGGCGCAGGGGCTTGTCGATCTGCCTGCCCACTTCAACTTCGTCCTGGGCATGCCGGGCGGCATGGGCGCGACGGCGGCCCACCTCGACTTCATTCGCGGTTTGTTACCCAGCGGTTGCACCTGGTCGGTCGCGGGCATCGGCCGGCACGAACTGCCGCTCGCCCGCCAGGCCATTGCATGGGGAGGCCACGTGCGCGTCGGCCTCGAAGACAACCTCTACCTGCGCAAAGGCGTGCTGGCCAAGGGTTCATTCGAACTGGTCGAACAGGTCGGCCAGGTGGCGCGCGATGCGGGGCGGCCGCTGGCGACGATGACCGAGGCCCGCGCACTGCTGCGTGTGTAGCAGCATCACAGGCGGCGGTCGCCAAGCCGGCGCCTTGTCAGTGAGCGCCCGGAGCCTTTGGAAACTTCACTTGAAAGTCCTTGACCAGCTTGTCGATGTCAGGGTCGTCGCGGATATCCGAGCCCAGCGCATCCATGGCAAACTCGAGTGTGCTGGCGTCCTTGGGCTGCCCCAGCTCCGACTCCATGCGCTCCGTGGTCCGTTGCAGCTTGGTCCGCGCCAAAGCCATCTCGCGCTCGAGGTCCTGGCGCCGCTCTGGCGAGATCTCGCCGATGAGCGCCTGCTTCTCGCCGAGCATCCGCTGCAGGTCCATGATACGATTGGACAGTGTTGTCCGTTCCCCAGCCAGGGCATTGCGTGCGTCCGCGGCGTAGAAGCGTTGGCGGTTTGCGCGCACGTTCACCGTGACCCGCCCGACATATTTGCCCTTCTGAAACGCGTCCGCGAAGTGCGCGTTCCCTGTCGCCGACAGGTAGCTCGGCAACTCCTGTGCGGCGGAGCCCAGTGCGAGATCGATGCCAGGCACTTTCTCCAGCACGTCGTCCAATTCCTTGCGCGTCAACTGCGTGAGTACGACGATGAGATCACATTGCTGCGCTTTCAAGGCGGCGACCGCCGCAATCGCCGCTTCGACCGGCGGTGCGACCGTCAGCTCCGCACTCGCGAAGGTGGTCCTGCCCTTGCCAACGAACAGTTCCGTGCTCATGAGGCCGAACAGGCCGACCTTGAGCGGCCCCACCTTGCGCACGATCAGCGGAGTGAACGCCGGCAATTTCGTGGCCGTCGACAAGATGTTGGTGGACAGGAGCGGTACGTGGTGGCGCGCCGCAGCCCTGCGCAGGGTGTCGGCGCCGGCAGACAGATCGCCCAACCCGACGTGCAGCGCGGCGTAGCCCATCTTGGTCATGGCGTGCAGGAACAGCTCGGCGCGCGCGCCGGCTTCGCCCGGGCGATCGGTCATGCCATCGGGATTCGAGACGAGATTGCCCGTGTCCACGAGCAAGCTATTGCCCGACAGCGGCTTGTGGTCCTTCCACCATATGGCTCGCCGGGCAAGACCGCCCAGCGGATTGTGCGCTCAACCGCAGGGATCTGTTTCACCTATGACGTTGCCGGTATAGGCGATGACGGCGCGTTGCGAGTCTGGCACAGCGGCAAGCTCGGCCGGCGCTGGCAGCATTCCCGGCGGCGCCATCGCCGCCGCGGGTGGCAGGAGGGCCGGCGCTGCCGATGCGACGGGTACGGGCGCCGCAACCGCGGCCGGCGCGACGTCCAGAGGCGCGACTGGCTGGCTCACCGGCAGCCCGGCATACGGCTGCAGCAACAGCAAGGCACCGAGACCGAGCGGTGCCGCGATTCCCAGCAGGACGAGCGGCCAATTCTTGAGGGGCATGTGCATCTCCCGTTCGCGGTTGCGCGCGTCGATCGCCCAGCTCTGTGCCCAGGCGCACCGCGCCCGGGAGCCTAGCATTCGCTCCAGGCAGGTGCAATTGACCCTCCGCAGTCCACACGTTAACGTGTCGGCCTTCGACGACGACCGTCGCGCCCGTCCACGCACCAGGGCGTGCCCGACCCGGTGGCACGCCCGCACAGACATAGATGAAAACAGAAGGAGATCGTCCTCGCGATGCCGCTGCTTGTCTCCCTTGCTGAGCGCCAGATGCGCCTGCGCGCCCTGTACGTGGCGATCGCCGTCGCGCTGGGCTATGCCGCCACGTCCGGGCCGCTGCTGCTGCAGCCGTCGCCCCACTTCCACTTCGTGGACCTGGCACAATCCTTTCTGCACGGACGCCTCGACACGGACACGCCGCGGCGCAGCGCAGGCCTGGCACCGAGACCTGACGATCCGCCGGGCCTGCAAGAGGCCGTCGACCGCCACCTGCGCGGCGCGAACGGCCAGAACAGCGGTTGGAACGACTGGGCCAGCTACCGCGTCCTAACCTTGAAAGGCGGCGAAACCGTCAAGGGCGTCTTTCCTTGGAAGGACACGCCCGGCGCACGACAACACGAGTTCTACACCCTCGATGGCCGCCTGATGATCATCGACCCGGAGAAGGACTTGCGTCGGGGCTGCGATGCGAAACGCCCCACCATGGTCTGCGACGAGATCGTGTACCAGGTGTCCTTTCCGCCGTTTCCCGCTGTTGTCATGCTGCCTTTGACGGCCATGCGCGGCTACAAGGTCAACGATGTGCTGGTGACGCTGGCCTTTGCCGTAGCGAGTGCCGTGCTGTTGCTGCTGTGGTTCGAGCGGCTTGCCCAAGCCGGTGTGCTGAATCTGAACACGCGCGAGCGACTGTGGCTGGTGGCACTGTTCGCTTTCGGTACAGTTGCCTTCTATTGCTCCGTGCGCGGCGAGGTCTGGTTCTCCGCACTGGTCATGGGCATGACGCTGCACATCGCCTACCTCATGGCCGCCCAAGGCGCGCGCCGACCGCTGCTGGCCGGACTCCTGCTGGGGCTGGGTGTGGCGACGCGCACGCCGCTGCTGTTTGCTGGCATTTTCCTGCCTCTGGAAGCGCTGTTCCCCGATGGGCGCTGGCTGGGCGGCCGTGGCAAGGCGGAGTTGGTTGCGGCGCTGCGCAAGCTCGTGCTGTTCGGCGTGCCTTTGCTGGTTGTCGGCGGCATCCTGGCGTGGTTCAACTGGAAGCGGTGGCAGAATCCGTTTGAATTTGGGCATTTCTATCTTCTCGAAGGCACACGTGCCCCGACCCGCGAAAACGGTCTCTTCAGCTTTGTGTTTCTCAACCACAACCTCGGCACCGCCATCTTGAACATGCCGAGATTGCTGTTGGAACCACCTTTCGTGCTGATTTCCCGCCACGGCCTGGGCATACTCGCCTGCACGCCAGCGTTCTTCGCGTTGCTGCGCCGTCCACCTTTGGCAGCCGACGAAGCGGTGCCGCTGGATCCCGACCGCGAGTTGGCCCGGCGCGGGCTGGTGCGCAACTTGAGCTGGACCGTCGCCGCAGTGGCGCTGCCGGGCCTGTTCTACCAGAACGACGGCTGGCAGCAGTTCGGCTACCGCTTTGCCATGGACTTCCTGCCTGCCTTGATGGGTCTGTATGCCCTGCGCTTGCCGCGCCTGACGCGAGGCATCAAGGCTTTGATTTTGCTAAGCATCGCCGTCCAGCTCTTCGGGGCCCTGACCTTCGGCCGCATGGAGCAATTCTACTACGACTGAAGGAGCGTGATGGCGTCGAGCGACCGCAAACCATTGGAATCGCTAACTGAATGCTCGGATTGGGTGCTCTCGGGGCGACGCTCCCCTTCGCAATTCAAGATCGGAAGTGAATACGAGCGGATCGCCATCGATGCGGCGGGACTGCCACTGAATTACGACGGCAAGGTCAGCGTCCGCACCCTGTTGGAGCGCCTCGCACAGCGCCACGGCTGGCAACCGTACCAGGAATCCGGCAGACCGATTGCGCTCTTGCGCGGCGGCGCTTCGATTTCGTTGGAGCCCGCGGGGCAGTTCGAACTCAGCGGCAACACCTTCGCGACGGTCGCTGAGATGCGCGCCGAACTGCAGCAGCATCTGTATGAACTTCGTGATGTGGCAGAGGATCTTGGCGTCCACCTGTGCAGCGTGGGCCTCAATCCGCTCTCCACGCTTGCGGGCGTGCCCAAGATGCCGAAGGGCCGTTATGACATCATGCGCCGCCTGCTGCCCAAGGTCGGCGGCCACGGCCTGCACATGATGCACCTGACCTGCACCGTGCAGGCCAACCTCGATTTCTCCAGCGGCGAGGAGGCCATGGAGATGATGCGCCTGGGGCACTTGCTGTCGCCGATTCTCATTGGCCTGTTTGCCAACTCGCCAATCCTGTTTGGCAAGGAGACAGGTTACGCCACCTACCGCGCTCACCTGTGGACCGACGTCGATCCGAGCCACTGCGACGTCTCGCACTTTGCCTTCGACCAAAGCGCCACCGTCCAAGATTATGTCAACTGGGTCATCGATGCACCGATGTATGTGCTTGGCATGACACGCGATGATGGCGGGCACGGATTCGATCCGCTTCCCGTACCCACGACATTCCGCACGTTTTTCGAGCAAGGAATCGGCGGTCGCCGGCCCACTCTCGAAGACTGGGAACTTCACGCTTCCACAGTGTTTCCCGACGTGCGCCTCAAGCGCTACATCGAACTGCGCCAGACTGACATCGTGCCGCCCGAGGCCCTGCCCGCGTTGCCCGCTTTGACCAAGGGGCTGTTCTACGACACGACGGCGCGGCGCGCGGCTCTTGCGGCCCTGCGCGACGGCGACGCCCACATCGACCGGTCGCAACTGCGCGAGATCGCATGTCGCCACGCGTTGGACGGCTACACGCCACGCTTCGACCTGCGTGAAACAGCTGAGGAAATCCTGAGGCTTGCCCGCGAAGGCCTCGGCAGATTGGCGGCCGTCTCGGGTAGCGATCGCGATGCGGCCACGGCGCTCGAACCGCTGGAGGCCATCTGCGAAGGCGACGCGCCGCCCTTCTACGAGCGAACGCGGCAGAAATTGGCAGAAGGAAAAGACAAAGGCTTGCTCGCGCTGGCCGATCCCTGGTGATCAGCCCTCGAATGCCGCATCCGTCAAGTCCAAGCCGCGATCGATGATGTCGAAGCCTTCACGCAACTGCGCTTCTGTGATGCACAGCGGCGGATTAACTGTGAAGTTGTTCCAGCGTGTAAAGGTGAACAGCCCTTCCTTGCGAAAAAACGCCCCCAGTTGCGCCATTGCCGGATGACTGCCGTTGTACGGCGCCAAGGGCTCGTTCTTGCTGTTCTTGCGCAAATCCACCATGCCGAATAGACCCAGCACGCGACCATCCAGAACGGAGACGTGCTTGCGCTGCAACGCGTCCATCTCGCGCCGCACGACCGCCTGCATCTTCGCGGCGTTGTCGATCATGCCCTCGTCCATCATGACGTGCAGCACCGCTTCGGCGGTCGCGAGCCCGACCGGGTGCGAGTTGTACGTCAGCCCCCCCCAGAACACATTCTTGCGGAAGTGGTCGGCGATCGCATCCGACACGCCCATGGCGCCCAGCGGAAAGTAGCTGGACGTCAAACCCTTTGCCAGCGTCACGATATCCGGCACGATGCCGAAGTGCTCGAACGCGTACATCTTGCCGGTGCGCCCCATGCCGGCCATGACCTCGTCGCAGATGAGCAAGATCCCGTGTTTCTTGGTGATCTCGCGCACCCCCTCCAGGTAGCCCTTGGGCGGCACGAGCATGCCGTTGGTACCGGTGACCGTCTCCAGGATGAGGGCAGCGATGTTGTGGCCACCCTCGTACATGATCATTTCTTCTAGGTATTCCAGGCTGTTTGCCGCCTTCTCCGCTTCTGTCGCGCCGAAGCTGTACTTGTAGGGCTGCGGGTCGAGCAGACGCACGATGCCCGGCGCCGCCGGCTCGCTCGGCCAGCGCCGCGGGTCGCCGGTCAGCGACAGGCCCATGTAGCTGCCACCGTGATAGCTTCTGTACCGCGTCAGGATCTTGTGCCGGCCGGTGTAGAGACGCGCGGCACGAATCGCGTTTTCATTGGCCTCTGCGCCGCCGAGCGTGAAAAAGAAGCTGTTGATGTCGCCCGGCGTGATCTCCGCAAGCAGCTTGCCCAGGCGCGCGCGAACTGCGGTTGCCGTCTGCGGATACACGAAGATCAGTTCGTCGAGCTGCGCCTTCATCGCCGCGATGACCTTCGGGTGCCCGTGGCCGATAAGGACCGACATCAGCTGGGCATTGAAGTCGAGGATCTTCTGGCCTTCGGGGGTGTAGAGGTAGACGCCTTCGGCGCGGGCGATGGGCAGGGGGTTGACGGCATCGCCGGCGCTCCAGGTGTACATCGTGTGTTTCTTGCACAGATCGATCATGTCTTGGGTATCCATCGCAACTCCTTGCTCGCTCAGCTCATCCAACTGCCGCCTTCCGCCGGCGCCCACTTCGTCGTGACCTTGCGCGGCCGCGTCCAGAAGTGAAAGCCATCCATGCCAGTGATGTCGCCATGCCCGAACTTGCTGGCTTTCCAGCCACCAAAGGCAAAGGGTTCGCGCGGCACGGGCACGCCGACGTTGACGCCGCACATGCCCGCCTCCAGGCGCTGCGCGACGTACTGCGCAACCGCGCCGCTCGAGGTGTAGATCGAGGCACCGTTGCCGTAGAGGCTATTGTTTTGAATGGCGATAGCTTCATCGAGCGTCTCGGCGCGGATGATCGACAGCACGGGCCCGAAAATCTCTTCGCAGCCCGCCGGCATGTCCGGGTTCACGTGGTCGAGCACGGTCGGTCCAACCCAGAATCCCGGATTTCCTGGCACTTCCGCGTCGCGGCCATCGACCAGCACCGTCGCGCCGTGTTGTTCCGCCTCGGCGATGTAGCCTTCGATGCGCGCCACCGATCCGCGGTTGATGATGGCGCCCATGTCCTCGCCAAGTCGAATATTTCTAGCCAGTTCAGCAACGCGATCGACGATGCGCTGCACGGGCCCCACCGCCACCACCACCGACGACGCCATGCAGCGCTGACCGGCGCAGCCGTAGCTCGACGCCACGATGTTGCTGGCGGTCATGTCGACGTCGGCATCCGGCACGACAATCAGGTGGTTCTTCGCTCCGCCCAGACACAACATGCGCTTGCCCGCCGCCGCGCCGCGCGCGTAGAGCAACTTCGCGACCCTGGTCGAGCCGACAAAGCCGATGGCCTCGACACCCGGATGATCTGCAAGCGCTTCAACGACTTCGCGACCGCCCTGCACGAGCTGAAACACGCCGTCGGGCAGCCCCGCTTCCTTCATCAGTTGCGCCAACCGCACCGCGCCATAAGGCACCTGCTCGGAAGGCTTCAAGATAAAGCAGTTTCCTGCGGTGAGCACGATGGGAATCATCCACAGCGGCACCATGATCGGGAAATTGAACGGCACGATGCCGGCGCACACACCCAGCGGCTCATGGGTCACCTCGCAGTGCACGCCGCGGCTGACGTCAAGTTGCTCGCCTTGCGCCAGGTTGGGCAGCGCGCAGCCGAACTCGATGCATTCAATGCCCTTTTCAATGTCACCCTTGGCTTCGGCCAGCGTCTTGCCGTTTTCGTGGCTGAGCAGCCAGCACAGCTCCTCCATGTGCATCTCCAGCAAGTTCTTGAGACGAAACATGACTTGCGCGCGGTCTTTGAGCGGCGTCGCACGCCAGCCGGGAAACGCCGCTTTCGCCGCTGCGACGGCTGCATCGACGTCGGCCGATTCCGAGAGCGCCACCTGCCCCATCGCCTTGCCGTGGCGGGGGTTATCGATCGGCAACCACCTGCCCGCTTGCGGATCGGTCCAACGCCCGCCGATCCAATTGCGCGCATCGATGTAGGGGGCGAACGCGTAGCTGCGCGCGGTGAATGTCGGAATAACCTGCGGAATCATTAGTGAACCCGCGACCGTGTGCGTGACCATGTCTCACACCTGTAGGGCGGAGCCCGTCCCCCGCCGGTTGGACGGCGGGGGACAAGCCCCCGCCCTGCCGAGGAAAAAAACCTATGTGCGCTTCAGGTAACGCCCGCTGCCGCGCTCGACGCGCAACTGCCCGTCCTGCCACTGCACCTTGCCCTGCGCGACGGTGTGGCTGACGCGACCCTGTTGCGCGAAACCCTCGAAAATATTGCGATCGACGTTGTGGTGGTGCGTCTTCGCGCTGATGAGCGAATTCCCGCTCGGATCGTACACCAGCAGATCTGCGTCACTGCCCACGGCAATGCAGCCTTTGCGCGGATAAAGGCCAAAGATCTTCGCTGCTTGCGTGCTGGTCACGTTGACGAACTGCTGGAGGCTGATGCGCCCGGCGGCCACGCCATAGGTGTACAAGAGGGCCATGCGGTTCTCGACACCCGCGGCGCCATTGGGGATTTTCGTAAAGTTTCCCAGCCCCATCGTCTTCTGATCTGCCTGGCGGAACGGACAATGATCTGTCGCGACATGGTGGATGAGACCAGCACTCAGTGCGTTCCACAGGTAGTCCTGGTGACCTTTGGGCCGAATCGGCGGGCTCATCACGTACGCCGCCCCCTCGAAATTCGGCTTGTCGTAAACGGAATCGTCGAGCAGCAGGTACTGCGGGCAGGTTTCGACCCACACCTTCTGGCCTTCCGCAGTGGCACGGTAGACGGCATCCATCGATTCTTTGCATGTCAAATGCACGATGTACAGCGCCTGGGCATCCGCCGCGCTGCTCTCATGGCCATTGCGCGCCGCACCGGCCGCACGCGCCAGCGCGATGACACGGCCCGTCGCCTCGCCCTCCAAGTACGAAGGCCTTGAATGCGCGTGGTATTTGGGATCGGTCTTGCCTTGCGCCAGCAGGCGCTGCTGCAGCGCGACGATGGCGTCACCGTGCTCGCAGTGCGAGGTCACAAGGGCCCCGAGTTCATGCGCCGCGTCCAGCACCCCCACCAGTTCGATGTCGTCAACCCCAATCGCGCCGCGATAGGCGGTGAAGATCTTGAAGGATTGGATGCCGTCCTTGTGGAACACTTCCGCCATCTCGCGCCGCACCTGCTCGCCAAACCAGGTCACGGCCATGTGCAAGCCATAGTCGCAGCACGACTTTTTCGCATTCGCGAGCGTCGCGTCGCGCGCGTCGAGCAGGCTCTGGTTCCGGCCTGGAATGATGAAGTCGAGGATGGTCGTGGTGCCGCCAGCGAGCGCCGCAGCCGTGCCGGTATAGAAGTCGTCGGCGCTGACCGTGCCCATGAAGGGCAGCTCCATGTGCGTATGCCCGTCGATGCCGCCGGGAAACACGTATTGGCCGGAACAGTCGATCACGGTCGCACCCGTGGGCGCGTCAAGGTCTTTGCCGATCGCGCGGATGATCCCGGCTTCACACACGATGTCGCCGACATACTGGTCGACGGACGTCACGATTGTGCCGTTTTTGAGAATCAGGCTGGACATGGGACCTCCGCACAGAACCGGCAGGCCCGAAAGCGTACACTGCAGGCGCCCTTTTGCAACAGTTGCGTGACACGGTCGCCCCCCTTGGCAGCCCCGCCGATTCTGCTACCGTCGCACCCACCACCTTGCGAGGCCCGGATGTCCGCGAACCTGAGCATCGAAGTCAACGGCATGCACTTTCCGAACCCGTTCGTCATCGGCAGCGGGCCACCGGGCACCAACGCGCACGTCATCGGCCGAGCATTCGAGGCCGGTTGGGGCGGCGTCGTGGCCAAGACCTGCTCGCTGACCGACACGGAAGTCATCAATGTCTCACCGCGTTACGGGAAGCTGCGCGCAGCAAAATCAAACGAAGTCATCGGATTTCAGAACATCGAGCTGATTTCGGATCGCCCCTTCGAAGACTGGGAGGCCGATTTTCGCGAGCTCAAGAAGAGCTACCCGGATCGCATGCTCATCGCATCGCTGATGGAGTGCTATGACGAGAAGCGCTGGCAGGAATTGGCGAAACGCTGCGTGGCAACGGGCGTCGACGGCCTCGAACTGAACTTCTCGTGCCCGCACGGCCACCCCGAAACGGGCATGGGTGCGGCAATGGGCCAGAATCCGCACATGGTCGAGGAGGTCACACGCTGGGTGAAGCGGGCAGTCCACAAGCCGGTCTGGGCAAAATTGACGCCCAATATCACGGATATCCGCGTGCCAGCCAAGGCGGCATTTGCCGGTGGTGCCGATGGCGTGAGCGCGATCAACACGATCCTCAGCATCATTGGTATCGATCCCAAGACGTTGCGGCCGGTGCCGACGGTCGAGGGCTTCAGCGTGCCGGGAGGTTACTCGGCGCAGGCGGTCAAGCCGATCGCCCTGCGCATGGTCATGGAAATCGCAACAGCATCGCCAGGTTGCACCATCAGCGGCATCGGCGGCGTGTGGAAGTCCTTTGACGCCATCGAGTTCCTGCTGCTCGGCGCGAGCACGGTGCAGGTGTGCACGGGGGCCATGCTGCTCGGGCAGGAGATGGTGGCCGAGCTGATCGAGGGGCTGGCCAAGTTCATGATCGACCACAAGTTTGCCACGGTGCGCGACATCGTCGGCCACAGCCTGCAATACTTCACGACGCACCACCATCTCGTGGAGCTGCAGGCGCAGAAGCGGGCGGAGCGCGAGGCTTCCAACCGCGATCTCAATTGGGGCAAGACGCGCATCCAGGACGAAACCGCGCGGATCACGAGCAATGAGTAGCTTGACGGCTGCCGGCGCGTCGACCTACGCTGCGCCCCACGCTGCCCCGGAATTCCGGGACGGCGCTGGAGGAAGTCCGGTGTAAGTCCGGCGCTGGCCCGCAACCGTGAGTGTCGACAATCCGCCAGGGCGGTCGGCACGAGTCGGGAACTCCCGTAGCTGCCTAGGATGACGGCACTTTCGCGCCGGATTCCACGCGTCCCTCGAGGAAAGGGGAGCGGCTGCCGATGCCCCGGCCTGCGCGCGGGGTGCCATCGGCACAGTCGTCGCTGCCACGCCAGCCCTCGAAAGTCCGCGTCACTACGGGATTCCCCTGCCGCCCTGGCTTTGGAATTCCGATGAATGCTCGCCTCTATCTCGCCACTGCCGCTGCCCTTGGCTTTGCCCTGATCCTGGGTGCTTGCGGGACGACCGCCGCCACCGGCGCTGCCGATAGCGCGGGCGCCAAGGATGCCAACGTCGCAGCCGATGGCGGCTCAAGCCCTGACAGCTCGAGCGCTAAGGACAGCCTTTACGTCGACACGCTCGGCGGCGACTCCCCACAGCCTGACGTGGTAGCGGTCCCCGTCAGCATCATGGGCACGTGGTCGAGCAACTTCGGCGGCTATGAGGAAATCTCTGACAAGCAGTGGAATGACATGGTGATGGCCAAGCTCGATGGCGCCGCGCGCGTCGCCATCACGCAGAATCCGGCCGACGAAAAGTACAATCCCGGCAAGTTCAATAAGATCGTCTTTACCGCACCGAAGGATGGCAGCTTTTACTACTGCTATGTCGACTATGGCAAGGCGACGGCCGCGCTCGCGGAGGCCTCGACGCAAACCGCCGACGCCAGCACGCCAGACAAGGGCGGCTGCGGCGGCTTCGCGTGGACCAGGTTGACCCAGGCCGAGCCGATCGCCATTGCCGGCACGTGGAAGAACAACTTCGGCGGCACCGACACGATTTCGAGCCGCAAGTGGAATACGGCGGCCATATCCTTGTTCGACAATGTGAAACACTGGGCCATCACGCAGAACGCTGCGGACGACAAGTACTACCCGAGCAAGTTCACCAAGGTCGTCTGGACGAAGTCGAGCGGCGGATCCCTCTCCTACTGCATGGTTGATTTTGGCCTTGATTCCGTGGCATTGGCGCAAGCCACCACCAAGATCGCCGACGACACCGCGCCAGACAACGGCGGTTGCGGCGGCTTTTCCTGGACCAAGTTGACGCCGTGAGGACGACTGCAATGCGCCTTCTTTGGCTGATCCTGCTGGTGAACGCGGCGTGCGCGGGGCCGGCGTCCAGGCAGACGGGCATGGGCGGCGATGCACAATCTGCCGACTTGTCTACGGATACTGGGAGGAAGTCCGATCCATTTGCCGATCGCGTGGTGTCGTTCACGCCTGGACCCGGCGCGAGCTTTGGCCACGACAAGATGCCGGGCGTCGTGCTAGGGGCGCCTCAAGGAGGCGGCGTCAAGGCTGGTGGCCTGGATGTCGTGGCGTTGGGAAAGGGCGGCGCGATCGTGCTCGCGTTTGACGACATCGAGTTGCTCGACGGCCCGGGACCGGATCTGCTGGTGTTCGAGAACCCGTTTTCCACTTGGCTGGAGACAGGTTACGTCGCGGCGAGCGGAGATGGTCTGACCTGGCACGAGTGGCCTTGCGCGGCCGAGGACGCGGCTGGCGGGTTTCCGGGATGCGCGGGCGTGCATCCCGTCTTGGCGAACCCGGAGAACGGATTGGATGCCACGGATCCGAAGGTCGCGGGAGGAGACGCCTTTGATCTGGCAGATTTAGGCATGACACATGCCCGATTCGTGCGGATTCGCGACAGCGGTCTCAATCCGGTGGACCCGCCGGGTGGTGGCTTCGACTTGGACGCGATCGCCGTCGTGAACGGGACGGCCGTCGAGCAATAGCAGGCTGCACCGCTCCAACATTCACGACGCCAACAGCATCTGCCACCGACGTTCCCCGGAGCGCCAGCGCTTGCAATGAGCGCGGCCTGTGTGGTATCACACATTTCCTATCTGGATGATGTGAAATATCGCCAGACCCGGAGTCCGACGATGCTCGTCTCCATGCGTTCCGACTATGCCCTGCGCGCCTTGCGCTTGCTCGGCACTCGCATCAGCGAAGCACCCATGAAAAGCGCGGACATCGCCGCGCAGGCGCACGTTCCGGAGAAATACTTGGAGGCAATTCTGGTCAGTCTGCGCAAGTCCGGCCTTGTCCGCAGTCGCCGCGGGCCGGATGGCGGGCATGTGCTGGCGCAGCCGCCGCACCGGATCAGTGTCGCGGATGTGCTCGCTTCCATTGAGGGTCCCGTGACGGTGGGTCCGCGGCGCGATGCCGAGCACGTACCCACTGCCGATCCGGCGATGGACGCGTGCCTGCGCGGCGTGTGGCGCGAGGTCGAGCAGGCCCTGCAGGGAACGCTGGGATGCATCACCATCGACGACGTCATCCGCCGCGCGCAAGTCCAATCAGGAACGCCCGATTTCACCATCTGACCGACCGCGCACCAGGCGCGGCAATTCGCCCACGAGGGCAACAGGAGAGAACATGAGCCGCATCTACGACGACAACAGCCTGAGCATCGGCCGCACGCCGCTCGTGCGCCTCAACCGTCTTTCAGCCGGCACTGGCGCCACCATCGTCGCCAAGATCGAAGGCCGCAACCCTGCATATTCCGTGAAGTGCCGCCTTGGCGCGGCGATGATCTGGGCAGCGGAACGCGACGGCCTCCTGACGCCCGGCTCCAAAGACAAGACCGTCATCGAGCCCACGAGCGGCAACACCGGTATTGCATTGGCGTTTGTCTGCGCGGCGCGCGGCTATCCGCTCACGCTGACCATGCCGGAGACGATGTCGATGGAACGGCGGCGCATGTTGCTGGCATTTGGGGCGAATCTCGTGCTGACCGAGGGCCCGAAGGGCATGCCTGGCGCCATTGCCAAGGCGCAGGAGATCCACGACAGCAATCCGTCCAAGTACTTCTTGCCGCAGCAATTCAAGAATCCCGCCAATCCGGACATCCACTTTCGCACCACCGGGCCGGAAATCTGGGACGACACAGACGGCGCCATCGACATCTTCGTGTCCGGTGTCGGCACCGGCGGCACGATCACCGGCGTCAGTCGCTACATCAAGGGAGAGAAAGGCAAGTCGATCCAGTCGATTGCCGTCGAACCGGCAGATTCTCCGGTGCTGACCGCGATCGTCGCCGGGCAGCCGCCCAAGCCGGGTCCGCACAAGATCCAAGGCATCGGCGCGGGATTCAAGCCCGATGTGCTGGATCTGTCGCTGGTCGACGCCATCGAGACGATCACCAACGACGAAGCCATCGAGATGGCGCGGCGGCTGCACCGTGAGGAGGGCGTGACCGCGGGCATCTCGGGAGGCGCGGCCGCCGCGGTGGCACTGCGCGTGGCGAAACGTCCAGAGAACGCTGGCAAGCTCGTCGTCGTCGTGCTGCCGGATGCAGGCGAGCGGTACCTGTCGAGTGTGCTGTTCCAGGATTTCGCCGTCGCATAGGCGCTGCACAGCAGGGCCAATCTGGTCTATCTTGCCCGCCCGCTGGCCGCAGACTCGCTGCCAGCGGGCGGGTGCGTTTGGAGGCAGACATGGTGCTCAGCCTGGCGGAGATTCGCGATCTGATCCGTGATGAAGAGTCGGAAGACCGCGATTTCATCCACCTGACCTCGAACGAGACGCTGCTGTCGCCGCTCGCGCAGGGCGTGCTGGCTTCGCCGCTGGGCAACCGCTACCTGCTCGAACACTTGGACATGCGGCAGGATTCTCCGTCGCGCCTCAATGGCTTCATCTACAAGGGCATGGATCGCGTCAATGCCATCGAGCGGTCAGCAGCCGAGGTATGCAAGGAGCTGTTCGGCGCGGACTACGTCGAATTCCGCTGTCTTTCCGGCTTGCACGCCATGCAGACGACGATGGTGTCTCTGACCCGGCCGGGCGACACGATCATGCGCTTTGGCGTCGCCGATGGTGGCCATTTCGCTACGGAAAACATCATCAAGTTGTTCGGACGCAAGAGCTGCACCTACGCCTTCGATCGCGAGCGGTTGACCGTCGACCTTGCCGGCACGGAAGCGATCTTCTTGCGCGACAAGCCCAAGCTGCTGTACCTCGACGCGATGAACTATTTGTTTCCGTTTCCGATTCGCGAGCTTCGCGAGATCGTCGGGGACACGCCCATCCTTTACGACGCCAGCCACACGCTGGGCCTCATTGCCGGCGGCGAGTTTCAGGATCCGCTGCGCGAGGGCGCCGACATCCTGCAGGCCAACACGCACAAGACGCTGTTCGGGCCGCAAAAGGGCATCATCCTCAGCAAAAATCGTGAGTTGATGGAGCGCGTCAGCTACAACCTCTCTCAGGGTCTGGTGTCGAGCCAGCACACGGCGCCGCTGCTGTCGCTGTGCATCGCGCTGCACGAGTCGCGCGAGTGGGGCCGGGCCTATGCACGAAACGTCATCGAAAATGCTGAGTTCTTGGCTGCGGAAATGGCCGCGTTGGGCATTCCCGTTCTGGGACGCGACGATGGAGCGCACACAAGAAACCATCACTTTTTCATCAACTTGACCGGGCAGGCATCGGCTTCGCACGAAATGGAGAAACTGCTGCACGCCCACCTCGCCGTGCACCGCGGCATTCCGTTCCGCAATGTCGACGCGCTGCGTGTCGGCGTACAGGAAGTGACGCGGCGCGGCTATGACCACGCGGATCTTCAGCAGATTGCTCATTGGTTCGCGATGATTCTCCTCGATGGCGCGCTGCCGGAGGAGATTGCGCCCGCCGTCATCGCCTTGGCGCGGCAACGCACGCAGATCCTCTATTGCGATGCGCCGACCGCGACAGAACCGCAGGCGGTGCCGGTGGCGCCCATCCACGTACGCGCGCGCACGGCGGCGGGGCGTTGGGTCGATTTCCATCGCAGAAGCAAGGACTTCCTTCTGGAAGGCGATCGTCTCGTCGCGATGCGCGATCTCGGCGCCTTCGCCGGCACCTTTCCCAACCAGACCGATGCGACCGGAAACATCAGCTTGCGCGACGGCGGGCATGTGGTGGTCACGACCAGCGGCTGCTATATCAAGTATCTGGAAGCATGGAACTTCGTGCGCATCGAGGCGGTGCATGACGACGTCATCGACTATGCCGGTGCCGGTGTGCCCTCATCGGAAAGCCTGATGCACTACCTGATCTACCAGAGCACGGAGGCTGGGGCGGTCGCGCACATGCACTACCTCTTGTCGAACAAGGAGGCGCAGGATCTGAAGATTTCCATCGTGCCACCCCAAGAGTATGGTTCGATCCAACTGGCCCGCGCCGTCGCCGAAGCCTGCCGCGCCAACGACATTGTCTACGTGCAGAAGCACGGCCTCATCTTCCACGGCAGTGATATCGGCGCTTGCCGGGCGCGCATCGCCGACTTCATCCGTTACCACGAGGAGACCGCCGATGAGTGAACCTCGCGTCCTGCATACGGTTACGCCGGTGTGGCACTCGCTGCCCATCTCGCGCCGGGTGGGCAAGGCGGTGCATCTCAAGATGGAGGCACTGCAACCCGTGGGATCCTTCAAGATCCGCGGCATTGGCCGACTGTGCCAGAACGCGGTGGCCGAAGGTGCGCGCCATTTCGTATCGTCGTCGGGCGGCAATGCGGGTGTCGCGGCTGCCTATGCCGGGCGTGAACTAGGTGTACGAACGACTGTTTTTGTGTTTTCCGGTGTTCCAGAGACGGCGAAGCAACGCATGGAAGAGTACGGCGCTGAGGTCGTGATGGCCGGCCCGTCCTGGCAGGAAGCGCACGAGGCTGCCAGCCAGGTGGCGCAGCGCGAAGGCGCGTTCTACGTCCATCCCTTTGATCATCCTGATATTTGGGCGGGGCATTCGACGCTGGTGGACGAATTCGTGGCGGGTGGTCTGCGGCCCGGGCTGATCGTCGTCGCGGTGGGCGGCGGCGGGCTGCTGACGGGCCTCATGCAGGGGCTCGATCGCCATGGCTTGGCAAAGACGAAGATCCTGACGGTCGAGACCCACGGCACGGAGTCGTTCTTTGCCGCGCGCGCCGCCGGGCACCTCGTGCGCCTGCCGCGCATCAACTCGGTAGCGAAAACGCTGGGTGCGGCTCAGGTTGCATCGCAGGCATTCGATCAAGCCACGCTGCACGACATTGAGTCGGTTGTGGTGAGCGACGAGCAAGCGCTGGCGGCATGCCGGCAGTTTGCTTTGGATCATCGAGTGTTGGTTGAACCGGCCGCCGGTGCGGCGCTGGCGGCGGCCTACGAGCAGCTGGGCGCCGTCGCCCGCGCCGAGGACGTCCTGGTCATCGTGTGCGGCGGGGTGGGGATTGCGTTGAAAGACGATACCTTCGCCTATGCGCCGCGCGATCCGGATTGAGCTACTGGCAGCCCGCTGCATCCGGCGCGACACACAGCTTGAGCGACTTGCCCACCAGGGTCGTCGTCAACACCAGAATCTGCTGATCGGCAACGAATTCTTGCTTCACGGCTGCAGGCGCGCCGGCCAGGTCGCTCACGACAGCAATGTAACCATCGGGATACACGCGGTTCACCGGCAGCGCGATCTCGGTCGGCCCGAGTGCTTGCTTGCGCGGCGTCCACTGCATCCAGAACACACGCGTCTTTGGATCATAGGAAAATGATTCAAGATTCCCCGCAACTGCGCGCGGATAGGGCCGCGTCAGCCAGGTCGCCCAAAGTGTGTCCTTGCCGTCGCTGCCGATCGGGCTCCACGAGCCACCGTCGTAGGCCCACAGGGCATAACCCATCCTCTGCCGATCGGCCATATCCAGAATCTGCCTCACGAAATCCGCCATGTTCGGCTGATCGTTGGCGCCACCGAACTCGCCCAACCACAACACGCCGCCCTGCTTGTCGCGGTCGGCCGCGCGCAGCTTCTCCCAGTCCTTGACGTAAGGGTTGTCGAGCTTCCAACCACCGCCCTGCTCGGCCGTCATGTCGTAGAGGTGCGGAGCATAGCCCAGGCGCGGCGGCCCTTTGCGCGGATCCGTGATGCCGATCACGTCGCCCGGGAAAGGCCCGCCGATGTCGTCGCCGAGGTTGGCGCTCAGCAGCGAAGTCGGTTCATAGAAGATGTAACTATCTGTATCTACGTTGCGAATCGCATCGACGACCTTTTGCGTGAACCCGATCAGGCGCTCGTTGCGCCAATCGCCCGACACCAGGGCAGCGTCCTTGAATGCGATCGTCGCAGCGATGTCGCCATTGGAGAACACGGGCTCGTTCATGATGTCGTAGCCGATCACCGCGGGATGATTTCGAAAACGCTCGACGACATGCACCCAATTGGCAATGTAGTGCGCCTGCAGTTCGGGATGGCCTTTCTCGGGATCCCAGAAATTGCGGTAAGCGGCCTGCACCGCGGCGTTCAAAGCGGACAGGTACCACGCGCCACCCTCGACCGGCTTGAAGACCTTGCCATCGGTGATGGTCGCCCAAGGTGGCGCGCCATCGCCGCCGACAAGAGGCCCATAGATGTCCTGGTGCATGTCTAGAATGACGTAAATTCCGTGCTTTGCATACCAATCGAGGCGAACGGCGATGGCGTCCAAGTACGTTTCGTCGTAGACGCCCATCTGCGGCTCCAGACCCTCCCACAAGATGAGCTGGCGCACCGAGTTGAAGCCGTAGGTACGCATTCTGGCGATGCGTTCCTCGTCGATCTTGCCGATGTAGTCGGGGCCGCTCTTGGAGCCGACGAAGTTGGCGCCGCGCAGGATCACGACGCGGCCTTGGCGATCGGCGACAAACCGCGGATCGGGCGATTCGACAAGTGACGTCGATTTCGGTA
>Ga0172369_10003335_pt1 | contig 21221 bp, 17 predicted proteins | sample LakKiv25m_FD_114539 | JGI IMG/M metagenome (GOLD analysis project Ga0172369, IMG submission 114539) | Freshwater microbial communities from Kabuno Bay, South-Kivu, Congo - kab_022012_11.25m | ecosystem: Environmental > Aquatic > Freshwater > Lake | place: Democratic Republic of the Congo...
AGGGATGCGCCCCAATCATCACGCGCATTGACGCCGCCTGCAACGACACATACAACGTGCCACCGCGCCACACTCCGTTGGTGCACCGCCCTTCCCGGCTGTGGAGCGACGCATGGATGCCTTGTCGGGACGCGGGACCGTTGTCGCCCTGATCCTGATTTGTTGCGCGCGGACTGCCGCTCAGGCGCAGGACCTGCCGCCAGTCGCCGTCCCCGTGCCCATCGAGGCCACGCAGCAAACAGCCGAGCCCGCTCAGGATTCCGGGTTGGCAGCGCGTTCGGGCCTGCAGTGGCTGCTCGCGAGCGGCAAGGCCATGCCCGGGATCTTCGGCAGCGCGGGCGGGCGTTGGGTTCTGGTCGGCATGGAGGCCGGGCTCATCTGGACGACGCAGCCGGTGCCCAATGATCCAACGCGCTTTCTCGGCAGTCAGTTGGCGCTGTTCGTCCTCGGCATGCCCTATGCCAGCCCGTGGTTCGATCTCGCGCTCGGTTCGGGCGTCGATGCCTATCCACTGTGGGGCATCAACCTTGATACCTGGGAGGTTGCATTGTCCTTGCGAGCGCACGCCAACTTATGGATTACCAGGAAGTTTGGCCTGTTCGTCCATGCTCGTGCCTATCCATTGCAGACTGCCGGGCTCGAACTCGGCACCGCGCGTGACGAGCGCGAGGGTTCGCCGGTGCTGTTCGGCATCGGCGTGACCGTGAGGACGCGATGAAGCCAACCCATGTGTCATCGCTGGTCGCCCTCGCCGCTTGCGCTGCAGCATGCGTGCCGATGACGTTCTCTGAGAAGGGCGCTGTCGACTTCGAGAAGTACCGCTCGGTGCGCGTCGATGTGCAGCCTGATGACGCCTTGCTGACGGCGAACAAGCACCTTGCCCAAGAGTTGCACCGGGTTTCGGGGTTCCAGTATGTGACCACCAATCCTGCCCAAGCGACGGATCTCGTGCTGCAAGTCGATATCGTGTCTGTCGATCCGCCGGATCAGGAGGGCGAAAACTACTTGGCCAAGGTCGAGTTTGCCGCCTACACGGCGCAAGGCGCCAAGGTCGACTCCGGCGAAGATTTCGACGACAGCATGACGCAAGCCGAAGCCATCGAGGACGCTCTCGACGAGGTGGCCGCGCACTACATCAGACCCTACCGGTACTGAGCGCTTGTGCCAAAATAACTTGGCACAGTGCGCGTTTGCCTGTTCTCTGGTCGCCAAGCTCACCGATGCGGATTCGCGGCGACTTCTGTGACTATGACTCGATCGAGTCTTTCTGTCACAGTCCCTGATCGGCGTTGGGCGTCACGGCTCGCCTGCCCGCGCGCACCCCAGCATCACGTCGACTTGGGCCAGCCCATCGCCCTTCACGGCGCCGCAACTTTGGGGACACAGCACGATTTGCGTGGGCGCGCCCGCGTCGTCGTAATGCCAGCCACCCTTTTGCGGATCACAGCTCGCCGCATCGGCGACATAGGGCAGCACGGCCGCTGCCTTGGCACCCAGCGTCACCTGCACATTCACCTTGTCGAACTGCGTCGGAAGCCCGCCTTCCGGCTTTGGAATCTCATACGCGCACGCAAGCGCCTGGCCTTGGATCGCAGCCAGCGCCAGCTCGAATTGCTGGACGACATTGCCGCCAGCGTCCACCAGGAAGGATTGCTGACTGCCGCCAGCGGCAGCGATGGCGTCCAAGTTGCCGAGTGAAGTGCCGACGCCGATGACGAATGTGCGCACCTTTGGCGCTGCCGCCGCACCCTTTGCGGCCACTGCGGCAATGGTCGGAATGTCAAGCGGCGCGCACTGTGTCGGTTCACCGTCGGTGGCGAGAACGACCGCGACCGTGTGCGTCGGGTGCGCCGTGGCGTGGGCCGTGGCGTAGGTCACAGCGCCCTGCAGCGCCGGATAGGTCGGCGTCGATGGCGTGGGACCGTGCTTTTCAATGGATGCGGTGATCGCCTGCGCATTGTCCGGCAACGCGGCAATGGCCACTTCGGGCTTGGCATAGTCACCCGCCACACAGGAGGTCTTGCCTCCAGGCTTCAAGGGGAAGTACTGGATACCCACGCCCAATCCGGCCGACTTGGGGTCGCTGACGAAGGCCTCGATGGCCTCGGCGACGGCTTGCCACCGCGTGGCGCCGGTGCCGGTAGGTTCGGACATCGAACTCGATTGATCGACCATGATGTACATGTCGAGGGGAATCAGCTGGGCGGAGTGGCTGGTCGCCGCGCACTCGCAAGCGCCCTTGACGCATTTGCCGCCGCCGCACTGGATGCCGCACGAGCCACAGTGCGTCGCGTCCGAAGTCACCGCCGCTTCACAACCGTCGCTGGCAAGACCATTGCAGTCGGCAAAGCCCGCATCGCAGTCGAATGTGCACGTGCCGCCGTCGCACAACGGTTTGGCATGGTCCCCGCCTGAACACACCGTCGCGCAGCCGCCACAATGCTCGATGCTGCCGTCGGTTTCGGTTTCACAACCATCGCCGTCGCCGCCGCCGCAGTCGGCCCAGCCGGCATCGCAGGCCGATTTGCACAGCCCTTGCGTGCATTGCGCTGTGGCATGGGCCGCCGTGCCGCACTTGTTCTTGCAGCTGCCACAATGCAGGTTGCTGGACAGCAGGTTGGCCTCGCACCCGTTGCCAGTCTGGCCGTCGCAGTCCAAGAAGTCGGCCAGGCATGTGTAGACGCATTCGCCGCTGGCGCAACTCGCGCTCATGTGCGGTCGCGGTGCGCAAGTGCAACCTGTGGCGACAAGGCCGGCGTCGACGCCGGTGAAGTGGATGCCATCGGCGGCGGCGCCATCCGCCCGGGCACCTGGTACGGCGGGGCCGCTGCAGGCTACGGCAGTCGCGACAAAGGCAAGACAAGTCCAGAGAAGGTGACGCGAAGGCATGGCTGTGCAACTCCTCGCCGCGTAAGCGAAGCGGGTTCGGCATGGCGCCGCAGGTGGGGATGGCGGTCACGAGCGCCGGCGAACTGGCGTCGGCTTGAATGCAAGGCTACGGACCCGGCACGGGTTCAATCCAGCGAAGGATCGTCAAGACGGTCACAACCCTTTGTCGCTGCAGATAAATCTGGACGCTGCCGGCCAAGCCAACATTAATACAGCACGTCTGGCGGCTGCGCCAGCAGGTCCGGCGCGAGCGCGGGCGCCAACTGCTCGACATGACAGCTTCGCAACGGGTGGATCAGGGCAGCACGAGCCGGGTGTGGCTGCCGCCCTGCCCGGCCACGACCTCCAGGCGGGCGTCGATGCGCGACTGCAACTCCGTGACATGCGATATGATTCCTACGAGCCGGCCGCCGGCCTGCAGCTCCAGCAACGCGCCGATGGCTTCATCCAAGGCAGCCGGGTCGAGGCTGCCGAAGCCTTCGTCGACGAATATGGCGTCGAGGTGGATGCCGCCGGCCTGCGACTGCACGACATCGGCCAGCCCCAAAGCCAGCGACAACGCGGCAAGAAAACCCTCCCCGCCCGACAGCGTCGCCACCGCGCGCTCGCGACCCGTGTGGGCATCCAGCACTTCCAGCTCCAGGCCGCCAGCGCGGCGCTGATCGCCGACACCTTGGGCGCGCTGCAGCGTGTACCTGCCTTGAGTCATGCGCGAAAGTCGTGCCGACGCCGCGACCAGCACGCCGTCCAGCAAAGCCGCGAGCACGTAGCGCTCGAACGTCAGACGGCGCTTGTTGCTACCCGACGCCGTCTGCGCGAGGCGACCCAAGACGCGGTACTCTTGCTCATCACGATCGGCCTGCTCAGCAAGCTTCTGCAAATTCATCAAGATTTGATTGCGGTTGCGCACCTGCTCTTGCAGCCGCGCCTCCTGCGTCAGGGCCTGCGTATGCGCGGCGGCGGCCTGCCCCGCTGCGGCAGCCAAGGTCCCGAGGTCGGGCGCTGCCACACCGTCCGCCTCGGCCGTCGCGGCATCGACCGCGGTCCTGGCTGCGGCCAGTGCCTCGGCAAACCGGCCGATTGCTGCCTCGAGTGTGTCCAGTTCCGCGGGCGATCGACATGCGGCGCGATAGTCCTCTTCCGATGCAAAAGCATCCGCTTGCCAACCGGCCGCGAAAGCCGCGTCCGCCGCGGCCGCGCGCGTTGCCGCCGTCACCAAGGCTTGCTCGGCTGCCCGCCCTGTGGCCGCCGCTGCGGCTGCCGCGCTGACCGCCGCCCCGGCCCGTTGCGTGGCCGCTTCCAGCGCCTGATCCAACTGCTGCGCGTGCGCCACGGCCACTTGACGGGCGGCAGCGAGGGCACCGGGTTGACGCAAGTCCGTGGGAATACCGCGTTCACGTTCCGCGCAAAGACCAACCGCTGCCTGATGTGCGCCAGATTTCAAGGAAACATCTGCATCTGCCGTCGCCAGCGCAGTTTCCGCGTCGACCAGTCGTTGCTCCGTGCGCAGCACCGTCGCCGCCAGTGCCGCCAAGTCCTTGACTTGCCTCTCAGCCTGGGCCGACGCCGCCTGCGCCGCTGCCGCCGCCGCCAACAGATCGGGCAGCGCCTGCGCTGCCGCATCGCCCAGGTGCGCCTGCTGTTGGCTCAAACCCGCGGCATGGCGCGCGAGATCCAGCTCCGCCTGCGCCGCCGTCGTGCGCGCCTGCTCCAGCTCTCGCTCGGCACGGCGTGCAACTTCGCGCGCCGTCGCAAGAGTCTGTTCGTCGGGAGGCGCCGCGGCTCCCGTCGCCGGGCGCGGATGGTCGGTCGCGCCACACACCGGACACGCCGTGCCGGCAACCAGTTGCCGCGCCAGCAGCGTCGCCTGACCGTGCACGCGCGCCTCCGCCAGCATGTCGAGGTCCGAGCGCGCTTGCCGCCACGACTGATTGCAGACATCCAGTGTCGCCGCGCCCTGTTGCACCGCTCGGGTTGCCGCGGCGTGCAGACGCAGCGTGGCGTCGCAAGCCTGTCGCAAGTCCGCAATGCGCTGGCATTCTTTCGCCTGGCGCTGCAGTCCCTCCAGTCTCGCCGCGACCACCTGCGCCTGCGCCAGGCGCGGCTTGAGATCCAGCAGGTTCGCTTTCACATCGCGCAAGAGCGAATCGGCCTTCGCGCGAGACATCTGGGCAGTCTGATGGGCCTTTGCTGCCTGCGCCGCCTGCGCCTGCGCGACTTCCAGGTCGGCGACCTGCCCCGCCCACGCCGCCAACTGACGCACCCGTTCGGCCGCTACATCGCGATCGCCCTTGCGCCCCTGCTCCAGAACCAGCTGGTCTGCCATCTGCCTGCGGTTCGTTTCCGCCCGCTTGGCCTGGACTTCGGCCTTGTCCGCCGCCTGGCGCGCAAGATTTCCTTCGTCGCAGCGCGCGTCGCGGTCCTCTTGCGCACCGCGCAATGCCGCGGCCTTGCGCGCCCGATCCATCATCACTTTGCGCTGTTGCTGCTGCGGCAGCTCCCTTTGCAGCGCTTCCCATCCCAATTGCGCCTTGCGCTGCCGATCCAGCTTGACCTGCGCGGCATTGCCCGATTCCAGGGCCCCCTGCGCCAAGGCCAGCCTGGCCTTGGAAAGCTCGATTTCGCGCTGCAGGTTCCCCAGTTCAACCCGCTGCTGGCCAACGGCTACCTCCAGCGCCTGCGCCGATTCCGCGCCGGCTTGATCGAGGAACTGTCTGGCCGCCTCGCGGTTGCGCTCCAGCCGCGCCAACGTGTCCTTGGCGCGCTGCGTCAGGAACTGCTCGATGTTGCGGTACTTGTCGGTCTCGAACAGCATGGCCAGGATCGCCTGCCGCTCCGCCGACGCCGCGGAGAGCAGCCTGCGGAACTGACCCTGCGGCAACATCACCACCTGGCGGAACTGGCTGGCGCCAAAGCCCAGCAGTGACTTGATCCGTTCGCTCACATCGCGCACGCCGGTCGCCAGAACCTGGCCGTTGTCGGCGTCGGCCAGGATCGCGCTGCGAAGCCAAAGGGTTGCATCCGCCGCCTGGCGTGTCATGCCCGCGCCGCGCGCGGCAGGGCGATCCTGTTCCGGGCAGCGCCACACGCGGTAGCGTGCTGGACCTACGGCAAAATCGAGCTGCACCTGCGTCAGGCGATCCGCGGCTGCGTGGTCGCTGCGCATCTGCTTGCCCGTGCGTTCGTCGCCAGAGGTCTCGCCGTACAGGGCGCAGCAAATGCCGTCCAGGATCGAGGTCTTGCCGGCGCCGGTCGGACCATGGACGAGGAACAACGCCCGCTCGCCAAGGGGGCGAAAATCAATGATTTCTTGGCCAGCAAATGGGCCAAATGCCGTCAAGCTCAACAGCAGGGGTTTCAAGACCCGGCCTCCTGCCCGCGGCGTTCCCACGTCTGCAACTCCGCATCGAACGCGGCGGCCTCGGTCTGCGTCAGCGCCTCGCCCGTGACGTCCTGGAAGAACTGGGCAAATAGTTCGCGTTCGCCGATCTGGCGCCGATCGATGCGGGCAATATCCGCGCTGCCCTCGACACCGAACTCCGGCCTCTCTATGTGCAGGATATTCGGCCAGATAGCGCGCAGACGGTCGATGGCATCGAACACCGGGCCGCGATCCAAGAGGCGCGCCACCACGAAGTCCTCGCGCTGCCCAAGTGGCGGCTGGGTCAGCAACTGCCCGAGCGTACCCTCGACACGCCGAAAGTCGCGGAGCAGCGGCAGCGTCACGCGCTCGACTTCGCAGGTTCCGTCCGCTGACATTCGCACGACGTGAACCGACTTGCTGTGATCAATCTCGCTGGTCGAGTACTTGAGCAACGAGCCTGCATACTCGATGCCTTGGCCTATCGACTGTGGTCGGTGCAGATGGCCGAGCGCCACGTAATCAAAGCCGGAAAAACACGAGGCATCCACGGTTCCGGCACCGCCAACGGACAGCGGCCGCTCGGAGTCGCTGCCCGCGCCACCCGTGACGAAAGCGTGACCAACCAGAACTTTCCGTCGCGAGCGCGCCTGCGATCGGATCCTGTCGACCATGGCCTGCGTTGCTGCTTGCGCGCCATGCAGGGTCGCGTCGCCAAGCAGATCGGCCACGCGCGGTGGTTCGACGTACGGCAGCGCGTGCACCTCGACCTCGCCGGCGTTGTCGCGCAGCACAAGCGGGCGCGCCGCGATCTCCGCGTGACCGAAGACATGCAGACCGCCACCGGCAAGCAGTCGCGCACCAAAAGTCAGTCGTTCTGCGCTGTCATGGTTCCCGGCGATCAGCACCACGGGGATGCGCAGCTCCACCGCAAGGTGCGTCAATGTATCGTCGAGAAGATCGACCGCCTCCGGAGGCGCCACTGCGCGATCGTAGACGTCGCCCGCCACCAGCACGGCGTCCGGCCGCACCTCGCGCGCAAGATCGACAAGTCCGCGCAATGCATGGGCTTGATCGTTCGTCAGGTGCGCACCGTGCAAGACGCGCCCGAGGTGCCAATCGGCGGTGTGGAGCAGCGTGACCATAGCCGAACCTCGCCGCCGCCGGGCAAACCCGCGGGAATCGCGGGAACTGGTGCGGGGTTGCCCCATCCCCGCACCGATCAGCCGTTGCGTCCGCGCAAGGCGAGCACGCCGGAACGACAGCCATTGTCGCATGGCGAACACGAAGCGGTCAGGCCGAAGCGATCAGCCCTTGATGTGCCAATAGATCACGCGCTCTTCCGCATCGACGTTGCGCTCGACCTGATGCTTGGCTTCGAGATCGTAAAGCGTCTTGAAGATGGTGTTCTTGTCGCGAACCGGGCTCACGCGCCCTTCCTGCCATTTCCACAACTCGAGAGCGGTCATCTCGTTTTCTGAAAACTCCCTGAGAACAGACAATATATACTCGCGCGCTGTCACGTTTCCCTCGCTGTGCAATGCGGCCACACCCGTCCAGGGCTGGATGGGGGGCACGAAACCAGGCCCTGGTTTGCTCCCTGCGTGCGCTGAGGTCAAGTGCCTGACCGCGTTCGGGCCTTGGATGCCCCATGTGGCTCGCCAGGTCGGCACGGCGTCCCCGCTTGCCAGGACAGCCGGTGCTGCGTAGGCTGCGCCGTCGTTTCGCGCGGTATGCGCCGCCCCCTTTTCCCTCGACGAGGCCAGCCATGTTCGATCGCTCTGTTCTGTTGCGCCTGTGCACACTTGTCGCTTTGGCGCAGATCCTTGCCTGCGGCAGTTCCAGCAGCACCACCTCCGCCGCCAAGGACGCCGGCAGCGGCGACACCGCCCAAACAGCCGACGGCGCCAAGACACCAGACAGCGCGACCGGCACGGACGCGACTGCGACCGACGTCGCGACGGGCGACAGCGCCGCGACCGACAGCACTGCGACCGCCAACACATTGATCAAGAACGGCGAATACTACATGGGCGTGCAAGCCGCGCCGTTCGGCAACCTGAAGTTGTTCTTCAAGGTGACGCTGACGGCGTCCGGCGCCTTGGACGCGGGCGGATCACTGAAAACTTTTGAAATTAGGGCAGTTTCCTCCGACGGTTGGGTCGGTGATCCTCTGGCCACGGCCAAGGACATCGCCGTCGCCAAGGACAACACCTTCAAGATCACGTTCGACAATCTGGTCTTGCCAGCCAAGACCACGCCGACCGGCAGCGATGTGCCCGTGTCGCTCATCCTGACGGGCGCCATCCACAAGGACAACTGGTTTTGCGGCGATGTCGACGGCATGGTTCCGGATTTCGGGCAGGCCTTGACGGGCAGCAAGTTCCGCGGCGTCGCCTGGGGCACGGAGAAAACGCCCGCCGAGTCGTCCTGCGAAGGCGACAACAACCCGGTCTACAAGCACATCGTGACCTGCCCGGCCGTTGCTGCCGGCAAGAATGCCATGAAGAGCGCCGAGCGCGACCGCACCTTCGAACTGCGTCTGCCCGAGGGCGCGACGCCGACCGATGCGTTGCCGCTCGTCGTCCTCTACCACGGCGTCGGAGGCGATGCACCTGGAATGATTGACGAATCAGGGTACGCCAAGCTGCTCAAGACCGAGAAGCTGATCCTCGTCGCCCCCAACTCGGAGCGCGATGCCAAGACCGGCAAAGCCGTGCTGAAGACCGACTGGTACTACGGCGCCTCGCTCTTCGACATGGACAACCCGGATCTCGTGTACTTCGACGACATCGTCAACTGCGTCTCCAAGGCGTACAAGATCGACGCCAAACGCATCTACGTCACCGGCATGAGCGGCGGCGGCTTGGAGAGCACGTTCGTCGGCGCCAACCGCGCCAGCGTCGTCGCGGCGGCAGCGCCGTTCTCGGGCGGCTTTCTGGTCAAGTGGCCGAAGTATGACCACAAAGTTCCCTTCCTGGTCACCTGGGGCGGCATCGAGGACACTGCGTACTCGCAGAATTTCGACACACTGGCTAAACAACTCATCGGCTACCTCGTGGGTTCCGGCAACGTGACCGTGCAGTGCAACCATGGTCTCAAGCATGTCTGGCCGGCAGAGATGACGGCGGCATCGTGGAAGTTCTTGTCTTCGTTCACACTAGACAGCAAGGACAATCCATTTGCCGCGGGGTTGACCGCAGAGTTCCCGAAGTACTGCTCGCTGGCGAAGTAGCCCGGGACTTGCGGCCTATCGCACATCGCGTCGGCGTTCGGGCCAGGTTGCGAAAGGGATCGTGACCCGAAGGGCGCAGGCACCGGAGTGCATCCGGAGGTGCCTGCGGTCGCGCAGCGACTAGAGCCCGGTCCCGGCGCAGCGCCGGGATTCGCCCAAGAAATCAATACACTAAACCAGGACCACTCTCGTCCGCTATTGACAATCGCAAGCCTGCCCCTAACCTTGTCTCGAACCGCCCCCGGAGGGAAAGAGCGCCATGCACATCACCAGCACAGCCGTCAAGAAAGTCCGCGAAATGGGGGACAAGCAACAGCCGGAAGGCTACGGACTGCGCATCATCGTCGACCTCGGCGGACCCGAAGGCTACTACTACGACCTCGACTTCGAGACCGCGGCCCGGCCCGACGACATCACAATGGCCGCGGACGGCCTGACCGTGTACATCGACCACAAGAGCCACGAGCGCTTCAAGAATGGCACCGTGGACTATGTTGAATCGCCCGAGTTTTCGGGCTTTCACTTCGACAACCCCGACAAGATCAGCGGCCCCGCCGACGACGCGTCTCTGGCAGAACGCGTGCAGTGGATTCTCGATACGGAAATCAACCCAGGCGTCGCGGCACACGGCGGCACGGTCACGCTGGTGGAGGTCAAGGACAACGACGTGCACTTGCGTTTTGGCGGCGGCTGCCACGGCTGCAGTTCCTCGTCGGCGACGCTCAAGCACGGCATCGAAGTGCGACTGCGCGAGAAGTTCCCGGACTTGGGTGAGATTCTCGATGTGACCGACCACTCCTCCGGCATCAATCCGTACTATGGCCACTGATACTGCGGGCACGGACAGGTTCGCCGCGACGTGATGCTGCGCGCTTCGTGATCGGTTCTGGGGCAAGCGTCGTCCAATCCGCCGCATGTGGATGAACAGTACTCCACACTGGCGCCGGGCCTGGATCGGTAGAGCCGCATATTTCTGACGAGTTACGCGAGCCTTGCACCACTGGCACGGACCCTGCTATGTGCGGGCGCGGCAGTGGCGCCCCCATCGCGCCGATCCGGACATGATTCAGTTCTCAACCCAGCGCCAGGCCCTCGTCAGCCTGCACGACGTGACGCCGGCGCACGAAGCCAAAGTGCTGCGTGCTATCGGTCACTTGCGTTCGCTGGGCGTGGAAAGCCTCAATCTCTTGGTGGTGCCCGACTTCCACTACCGCGCGCACTTGAGCCACCACGCGGCCTTTTGCGACAAGCTGCAAGCGGCGATGCTGCCTCGGGATGAAGTCCTGTTGCATGGCTTCTGGCACCTGGCGCACCAGCAGCCAGTCGATGCGGGCCGGCGGCTGCTGGCGGCGGCACTCACGGCCGGCGAAGGCGAGTTTCATGCGCTGCGCTACGCCGAAGCCCTCGAACGCATGGAGGATGGCCTGGAGGTGCTCGAGCGCGCCCTCGGCGTCCGGCCCGCCGGCTTTGTCGCACCAGCCTGGCTGCACAATGCCGAGGTCGTGCAGGCGGCTCGGGATCTGGGCCTTGGCTACTGCGAAGATCACCTGCGCATCTACGACCTTGCCCGTGACCGCCACATGTTGGCGCCGGCACTGAGCCTGGCGTCGCGCTCACTGGCGCGGCGCCTTGGCTCGCTCGCGGCCGCCGAGCTGACCGCGCGGGCGCTGCAGCCGATGCCGGTCGTGCGCCTGGCCGTGCATCCAAATGACTATGATCATCCACGTCTTGTCGCGACCATCGGGCGCGTCGCACGCCGTTGGCTGCCTGGACACCCTGCCGTTTCCTACCGCGAGGCTTTGTCATGAAAATCGGTATCCTGACCGACTACCCCGTCGTCACCTTCGCTTGTGGCCCGTCACTGTCGACGCAAGCCCTCAAGATCTACCTCGAAGGCCGCGGGCACGAGGTGACCATCGTCGGGCCCAAGCCGGGGCCGAACGATCCGCCCGCCTTACCCGGCTCGTTGCTGCTGGATTCCCTTGACTTCAAGGCACATCCTGGCGTGCGCATGGCCCTGGCCTGGCCGCCCAAGGCGTTCACCCAGCATCCGGGTCTCGACGTGATTCACAGTCACGCCAACAGCCTGCTGATGCACTGGGGCCCGATGATGCGAGAATTGCACAATATTCCCTGTATCTCGACCAACACGATCTACCTACCGGCGTTCGCCCAGCACCTGCTCCCGAACAAGCTTTACGAATACGAGCATGTGCGCAATGCGTGGTCGGGTCTCTCTGACAAGGTCGAGCGATCGTTCGCCGCCGTGTACAACGGTGGCGACGGTTTGATCGTGCAATGCCAAGGACTTGCCGACTACTGGAACCAAAAAGGCCTGGAAGTCCCACTGCACGTCATTCCGCGCCCGATCGATGTGCGCATCTTCGACAAGCCGGAGGGCGCCGACCCGTTTCGGTCGGATTTTGCCAAAGGTGGCCGCATCATTGCCGTGTGCCGCCACGCCCGCGAGAAGGATCTGGACAAGCTGATCGAGGCCTTTGCGCGCTACGTTGCGCCGCACATCCCGAGCGCATCGCTGACGCTGGTCGGCGATGGCCTCGAGCACGCGGCGCTGCGGCGGCTGGCACACACGCTGGGCGTCGGAGATCGTGTTGCTTTTCCTGGTGAAAAGCCTCAGCGCGAGACGCCCGACTGGTACCGCCATGCCGATCTGTTTGCCTACGCGTCACTGAGCGAGACCTACGGTCAGGTCATCTCCGAGGCCCTCTGGTGCGGTGCGCCGGTGGTCGCCGTGGACGACAAGATGGGCGTGGCCTTCCAGGTGCGGCACGGCGAGGACGGTCTGCTCGTGGCGCCGGGGGACCACTTGCTGGAACAACTCGGCGACGGCATCGTTGAACTGCTGAGTAACCCGGCGAAGCGAAAGGAATTTGGCGAGCGCGCGGCCAAGCGCGCGCGTGAACGTGTGGCACCCGAGGTCGTCTATGCGGCCTACGAACAGGCCTACGATGCGGCCATCGCGCACCTCGCCGCGCATCCGCGCAAGCGCGAGGCCCACAACAACCTGCCGAGCGCCTGGGAAATGACGCACCAGCACCTGGTGCCATGGATGTGGAAACATCTTGCATTGTGCGGCCTTTCCGCGTTTCGCGGTGCCAAGGGCTACGATCTGCCCAAGGTGCGAATCGACGGCATGAAGGCAGCGGCGTATGGTACGCGGGCAGACGAGTGACGGCTGCACACCCGGACCAGGGTCACATGCGGCAATTTCTCTACATCACGCCGTTTTTTCCGCCGCAGAGCCAGGTTGGGTCGCTGCGGCCGCTCAAGTTCGTGCGCCACCTGCCCGCCGCCGGGTGGCAACCCGTCGTGCTCTGCGACCAGCGGCCGGACGACGCCGTCGATCCGCCGCTGACCGACTTCGTGCCGCGCAGCGTCATCGTCGTGCGCGACTACAGTCATCGCGCGCAGTTGGCCGAGCGGCGCCAGAGCGCGCGCGCAGCGGCACCGGCGGCCGCTGTCGGCAACCGGCCCGGGCCGCAGCGTTGGTCGGAGCGCACCCTCCCCTCCTGGCTCGTCAACCCGGAACTGCTGCCGCTGGGCGAGCATGCGCTCGACATGCCCTACGCCCTTTGGTCGGCGCGGCGCGCGCTGCGCAGGCACCCGATGTGCGAGGCGATTCTCGTCAACGCGGATCCCTACGCGGCGTGTCTCGTCGGCGCAGAACTCAAGCGTGAGACGGGCTTGCCGCTGATCCTCGACTTGCGCGATCCCTGGGCGCCATGCCAGTTGCGCCGGCCGCGGCGGCCACCGCCCGTGCGATGGCTGGAGGATCGGCTGGAGCGGCTGTGCGTCGAGGTGGCCGATCGCGTCATCCTCAATACCTACAATACGATGCACGACTACCGTGCCCACTACGCCGACATCGACGCCCAGCGCTTCACCTGCATTCGCAATCACTTCGATGCAGAGCTGGTCCGTCACGGCAGCCATCCAGGCTTCGATCGCTATACCATGTTGTTTCTAGGACGTTTTGAGCGCTTCAACAAGGCCGATGTGCTGCTGCAGATCCTCGCCGAATTGAAGCGGCGCGGCGTTGCGCACGACGACCTGCAACTGGTGGTGACCGGCGAGTTCCCCGATCCGGCGTGGACGATGGCCAAAGGCTTGGGTGTCGCGGACTTCGTCCAACTGCATCCGTTCGTGCCGTACCGCGAAATTGGCCCGGTGCTGGATGCAGCGGACCTGCTGGTGGCGCTGCTAGGACCGGGCGTGACCCAGCGCATCAACGCGAAATTGTATGACTATCTCGGTGCGCAGCGACCGGTCCTGGCGATCTCGGACAACCCTGAGATTGCCGAGATGGTGCATGCGGCGCGTGCGGGAATGACCTTTGGCCACGACGAGATCGCGCAGATTGCCGACCACGTGCAGCGCGAGATGAAAAAGGGACGTCAGCGCAGCGTGCCGCGTCGTTTGGCCGGGTTGTCGAGCCAGGAAGCCACGGCGGATCTGGTCCAACTGCTGGAAACGGTGACGCGGCACCGATAGCCGTCGATTCCCGGACAAGGAAAGAGCATGGGCATCTGGCAGGGCAAACAGGTCTTGGTGACGGGCGCGGCGGGCTTCATCGGCTCGCATCTCGGCGAAGCTTTGGTGCGCCAAGGCGCCAAGGTCCGCGTGCTGATCCGCTACAATTCTGCGGGCCTGCGCGGGCATCTCGATGATCTCGAACCGGGTGTCACAAGTGGCATCGAAGTGTTCGCGTCAACTGTCGAGGATCCGTTCGCGGTGGCCAAAGCGGTGCAAGGCTGTGACACGGTGTTCCACCTTGCGGCCCTGATCGGCATTCCGTACAGCTATGTGGCACCGCAGCATTATGTCGCGACCAACGTGCAAGGGACGGTCAACGTTCTGGAAGCCTGCCTGCGCCACGGCGTGCGGCGACTCGTGCACACCTCGACCTCCGAGACCTATGGCACGGCGCAGTACACGCCCATCGACGAGAAACATCCGCTGGTGGGCCAATCGCCCTACTCTGCCAGCAAGATAGCCGCGGATCAGATGGCGGTGGCGTACCACCGATCCTTCGATCTGCCGGTGGCAATCCTTAGACCATTCAATACTTTTGGGCCGCGGCAGTCGGCGCGTGCAATCGTTCCGACGTTGATGACCCAATTGCTGGCGAATCGGCCTGTGCTCAAGGTTGGCTCGCTCGCGCCCAAGCGGGATCTGAATTTCGTCGCGGACACGGTGCGGGGCTTCCTGACAATTGCCCAGTGTGATCAAGCGATTGGTCAGGTGGTCAATGTCGGCAGCGGTCGCACGGTCTCCATCGGTGAGTTGATCGAAGAAATCTTTGCGCTATGTGGCCGGCGCGTGCCGATCGAGCAGGAAGGGGCGCGCTTGAGGCCGGACGCCAGCGAAGTCATGCTGCTCCTGGCCGATACGCACAAGGCCTCGCAATTGTTTGGCTATGCCCCCCAGACTTCGCTTCGCGACGGACTGACCCAGACGTGGCGGTACCTCGAACAGCACCTGGATCGCTACCGACCCGATACGTACGCGGTGTGAGCGCCCGCCCGATAGCCCCGGAGTCTTGCTATGTGGAAGATATCACTGAGTGATCTGCGTCTGACGCCGGACGACCATGCGGCCGTCCAGGAGGCGTTGGAGAGCAACTGGTTGACGATGGGGCCGCGCACGCAAGCGTTCGAGCGCGAGTTCGCCGAGGCCTTGGATGCCCACAATCCGCCGCATTGTTTTGCCGTTGCGAATTGCACGGTTGGCTTGCACATGGCGTTGGCGGCCGTCGGTGTGGGTCCAGGCGATGAGGTCATCGTGCCCAGCTTGACCTTCGTCGCGACCGCCAACGCGGCGCTGTACTGCGGCGCGACAGTTGTGCTGGCAGACGTAACTTCCGAGGAAGATCTGACGGTTTCGGTTGAAGATGTGTTGCGAAAGATCACGCCCAGGACGCGGGCCGTCGTGCCGGTGCACTACGCCGGTCAACCGGCGGATTTGCTGCGACTGCGCGGGGAATGCCGCCAGCGCGGCATCGCGCTCATCGAGGACAATGCCCACGGCCCTTTGGGCGACGCCTGGAGCGACGCCAGCGGCTCAACGCAAGCACTGGGAACAATAGGAGATGTCGGCTGCTTCTCTTTCTTCTCCAACAAGAACATGGCGACCGGCGAAGGCGGCATGGTCGTCACACGCCGCGCGGATCTTGCGGAGAAGCTGCGACTCTTGCGCTCGCACGGCATGACGACGCTGACGCTGGAGCGGCACCGCGGGCACGCCTACAGCTACGACGTCGTGGACCTGGGCTTCAACTACCGCATGGACGAACTGCGCGCCGCACTGGGTTCCTCGCAGCTGCGGCGCCTGCCGGACAACAATCGCAAGCGATCATCCGTGGTTGCTGCGTACCGGCAGCACTTACGGCGCATCGCTGGTCTGGGTTTGCCGTTCGCGGAGCGACTGCCGCAGGGCCGTACCGCCCACCACATCATGCCCGTGGTGCTGCCGCCCGGTGTCGAGCGCCACGCCGTGATGGACGCGATGAAGGCCGGCGGTATCCAAACCAGCGTGCATTACCCGCCGATTCATACGTTTACCTTCCACGGCCATACGGAACGCGTGGTGTGCGACGCGCTGGCCAAGACCGACGCGTTGGCGCCGCGGCTCCTGACGCTGCCCCTTTATCCCAGCCTGACGGAACACGAAATCGAATTGGTGGTCGACCAGTTGCAGAGTGCCATCGCCCACGGCCGCCACGCCATTCACACGGGAGTCCAACCATGAATCCGCTGCCGCGCACGGCCGTCATGCTGGCCGGCGGGCTCGGGTCGCGCCTTGCCCCCTTGACCGCTGTCATCCCCAAGCCGCTGGTGCCCATCGACCGCGAATCGATCGCGGAAATCCTGTTGCAACAGTTGGCTTTTCGCGGCATCCAGCGGGTGCTCGTCTCGATCGGGTACTTGGGGCACCTGATCGAGGCAGTGCTGGGCGATGGCAGCCGTTTTGGCCTGGAACTGCAGTATCAGCGCGAGGATCACCCGCTCGGCACCGTCGGGCCGCTGTGGCTGCTGGAGAACCGCCTGCCGGAACACTTCCTGGTGCTCAATGGCGATGTGCTGTCCGACATCGATTTCGCGGCGTTGCTGGCTGCCCACACCGCGAGCAACCGCACGTTGACCGTGGCGACGTACCCCAAGCAGGTCAAGGTGGATCTGGGCGTGATGGAGACCGACGCGACAGGCCACGTGACCGCATTCATCGAGAAGCCGGTTTACGATTATGTCGTCAGCATGGGCGTTTATGCGATGAGTCGTCGAGTATTGGATTACTTCCGGCCCGGCGAGTCTTTTGGCTTCGATCAACTCATGTTGGCGATGCTGCGGCGCGGCGATCCGGTCGGCACGTTCGATTGGGGCGACGGTCGCTGGCTCGACATCGGCCGGCCAGCGGATTTCGCATTGGCGCAAGAGAGCTTCCAGGCGGATCGGGCGTTCTACAAGCCCTGGCTGGCCAAGGACGAGGTCTGATCAGCGTCGAGGTCAGCGCGCAAACCGCGGCCGCCGCTGCTCGACCAATGCCCGCAGCCCCTCGCCCAGGAAGTCGTCACCGACAAACGATTCGAACAGCGGATCGCCTTTGGTGAACTGCGCCGTCTCCTCCAGCACGCGCCGACGCAGGTACTGCTTGGTCGTGCGCAGTACGGCCGGACTCACACGGGTCAAGCGCTCGATCTGCTTGTGGATCAGCGTCTCCAGCTCCGCGCCTGTCGCCATGCCATCGCCGAGCCCCGCCGCGACCGCCTCGAGCGCATCCAGGTTCTTGCCGAGCACGACATCGCGCAACATGGGCGGCGTGCAGAAGTGGGCAAGGACGGCACACACCGCCTCGGGCAACGGCAGACCGACCTTGACTTCGGTGAAACTGATGCGGCCGTGATCGGCATCGAAGAAGCGAAAGTCGGAGGGAATCGCCAGGATCGCGCCGCCTGCCAGCGCCGCGCCGGACACGACCGTGATGTGCGGCTTGCCCAGGGCGAACAGGTGGTGCAAAACGCGGCCGATGGCGTGAAAGACCGGCGGCCGATCCGCTGGCGCAAGGGCCAGCACGTACCGCGGATCCAGCCCGTGGCTGAACACCTGCGGCACGGCCGAGCGCGTCACGATGATCTGCGTGCGCGGGTGAGCATCCGCCTCCAGATGCGCTTGAACCAGACGATCCATCAGATCGATATCCAGCAAGTTCTGCGGCGGTGCATCGAAGGTCACGGTCGACACGGCCCCTTCGTGGTGGACGGTGACGCATTGGGTGCGATCCATGGCTGCCTCGCTGCGGCCCTGACTCGGGTGGGGCACACGACAGGTACCCCAACTGTGCGGTGGGCGCAAGGGCGGCGGCATGACGCTGGCCGCACGGCACCTTGCCAAATGGCCTCCGGCGACGGAGCTGTGCAAGCGTCGATGTTGGCTAGTCGGGAACCTCTGCCTCGACCAGCAACGCCAGTTGCGCCAGCGACTCCTGCCAACCCAGGTAGCATGCCGCCAGCGGAATCACCTCTGGCAGCCCTTCCTGCACGATGCTGACCTCCGTACCGCAAAACACCGGCGTCAACTCGATGGCGGTGGTCATTTCTCCGGGCAACTTCGGGTCATCGAAGACGTCGGTGTAGCGGATGCGCTGATCCGGCACCAGTTCGATGTACTGACCGCCGAACGACTCGCCGATGCCGGAGCGGAAGTTGGTGAACGTCATGCGGTACGTGCCGCCGACCTTGGCATCGATGTGGTGCACCGTGCCGGTAAAGCCATGGGGCGGCAGCCATTTCGCCATCGCATCGGCGTCGAGGAAGGCGCGGTAGATCCGCTCAGCGGGCGCGCGCAGCACGCGATGAAGTTGGACGGTTCCGGTGGCCATGGCGGCCTCCTTGGGTGGTGGGTGGATGGCTCGTGTGCCAGCCAAGCTACGCAGCGCGGCCGGCGGCGTCAATCGCTCGATGGACATCTGGGCGAATGCAGGCAGGCTCTGCGTGACACGGCCACGGCATGCGATGACAGCGGGACGGTTCACCTGCTACAACGCCAGCCGCCCAGGCATCCAAGACAGCCGAGATCTGCCATGACCACCGCCCTGCGCCTTGACCGCGTCCTCGAAGCCCTGGCCGGCCAATGCCAGACCGACACCGGCGCCGCCCTCTGCCGCACCCTGCCCCCAGCACCCGACCGCGCCAGCGCCGAAACCTGGCTCGGCCGCGTCGCCGAGGCGCGCTACCTGCTCGCCTGCGGCGCCGCACCCAGCCTGCAACTGCGCCTCGACATCGACGACCTCCTGCACCTCGCCGCCCGCGGCTCGATGCTCGACGGCGTCGACCTCGCCGTGATCGCTCAGCTCGCCCGCACCTGCGTGCGCGTCGGCGCCAGCGCGCGCAAGTGGCCGGACGATGCCGCGCAACTGCGCGAGACCTTCAGCGCCCTGCCCGACCTCGGCCTCTTGGCCAACCTGCTGCACGACGCCATCGACGCCGACGGCCGTCTGCTGGACACGGCGAGCCCGGAACTGGGCCGCCTGCGCCAGGAAGCCGTGCAGATTGCCGCGCGCATCCGCCGCCGCATCGCCGAGCTGGTCAAGGAGACCGACGACCAAGGCCTCCTGCAAGACGACTACTATACGGTGCGCGACGATCGCTACGTGCTGCCCGTGCGCGTCGCCGGCAAGCGGGCTTTGGGCGGCATCATCCACGGCGCATCGCAGACCGGGCAGACGGTGTATGTCGAGCCGCCCGAGATGATTGAAGGCAACAACCAGCTGGCCCTGGCCCAGGATGCCGTGCGGCGCGAAGAGCGGCGCATCCTGCAAGAGCTGACCGAAGTCGTGGCCAGCGAGGCCGAGCTGCTGACTGCGGCGGCGGACGGATTGGCCCAGCTCGATGTGCAGCTGGCCAAAGGGCGCCTGGCAGAGCGGCTGCAAGCGAACCTGCCGGCGTTCTCGGACGGGCAGTGGCGCATCCGCGCGGCAAGGCATCCGCTGCTGGTGCTGGACGGCGCGCGCGTGGTGCCGAACGACATCGTCCTCCAGGCGCCGTGCCGCTGGCTGGTGATCAGCGGGCCCAATGGCGGCGGCAAGACGGTGGTGCTGACAACGGTGGGTCTCGCGGTCGAGATGGCGCGGCGTGGCCTGTGGATCTGCGCCGGCCAGGACACGCTGCTGCCCTGGTTTGATGCGGTGGCCATCGTGCTCGGCGATGCGCAGGACATCGGCCGCGGGCTGTCGACCTTCGAAGGGCACCTGCGCGCGGTGCAGCAGGCGATGACGGCGTCGGCCAAGGCGTCGTCCGGTCGCGTGCTCGTGCTGCTCGACGAGTTGGCCAATGGCACCGAGCCGCTGGCCGGTGCGGCACTGGCGACGGCGCTGCTGGAGGCGTGGAGTCAGCTGGCGCCGGGCTGTCACGGCATGGTGACCACGCACTACGAGGCCCTGAAGCTGCTGCCGCTGCGCGAGGAGACCTTCAGCAATGCAGCGCTCGAGTTGGATGCCCAGAAGCTGACGCCGACCTACCACCTGACCATGGGCCACGTCGGTTCATCGAGCCCCTTCGAGCTGGCCGAGCGCTTGGGGCTGCCTCTGGCGATCGTCGAGCGCGCAAGACAGCTGGGTGGCGGCGCCGGCAGCGCGGCGGCGGTGGCGATGGCGCGCTTGGAGGCGCTGCAGCAGCAGGCCATCGAGCGCCTGCAAGCCATCGAAGCGCAGCAACTGCAGCTGGATCGGTCGCGCGCGCTGCTGGAAGATCAACGGCGCCTGGAAAAGCTCGCGGCGGATCGGCGCATCGACAAGGCGGCGCAGGAAGCGCTGCTGGAATTGGCGGAAGTCCGGCGGGATCTGGACAAGGCGAGGCGGGCGATGGCAGGTGGAGATCGCAAGGCGATGCACGAGGCGGGACAGGCGCTGACGGCGCGGCAGGTGCAGGTCGAGAAACTGAAGCGCGATGCGGCCAGCGGCCTGTCGGGCAAGCCGGTGCGGCAGCCGTTGGCGATGCAGCAGATGCAGCCTGGCAAGGCGGTGTGGCACATCGGCCTGGCGCGTGTGGTCGAGGTGACCGAGGTCGATGTGCGCGGTCAGCGCGTGCGCGTGCGGGCGGGAGCGCTGGAGGTGTGGGCGACGCCGGGCGAGTTGCGCGAGCCGCTGGCGTCGGATACGCCGGGCAGGAAGCCACCGCGGCCCGTCGAGGCGCCGCGCCAGCAGCCATCGACGGCGCGCACGCCCGCGGAAGACGAGGAGACGCTGTCGCTGCGGTCCGCGGAACGCACCTGCGACGTGCGCGGCGCGCGCGCGGAGGAGGCGCTGGTGGCGGTCGATGCGGCGCTGGACCGCGCGATGGTGCAGAACGCGCCAGGGATCTGCGTGGTGCACGGCATGGGCACCGGCGCGCTGCGGCAGGCGGTGCAGCAGCACTTGAAGAAGCACCCTCAAGTCGATCATTTTCGTCTGGGCATCCAGGGCGAAGGCGGCGATGGGGTGACGTTGGTGTGGCTCAAGGACTGACGGCGGCAGGCTGGCGCAAGGGGACGCGCCCGAATGAATTCGTGCGCTACAGTTCAAGATGTCCGCTTCGCGGACTCTCTGAATCTCGAAGAGATTTGTCGAGTAGCCCCGGGCCGTCACCGACCCGAGGCCCTCACCAGATCCAGACAAGGAGATTTCCACCATCCGGCTCTTCCACTGGCCCGTCTCACGGGGTCGGCCGCCAGATCTGTACGCAGA
>Ga0172369_10003336_pt1 | contig 21221 bp, 16 predicted proteins | sample LakKiv25m_FD_114539 | JGI IMG/M metagenome (GOLD analysis project Ga0172369, IMG submission 114539) | Freshwater microbial communities from Kabuno Bay, South-Kivu, Congo - kab_022012_11.25m | ecosystem: Environmental > Aquatic > Freshwater > Lake | place: Democratic Republic of the Congo...
GCCGGCGAGGCCGTGATCTGGGCGGAGTGGCTGCATCCCGACGCGGAGGATGTGGAAGTGCTGCTGCGCTACCGCCCCAGCAACGGCTGGCTGGACGACCAGGCGGCGATGGTCACCCGGCGGGTCGGCATGGGCCGCTTTACCTATGCCGGCGCGTGGTTCGACGAAGCGCTGATGCGCAAGGTGACGCACTGGCTGGCGGCGACCAGCGGGCTGGAGAACGCCTTCGAGAACCTGCCGGAGGGAGTGGAGCTCTGCCGTCGCGCGGGCGACGGCAAGGAAGCTTTTATCGTTATCAACCACAATCCGCACCCCGTGCAGGTCGGCCTCCCTCATCCCATGCGCGACATACTCACCGAGAAAGTTCATCGCCAGTGGATCATCCTCACCCCCCGCGACGTGAGCGTGCTGGTGACGGCATGAATGCCGCTGTCCGGCAGGGAATCCCGCCGCTGCCGGCGAACGATACCTTCAGCGCGGCGCCGTAATGCGCGCGCATTTCGAAACGGGGGGCGACATGACGACTCGCGAGCGAATCCTTGCCGTTTTACGATACCAGCCGTATGACCGGCTGCCGGTGCTGCATTTCGGCTACTGGAGCGAGCTGCTGCAAAAGTGGGCGGCGGAAGGGCACATTACGCAACAGGAAGCGGATGGCTGGGGCGACGGCAGCCCCGCCGACTTCGCGGTGAGCAGCCGGCTGGGCTTCGACGCCAATTACTACACCGTATCCAGCCCCAACACCGACATCGATCCCGTCTTCGAATCGCGGGTGCTCGAGGTCATGCCGGACGGCGGCCGCAAGGTGCTGAACTCGCTGGGCGTGGTGATATTGCAGAAGGACGACGCCGGCGCCATTCCCATGGAGTTCGACCACCTGCTGAAGGACCGCAAATCCTGGGAGGAGCATTTCCTGCCCCGCCTGCAATATCACCCCGGGCGGGTGGCCGGCATGCGCGTGCCCGCCGGCCACCGCGACCTGACCTTCGGCGAAGGTGGGAAGGAATATCTGATCGCCAACGAGCGCGACCACCTTATCGGCCTGCGCGCCGGCAGCCTTTACGGCTCGATCCGCAACTGGCTGGGCATGGAAGGTTCCGCCTATCTTTACTCGGATGACGAGGAGCTGTTCGACGAGATCATCGACACCGTGGGCGAGCTGACCTACCAATGCACCAAAGAGGTGCTGGAGTCGGGCGCGAAGTTCGATTACGGGCACTATTGGGAAGATATCTGCTTCAAGAACGGCCCGCTCATCGCCCCGTCGGTCTTCATGGAGAAGGTCGGCCCGCATTACCACCGCATCGACGAGCTGATGAATCAGTATGGCCTGGACATCATCTCGCTGGACTGCGACGGCATGATCGACGCGCTCATCCCCACCTGGCTGCAGAACGGCGTCAACACCATGTTCCCCATCGAGGTAGGCACCTGGAATGCCAGCATCGCCCCGTGGCGCGCGCAATACGGCAAGGAGCTGCGCGGCGTCGGCGGAATGGACAAGCGCGTCCTCGCCTACGATTTCGCCGCCATCGACGCGGAGATCGAGCGGCTGAAGCCCCTTGTGGAACTCGGCGGCTTCATCCCCTGCCCCGACCACCGCATCCCGCTGAACGCGACGTGGGATAACGTGCGGTATTACTGCGATCGGATGCACGAGGTGTTTGGTTAACCCATGATCTCATTCGCGGAATATTTATTTGTCTTTATCAATGACATAAGGGATTCACTCCAAACCGATACTGTATTATACTCGAAATCATATCGTTCGCCTTAGTACCTAAAGGGTTGAAAACCCCAAAGTAAAACAAGGTATTTAATCACTATTACGTCAAACAGGCAAGGTGAGTTCGGTGGTTGAGTAGGCAGGTAAGCTGATCTATTCTTTCCACAGCTATGTTGCCGTATCGAAACCACCTCTGCGGCGGTACTCCGCGGCATGCGTGGAAAGCCTGATGGGAAGCCTGGATTGTTGGGTTGTAGGCAAAGCCCACGTTAGTAGCTCAAGAATAAAGTGTAAAAAATAAGCTCTTCTCGATTCGAGCACTTCGCGTTATCATGCGCATGACCGAAGGGCAATCACTCCGAGTTATAAGGAACGATCCATGAATCTCCATGAAGAAGGCCTCCGCCGCGGGCGCGTGGCGGGCGAAGGGGCAAAAAAGGGTAATCTGCATCAGCAGGTGCAAAATGAGCTCGCCGCCAATTACGTCCTCTACCCCACCGTCGATTTCGATATGGCGCGGGCGCTGATCAATTACGATCGTGAGCGCCTGGCATGCGATCCGGATTACCATAAATTTCCCGAACTGCGCGGGCATATCGAGCTGCTGCGGGCGGAGCGCGAAGGATTCAAGGAGGCGTCCGGGTTGGGCGAGCTGGAGGCGGCGTATACCTTCTCCTGGTGGTTCTTCATGACGCGCCGGCTGAACGGCAACCACCTGGCTCGCTACGATATCATCACCGCGCCCGGCTGCACCAACGTCTTCATCCCCGGCGGGCTGGACGGCGTCACCATCAGCGACAACCGCGACATCGGGCTGCCGGACGATATGACGCACCTGGCGAATCTTACGCCGGAGAAGGTATTCACGCGCAACCTCGACGAAGTTTACTGGGTGCAGGGCGGCGTGTCGGCGGCGGTGCTGCTGGACGATGAGCCGGCCTGCTCCTTCCCCGGCGATCCATTTACCTATCAACACCTAATTCCGCCGGAATGCTTTGACGACATCGACGTGATGATCGAGTTCATGACGCGATATAACGAGTTCTACGGCCCGGGGAACAAGATTCTGGTAGATAAGCACCATAACGCGGTGGCGATGGACAAGTCCAACTGCAAGGTCGCCTTCCGCAAGCCGGCGGTCAACGGCGCTATCGCCGTCACCGCCTGCGCCTATCTCGACCACGAGCTGAGAGCGCACCAGCTCGCTCGCGCGGCGAAGGCGGCGGAGCTGAAGGGCGAGAGCGTGGAGGACAGCATGGACTGCAACTACCACCTCGGCTCCCGCCAGCGCTACCAGCGCCTGGTGGATCTTACCGACCAGGCCGCGAAGGGCCGGCCTACCATCTGGGACGCGCTGGAGGTGGTCGCCGACCACGCCGTGCCCTACCCCGATCGCGTCTGCCTGGCCGGCGAGTCGCGCCACTCCGCGGAGCGCAACCCGAAGGAAAACTGGTCCGTCACCCAGCACGCCGCCGTCATCACCGGCCCGAAACAGCGCGCGCTTTACCGCTCGATCCAGAGCCGGCAAAACCCGCTGCCGGTATACGAATACACGCCCAGGCTCATGCTCGGTCCCGGCGTGGCAATGCAACCCGAGTGGCAGGCGGAGATCGACACCGGGAAATGCATCCCTGGCCCTGCGTTCGGTGAATCGAAAAACAAGCAAGCCCGTAAGTAAACAAGCAAGCCCGTTCGTAGTAAGCCTCGTAGCTCCAACGCGGTACTCCGCGTTGGAGCTACGAGGCTTACTACGAACGCCGGAGGATTATCATGCCTTATTCATCCTTCGCCGGATCGCGCGAACTGCTGAACCTGCTCGAGCTCTACGCCCAGCTCAAGCACGAGCAGGGCGCGGGCGTTGCGGAGCAGGTGGCGGGTGTTGAAGACGCCCTGGCCGCCGCCATCGCCACCATGCGGAGATTGCCGGATGATCTTATCCTTGCTGCAAGGGAGCCGGACGACTTGCCATCTATCCGCGCCCTGCGCCCGGACGCTCCGCGGGTTCTCCGGACATCCTTCAACGAGGCGGAATACCGCCGCCGGCTGGAAGGCGCGCTGCTGGGGCGCTTTGCCGGCTGCACGCTGGGCGCGCCGGTAGAGGGGTGGTCCGTCGAGCGCATGGAAGCGTGGGCGCGGCAGACCGGCGACGCCTTCCCGCCGGTCGATTACTGGAGTGCGACGCCGGACCCGCACGCCCTCCGCTACGGCGCCAGCCGCTGCGACGCGTATACGCGGAATAAGCTGGACGGCGTGCCGGTGGACGACGACATCACCTACACCATCCTCGGCCTGCTCATCGCGGAGGATTACGGGCTGGACTTCACCACCGCCGGCGTGGGCCGGGCGTGGCTCAAATATCTGCCCATGGCCTGCACGGCGGAGCACGTGGCGCTGGAGAACCTGAAGAAGGGCATTCCGGCGGAAAAGGCCGGCGAGACTGACAATCCCTACCGCGCGTGGATCGGCGCCGATATCCGTTCCGATCCGTGGGGCTACCTGGCGGCCGGCCAGCCGGAAAAGGCGGCGGAGATGGCCTACCGCGACGCGTATCTCAGCCACCGCCGGACCGGCATTTACGGAGCGATGTATTTTTCCGCCGTCATCGCCGCCGCCTTCACGGTGGACAATGCGGCAGCGGCGCTGGAACTCGGCCTGGCGGAGATTCCGGCGGAATGCGCCATGGCGGAGACGGTGCGCTGGGCGCTGGAGATGGCGCCCGGCGTCACCGATTACCGTCAGGCCCGCGCCCTGGTGGACGGGCGCTTTGCCGGCATGAGCATCGTGCACACCCTCAACAACGCCTGCCTGACTATCTGGGGCTTGACCATCGGCGGCGCCGATGTCACCCGCGTGATCGGCGAAACGGTGGCCATGGGGCTGGACAACGACTGCACCGCCGCCACCGCCGGCAGCATCGCCGGCGCCATCGTGGGGAAGGAAGGCATCCCGCCGCACTGGACCGCCCGCTTCAATAATACCGCGCACACCTACATCAACGGCCACCCGTGCCTGGAGATCGACGACGTGATCGATCGCTTTACTGCCCTGGCTGCACAAGGCTTCACCGGACTGGTATAAGCCTCGCAGATCACCGCAGATTAGCGGATTTTGGGCGCTTTTTTGCAGAGTACCAACGGCTCCCGGGAACAATAAAGCAGCTCGGGCCGTCTCACAGGATAAAGCTCTTCATCAAAAGGTGATCGATGAAGATACCCGCGGTTCCCGCAATGCTGAAGGAGGCGTTATGTCCAGCATATTTGATGGTCCGGTGCGATTGATTGCCTTTGTCATGTTCCTCTGGACTGGAAATCTGGCCGTTGCCGCGCCGTGGACGGTGCCCGATGCCTCGCTGGCGGGCACGGCCGACCTGATCGTGGTCGGCACCGTTATCGAGGCGACGCCCCGCCGCGCAACACTGGACGGCGACGCCGGATATGCCATGGTGAGGGTGGAGCGGGCGCTGAAAGGCGCCGCCGGCGAGACGGTGCGGGTGAATTATTTCGCCCCCGGCTTCGAAATCCCGCCATATTCCGTCAGCGACAACGCGGTGTTCCCGGAGAAAGACCGGCGCGGACTGTTCTTTCTGCAGCGCGCGCGCGGCGGGTATGCTTTCTGCTATCAGCAGGACGGGCTGCGGCCCGTCGAGGAGGCGGAGCATTTCGCCGACGTGCTGGCGGACTATCCCGTCGAGATTACGCTGGCCGCGCCACCCGAGCTCCTGCGCGTGAATGGCATGAATCGGTTTACCCTCACCATCCGCAACCGCGGCGAGCAGCCCCTGCATCCCCGGGTCACTCTCGAGGGGTATTTTCATTCCACCTGCCTGCCCGCCAGGCTGCCGCGCACGTATGCGCTCGACGATAATGTCGTCATCGCGCCAGGCGGCGACGTCATTTTGACTAAAGACCTGTATACTTCATCACCCGAGGGCTGGGACTTCATCGCCGGACAGAACCGCGAGATGCCGGTGGTGATCCTGCAGACGCCGATTACCGCGCGCCTTCGCGTGCGCCTGACGACCGCGAAGGACGATCCCGGTTTCGATGCCGCGACCCCCTGTTTCAGCGTGCTGTTCGGGCAGCAGGCGCCGGAGCCGGCGGAAGTCGAGACCGCGGGCCTGTCGGTAGTCGCCTTCAAGCCGGCGATCTCCCTCACCGAGCTGTATGGCCGCGCCGATTTCGTCGCCGCCGGCACGGTGACCGAAGTTAAGGAAGACCGCGGCATCACCACAGTGACCCTCGCCATCGAAAAGACATATAAAGGCGCGGCGGAGAACACCGTCAGCTTCACCTGCCGGAACAATAGCGGAGGGAGATCCAGCCGCGTCGAGATACCCCTGCTGGAGCCGGAGAAAGGGCAGCAGGGCATCTTCTTCCTGCAGGGTGCCGCCCGGAGCGGCTATTATGCCTTCGCCGAAGCGAAATCGCTGCGGCCGATGACCGAGAGCGGCGATGTCGAGAAACTGGCCGCGGCCTTTCCCATCGAGTTGGCGCTGGAGGCGCCGCTGCCCGTGCTGTATTTCCACCGCTCCACGGCGGTGCGCCTACACGTCACCAATCGGGCGGCTTATCCCATCGAGTACGGGCAATTCATGCACGAGATCAATGCACGGTATGTCGTCAGCCTGCTGACCGTGCCGCGCGTCAACCAGGTGCTCCCGATGGGCTTCAACCAGCTCCCGCCGGTGATCCTCCAGCCCGGCGAGACGCGCGTCGTCACCGCGACCTATACCTGCGAGCGCCCGCCGGAGTGGCGACTCATCGCACCCGGCTCCTGCCTGCTCACCCCGCTGGCGCTCCGCGTTACCGCCGATTTCACGCCGAAAACGGAGAAGGCGGAGGCTTTCGCGGTCTCTACCTCGCTACAGGTGGTGATGACCGGATTTCCGGAGGATGCGGCCATCTCCGAACTGGCCCACGGTGAACAAGCGCCCGTAGCGATGCTATTGCAAGCGCTCGCAGGCCGCGACCCCCTGCTGTTGAATGAGGTGATCCCTACCATCGGGCCATGGTGCGGCGAAGAGATTATTCCCGCGCTGATCGCGCTACTGCGAGACTGCCCGGTTCGGGTCGAAAGGCGCGGCATTGTAGACACCCTGGTGAGGATCGGTCCGAAGGCCGGCCTGGCGCTGTCCGCCCTCCTTGAAATCCCGGACGCGAAGGTGCAGGAGGAGGCCGTGCGCGGGGTCGGGCTGCTGGCATACGCGCCCGCCATCCCCGTCCTGCTGCGCCTGCTGGATACACCTCCAGAACGATGGCCGCTCCACCAATCGGTTGTCGAGGCGCTCACCGCGATGGGGGAGCCGGCGGTCGAGCCGCTGGCCGCGGCGATCGAGCGGGGTGACGAGGCAGCCCGTAAGGCGGCCGAAGCGCTTGGCAATATCGGCCTCCCGGCGCTGCCCGCGCTGCTGCTCGCCGCGCAGTCGCCCGATGCGGCCGTGCGCCATCGCGCGCTCATCGGCCTGGCGCGCGTGAAGAATGCACAGGCGGAAGAAGCGCTCTTCGCTGCGCTTAACGACCCGCATTACATGGTGCGCTCCGCCGCTGCCTTCTACCTGCAGGAAACCGGCAACCGTCGCGTCATCCCGGTCATGCTGGAAGCGCTGACAGGCACCGATGAAGCGATGATCCGCCGCGCGGCATGGGTGCTGGCCCACTTCGCGGAGCCGCGGGGCATCCCGGTGACCATTGCCGCATTCCACGGCCAGGCGGCCAATGCGCGCTGGGAGATGGCCCAGGCGCTGAAGGGCTACGGGGAGGCCGCCCTCCCGGCGCTGGCGGAGGCGCTGAAAAACCCCGAAGCGGACGTGCGCAACACCGCCGCCTGGGCATTCGCTTTTCAGCGTGATGCCCGCGCCCTTCCCGTCCTGCTGGAAGGCCTTGCCGCGGATGACAAAACCCTCCAGTTTTCGGCCATGGCGCTGAAAGAGCTGCAGGATTCCCGCGCCATCGATCCGCTTATCGCCGCCCTGGAAAATGCCTCCCTCGTCGGCAAGGCCCGCATCGCCGAAGCCCTCAGCACGCTGACGAAACAACACTTCGGCGATGATCTCGCCCAATGGCAGGCATGGCGGCTGGCGAATCCCGCCCCCTGACAGCCGGAGTATAATAATGCCTGGTACTGGACGGGCTTATCCCTCAACCGGCACCGGCGCCGCCGCTTCGAGCTGCGAGGTGCATTGCGGGCAGCGGGCGGCTTTCAGCGGGATCGTGGACGCGCAGAAGGGGCATTCCTTCGTCGTGGGCGCGGCTGGCGTTTCTTTGCGTTTCAGGCGGTTGATCTGCCGCACCAGCAGGAAGACGGCGAAGGCGACGATGATGAAGTCGATGATGGCGTTGATGAAAAGCCCGTAGTTAAGCGTGGCGGCGCCGGCGTCCTTCGCGGCCTGCAGGCTGGCATAGGTCTTGCCATTCAGGCTGATGAAGAGATTGCTGAAATCCAGCTTCCCCAGCAGCATTCCCACCGGCGGCATGATGACGTCAGCCACCAGCGAGGAGACGATCTTGCCGAATGCCCCGCCGATGATGATGCCGATCGCCAGGTCGAGCACGTTGCCGCGCATGGCGAACTCTTTGAATTCCTTGAACATGAGAGCCTCCCTTCCCCGGCATGTCGATCTCTATTCAATGAAATTTTCGTTATTCCTCTTCGTAAATGTCTGGTAGTGGCTCCAGCGCTAATCGATAAAGCAGAAAAACCATAAATCCGGTTTTGCATGATGATTCCCGCGCGTGGTATGATAACCGCACGGTTGGAGGAGCGAAGATGGCGATTCATGTTTACAATACGCTGACGCGGCAGAAGGAGCCGCTGGTGACGCGCGAGGCGGGGAAGGTGTCGATGTATGCCTGCGGGCCGACGCCCTACGATTACCCGCACCTGGGCAACGCGCGGTCGGCGGTAGCATTCGACATCGTACATCGCTATCTGGAATACAGCGGCTATCAGGTAGTCTATGTCAACAACATCACCGATATCGAAGACAAGATCATCAAGCGCTCCGGCGAGCAGGGCATCCCGTGGGATATGCTGGTCGAGCGCTTCGTGGCCGTCTTCTTCGAGGAGATGGACGCGCTGAACGTGAAGCGCGCCACCGTATATCCCCGCGCCACCGAGAACATCGAGGAAATCATCAATCTGGTGCAGGCGCTTATCGACGGCGACTACGCCTACGTGGTGGACGGCGACGTTTATTACGAAGTGCGCAAATTCGCGTCCTACGGGCAGCTCTCCAGCCGCAAGCTGGACGAGCTGGAATCCGGCGCGCGCGTGGAGGTGAGCGAGATCAAGCGCGACCCGCTGGACTTCGCGCTGTGGAAGGCGGCCAAACCGGGCGAACCGAGCTGGGACAGCCCGTGGGGGCCGGGCCGGCCCGGCTGGCACATCGAGTGCTCGGCGATGTCGCTCAAATTCCTCGGCCAGGGCTTCGATATCCACGGCGGCGGGCAGGACCTGATCTTCCCCCACCACGAGAACGAGATCGCGCAGAGCGAAGGCGCCATGGGCATGAAGAGCTTCGCGCATTACTGGCTGCACAACGGCTTCGTGACTATCAACAAGGAAAAGATGTCCAAGTCGCTGGGCAATTTCTTCACCGTGCGCCAGATTCTCGAGCATTATCGCGCTCCGGTGGTGCGCTACTTCCTCACCGCCTCGCACTACCGCTCGCCCATCGATTTTTCCGACAAGGCGCTCGACCAGGCGGAAAGCGCGTATAAGAACATGGCCAAGTGGGCCGGCAACATGCAGCGGATCATCGAGTCTTCCACGCAGCCGGGGGAGGCAGAGCCGGAGCGCAGCGAGCGACTGCGCGCGCTGCTGGATACCGCGGAGGCCGATTTCCGCGCGGCCATGGACGATGATTTCAATACCCCGCAGGCCCTTGCCGCGCTCAACGAGGTGATTCACGAGGCGAACCGCGTCGTCTCGCCCGCCGCGCCGCCCGACTTGCAAGCCCTTACCGCCCTTTCCGACGCCCGCGCGCTGGTATTGCGGCTGGCGGAGGTGCTGGGCATCACGCTGCTGTATGAGGAAAAGCCGGAAGATTCGCTGACCCCGCGGCTGGTGCAGCTCATCATCGATTTGCGCGCGCAAGCGCGAGCCGATAAGAACTTCGCCCTCGCCGACGCCATCCGCAACGGCCTGACGGAGATCGGCGTGACGCTGGAGGATACACCGCGGGGCACGGTATGGCGGCGGAAATAGCATTTAGAGTGGCGAGTGACCACTCGCCACTCGCCACTCGCCACTAACCACTACGCACTATCGCCGATTTTGCCTTCTCCTGTTATAATGCAGTAGCGCCTATGCTTTCTCTCGCCGAACAGGCAATCTCCGTTCCTCGTGACAGCAAGCGCGATCGACACACGCAAGAAGTGGAGGTAATCACGATGCGTCTCACTGCATTCGGTAAAATCATCCTGCTCATTATCGCCATCGGCGTTGCGGTCGGGGGTTGGCGCCTCTGGCAGAAATACTCCGCCGGCGAGCTCGGTTTACCGGGAACAGGCAGTTCCCAGGCACTCGGACGCGACCAGGGTATTCTGGGCCGCCCGTTGCGCGTGGGCATCGTAACCTGGCCGGGGTATGCCGGGGGAATCACGGCGAACAACGGCTTTGCGCCCAATAAGGACTGCATCTACTGGAATGACCACAAGCTGCTCGTCGAATTCCTGCTGATGGAAGACGTAGATGCACGCGCCAAGGCCTTCGCCCGCGGCGGCAAGGACGGCGTGGACGTGGTATGGTCCACGGTGGACTTCTGGGCCAACGAGCTGCCGGGTTTCCGCAAGAACGGATTGAACGCCCGCACCGTAATGCAGGTAGACTGGTCGCGCGGCGGCGATGCCATTGTGGCGGACAGGAGCATCACGCGCATCGAGGACCTGAAAGGCAAGCAAATCTCGCTGGCGCTGTTTACCCCGTCGCACTGGCTGCTGGAAAACAGCTTGCGGAATTCAAGCCTGAACGAAGAGGAGCAGACGGACATAGTGAAGAGCCTGGTAGGCAAGAACGCGTCCCCGGATGCTCGCCAGGACTTTGTGGCCGGCAAGGTGGACGCCTGTGTGGTATGGGAACCCGATGTCACCGAGGCACTGAACAAGCGGCAGGGATCACACATTCTGATCTCCTCTAAAACCGCCGCCAACCTTATTGCCGACCTGATGGTGGCCCGCGAGGATTTCATTCGGGAACACCCGGATGTCATCAAGGCGTTCGTGGCGGGGTGGTTCGACGGCACGGTCGAGGCAAACCGAAATCCAGACAAGGTCGTGCAACTGCTGATGGACAATGAGCCGCTGTATGAGGACATGGGCACGGAGGCGACACGCGCGCAGTTGTCGGTGGTCAAATGGGCGGATCTGGCGGAGAACACCGCGATGTTTGGCCTGGATGGAAAGAAACCGCTGTTCGACGGTATCTTCCAGGAAGCGAGCCAGGCTTGGGTTAACCGCGGATACATCAGTGCCCCGGTTTATGCTTCGGATGCCAAGGATATCAAATTCCTGAAGCAGCTCTATCAGGAAACCATCAAAGTCAGCGCTGTGCCCAAAGCGGAAGCGCCGAAATTCCCGACCGTCGCGCCGGCGGAGAAGAAGACCGCTACTCCGGTCATGACCAAAAAGGTGAATATTTACTTCCCCTCCGGAAGCGCCGCCCTCGATGAGAACGCCAAACAGGTGCTGGACCAGATCGCCCTCATCGCGCAAACCTACTCCAACGCCTATATTCGCGTGGAAGGGAATACCGATAGCGTCGGTAATGCCGGCTCTAATGTCAAGCTGAGCGAGGCACGAGCACGCGCGGTAGTGAATTACCTGATCAACAAATACGGCTTCAGCAGCGGCCGCTTCATCCCCAAGGGGAACGGCCCCTACAAACCGGTGGCAACCAATACCACGGCCGAGGGACGCGGCAAGAACCGGCGGACGGATATTATGATAATACCGAAATGAGAAGATGGTTGAGTGGATGGTTGGAAGAGAAGTTCTGAGTTATTTTTCCGGCTCGTGAAGGGCTTTGTTGGATCACAATTACGCTAAAGCAGGCAAGGTGAGTCCGGTGGTTGAGTAGGCAGGTAAGCTGATCGGTCCTTTCCACAGCTATTTTACCTTATCGAAACCACCTCTGAGACGGTACTCCGCCGCATGGGGAGAAAGCTAACTGGCAGGTTATGAGCAAAGGATCAAATCAGGCAGGAGATTCATAGGTGGCAACTGACGGTATGCAGACGACCGCGTCGCCGGCGCGGAAAAAAACGGTGGTAAGTTTCAGTATCCGGGGCAAGTTATCGCCGCGGACGGATATGTTGATCGGCCTGGCCGGCATCGCCGTGCTGGCGATCTGCTGGTGCATCGCCACCTACGGCGGATTCGTGAAGCCGATGTTCCTGCCGAAGCCGACGGGAATCTGGGAAGGGTTGGTTTCATTTTACGAAAAGGGCTGGCTGCTGCCCGCCATCGGGCGCAGTTTATGGCGTGTCACCAAAGCGCTGCTGCTGGTGATCGTCATCGGCATCCCGTTGGGCGTGTTGATGGGCACCTTCGCCCCGGTGGACGCGCTGTTCCGCAAGATCGTAAATGGCGTGAAAAGCGTGCCGACCACCGGCATCCTCGGGCTGGTGGTGCTCTGGGTGGGATTAGACGATAAAGGCAAGGTCGTCTTCCTCTTCCTGGGCGCCGTCTTTTACATGATCATCCTGGCGCGCAACGCAGTGCAGACGGTGAACGACGATTATATCAAAGTGGCGCTGGATATCGGCGCCAACCGCTGGCAAATGGTCACGCGGATTATCCTGCCTGCCGCCCTGCCGCAGATTTGGGAAGCCATCGCCGTATGCAACGGCATCATGTGGACGTATATCGTGCTGGCGGAATACATCAACAGCAACGAATCAAACCTTGGCATCGGCTACCTGCTGAGCATCAGCGCGCGGCAGAACGAATCAGGCCAGGTATTCGGCGCGCTCATCGTAATCGCGCTGATCTCCTCCCTAACCGACTGGGGTCTCCAGTCCGTCCGAAAACGCTTTTTCAACTGGTGAAATCGTGGAAGAAAACAAGCCGCCCATCGTCGAACTGACGAATGTCATCAAATGGTTTCCTAATCCCACCACCGGCGAGCGGATGGTCGCGGTCGACGACGTCAGCCTCACCATAAATGACGCGCCGGACGGCGGGGAGTTCGTCGCGCTGCTCGGTCCCTCGGGCTGCGGAAAAAGTACGATAATGAATATGATCGCCGGGGTGCTGCAGCCGGACGCTGGTGAAGTGCGCATCTTCGGTGTGGCGCAGACCGGACCAAACCCGCGGTCCGTCACCGTGCCGCAGGCCTACACCTGCTTTCCGTGGCTTACCGTGCTGGGGAATGTCGAATTCGGCCTGTCCATCAACGGAATGCCGCCGGAAGAGCGCCGGCAGACGGCGACCGAATACCTGAACCGGGTGGGACTCGGCGATCGCCTGAATTCATATCCCAAGCAGCTTTCGGGCGGCATGCAGCAACGGGTGGCCATCGCCCGCACGCTGGCGATGCGGCCTTCCATCGTGCTGATGGACGAGCCGTTCGGCGCCCTCGATGCGCAGACGCGCGGCGAGATGCAGCAGATGCTCTCCCAGCTCTGGAGCGAGGAGAAGAACCTTATCGTCTTCATCACCCACGACATCACGGAGGCATTGCTGCTGGCCGACCGCATCATCGTATTTTCTCCCTTCCCGGCCACCATCGTGCAGGACCTGCAGGTGCCCTTCCCCAGGCCGCGGCCCGCGACGGTGGTGTTCGAGGAGCAATTCATCAACCTGAGCCAGGCCCTGCTGCAGTTATTGAAAAAGACGCCGAACAGCGGACAGGTGCGGGTATCCGTATAGCCGGAGCGCGGGCGTCCCGCCCGCGAGTAAGCGGATGAAATGACGCGCAGGCGGGACGCCTGCGCTCCGGCGAGGCAGTTCATGTCTTTGAATCATTATCGCGAGGCGGCAAAAGAAAAGGCGAACATCGTAGGGATTGCCACGTCGGTCGCGTTGACGGCGGCGCTGGTAAATCCGCTGCCGCTGCTTGCCGGGCTGGTGCTGGAGGCTGCCTATCTTACGCTGGTGCCGGATTCACCCTGGTATCGGGCCCGCCTGGCCAGGCGCGAGAAGGAGGAGGCGGAGAAGCGCCGCCAGGCATTCAAAGCGCAGGTGCTGCCCACGCTGCGCGCCGAGATGCAGCAGCGTTATGCCCGCCTGGAGGCAATGCGCGCGCAGATTGCCACGCAGACCGAGCCCCAGCAGAAGTGGTTCAGCGACATGACGCCCAAGCTGGATTACCTGCTGGACAAATTCCTGGTTTTCGCCGGCAAGGAAGCCATGTTCCTGCAATACCTGCGCAACGTGCGCGAAGAGGTGTGCGGAACTGATGCGAATATGCGCCATGCCCAGGAAAATAGGGGTGATCGGCCTGCCCGCCAGGCCGGCGGCTCGCAAAACGCGGCGTCCAAACCGATCCAGCTTCCCACCGACCCGATGGCGCGCTGGGGGCAGCAGACGGTCGAAATGGTGCACGCGGCCTACGACGGCGAGATGGAAGAGATCAACCGCGAGCTGGCGAGCGAACGTGAAGAAAGCACGCGAACCGTGTTGCAAAAGCGCGCCGAAATACTGTCGCGGCGCTCCGAGTTCCTCGATAAAATCGGCAAGATGCTGCTCAACCTGGGCCATCAACTGCAACTGTTGGAAGATACCTTCGGCTTGATCAACGACCAACTGCGCGCCCGCACTCCGGAGCAGATCGTCGCCGACATCGACGACGTCATTTCCCAAACCGATTCGATGACCAGGGTGCTGGAAGAGCTGGCCCCGTATGAGCAGATGGTATCGAGCGCCGGCCGCTCGATTTCAATGTAAGTGATAACTTATCACTTATCACTTCCAAATAGGGAGGTAACAGAAATGGGCCTGCGAGATAATCTGCGCAAAGCCGCCGGGTTGTTCGTGGAGATGCCGTCGGAAGCGCCTGCCGAGGCAGAGATGACGGCGGATCTGGCCGGGCCGCCGCCGGCAAGGACCGTCGAGCATATCGTGCGGGACACCGCCGGCCCCAACCTGGACGAGATCCAGGTGCCGGCGGAGAAGGCCGCCGCCGTTGCCACCGCGGACGGCAGCGTGAATTTCGGCGAGCTGTATCAGCGCGCCGGATTGCCGGCCGCCCCCTTCACCGCCGAACAGATGCTCGATATGCTCACCTCGCTCCCCGCCGACCTGCCGCTAGAGGCCAAGCGCCAGACGGTGAAGGCGACGATGAACGCCATGGGGAAGGCCATCGGCGCCACTGCGGAGACCATCGTCACCGACGCCTCCCGCAAGGTGGCGGCGCTGTCGGCCTACGTAGACGCGATGACCCGGCAGTCCGCCGATTTCACCGCCAGATCGGAAATGGAGATTGCCACCCTGCAGGCGCAGATCGCGGAAAAGCGCAAGGCGATCGACACGGCGAAGGGGCAACTGCAGCGGGTGACGGCCACCTGCAACGCGGAAGCCGAACGCCTGGACGATGTGCTGGAGTTCTTCAGCCTCGATGTGCCGCCATCCAAATATGCGGAGCAGCAGGCGGTGAAGGGGAATACAAAGTGAATGGCAGGATGGAAGGCTGATTCAAGTTTTGAGTTTTGAGTTTTGAGTTGAACCATTCCCGTGTCGATACGAAGTCGTTATATGGAAGCCTTCAAAGAGCAGGGGAACCTGGCAGCGCTGGCAGGCGGCGTCGGGTTGCCGATCGTGTTCGGCGAGCCGCTGCTGCTGGAGGATACCTTCGGACTGATCAACGACGAAATGTTCGCTCGCAAGCCGGAGGAGGAGATTCTCGCCGATATTGAAGACGTCATCTCCCAGACCGACTCCATGGCCCGCGTGCTCACCGAAATGAGCGCCAACGAGCAGATCGTGCAGGCGCTGGATCAGATACGAGTGAAGTAGGATTGGAAGATTGGAAGAATGGAAGGTTGGAAGGACGGGTACCGCTGCCTTTGGGCTGTTACTGCCTCACGGGCTTATAGTTGAGCTACTGATGGCCCGCCATCCCACAATGGCCTCCGACTAATTCTTTCACGCCAGAAGTCATCTGTTGAATCTCTGATAACTGCTTCTTTTGTTTCTATCATTACTGCAATATAAGCCCAAAAATAGTAGGTGCCTTCCCGGCAATCGATGATTACCCAGTAGTTATCAGCTTTTTCTTCCCCTTCATCAAAAACATTTCGAATAGCCGGTTGTATGTATGTTCCCAAAAAAGCATTTCGTATAGCCGGATTTATGTATGGTGCCAATTGCAACTGCTCATCGCTGGTTGCCTCGCGAATCTTGATATCGGTCATCACCGATGCGATGCTGAAAATGGTTCCATGGTGACCAGCCATCAATAGTCCGCCGTCAAATTCCCCTCCTGCAATACTAAACAACAATATATCACGCTCTCCTGGCCAAAATATTTCCAGGGTGAGTGTTACGCCATTGAGCATGCGCTTGAATTCATCCCAGTCAAACCGACCAGATGAGCTATCAGGAGTCCTCATCTGTCCATGGAACGCAGGGGCATACCTCATGCGGCACCTCCCTGTAATAGCAATGTCAACGACCGGCATCGCAACAGGGCTGTGAGTTCGCCAGGAGATGGGGAAAACGCAAGGATGTTCGTTGTTGAGTTTAGCGGACCAAGCTGAAGCGAGGCATACAGCTTCTCGACTTCGGTTGGATTACAGACAAGATAACCGCTTCCCCTCGAATGCATGCTACCGTAAAATAGATACTCGGGATGACGGCAAAGTAGATACCGGCCCAATCCGATGGTTGGGAAGAAGCGGTCCCCCTCAGCACCTTCAATAATCACAATGTCGGTATCTCGGGAGTACCCGGTAATAACCCATTCCCATTTCGAGGCGTTGGCATGGAGCACCGATAATGCATCATCATCTTCATACCGCTTGACATCCATTACGGTAGTATCCTCCTGTGGCGCTCGTGATCATCCAGCGGCCGGCAGATGGCCATAAATAAGCCTGCCTACTCAACCACCGGAAAAACCTTATCACTTATCACTTATCACTTCTTCCGCACCGGCCGCAGGCTAGCCGGCACGAACTCCAGATCGCTCGCCTCGCGGATGGCCAGGGTTATTTGCGCTTCCAGCACGTCCAGCGGCACGGGGTTCTGGTAGTCGGCCAGGCATTCCTTCAGCGCGGCGGCGGGAGTTTTATTTTCCGTGCGCGCGATGCGGTACATTTTCACCGCCAGCGTCTCGGCGGCGCCGGGCGTCAGCAGCGTGGGCAGGCTGTCCTTCAGTTTGTCGAAAAGACTGTCCGCCAGCTTGAGCCCCCGGCGCTTGCAGAGGACACGGATGAGCTCGAAACTCTCCTTCGGCTCGGTGGTGGGAAAGATGGGGATCTTCACGTCGATGCGCCCGGGCCGTTTCAGGTCCACCTCGATCAGGTCGGGCCGGCTCGAGGCGAGCACCCAGATGATTTTGCCCCGGTTGTGCGGGTTGCTCATCTCGGCGGCCATCATCGAGTAGACGCGCCCGGAGATGCCGGAATCATCCGCGCCGGAGTCGCGCTTGCCCAGCGCCTGGTCCGCTTCATCCACGAAGACAAAGCACCGCCCCAGCGCGTGCAGCAGGCGGAAGATCTTCTCCAGGTTGCCCTCCGTGCTGCCGACCCATTTGTCGCGGAAATTCTTCAACTTCACCACCGGCACACCCGCCTCGCCGGCCAGACATTCGATGAGGAATGTTTTACCGGTGCCCACCGGGCCGCACAGGAGGTAGCCCATCGGCATGGCCTGCACGTCGTTCTGCCGCCAGAGGGCGATGTCCTGGCGCAGCCACTGCTTGGCCTTCTCCATTCCATAAAAGTCGTCCAGCGTGCGGGTGGACTCCACGAATTCGATCAGCCCGTTGCAGTCCTTCTCCACCAGCTCCTTTTTGAGGCGCGACAGGTCCTCCGCGGCGATGGGGCGGCGCTGGTGCTCCTTGGTCTTCAGCAGGCTCTCCACCGAGCAGAGCGTGGCGCCGGCAAGCTGCTCCGCGGGCGTTTCCAGGTTATCCCGGTAGGTTTGCAGAGCCGTGGGATGTTGCGGCGCAAGCAGGCGCAGCGCGCCCAGCAGGTCGGCGGAGGTGGGCAGCGGGATTTTGATCTGCGCGGCGCGGGTGTTGTTCACCAGCAGCGGATTCAGGTCGTTAAGGTTTTCGGTAATCAGGAAGGTGGCCAGGGTATGATGGCTGAGCGAGCTTTCGGTGGCCCAGTCGCGGATGAGCACGGCGAGGGCATTCAGGTCGTAGCTCCAGCCGCCGCCCAGCGCCGGCGCCGCCAGGTCCGCGGCCTTGATGAAGCAGCCGACTTGATATCGCCCCTGCTTGATGGCCGCCAGGTTGGCGGTGAAGCGGAAGTAATGGGTGAGCACCTCGACCGCGGCCAGCGGCGCGCGGGGCAGTTTGGCGATCTCCGCGTAGCTCGGCCACTGCGAAAAGATGTCGCCGCCTTTCTCCACGCGGATGCCGTTGCCCATGTCGTAACTCAAGATTACGTCGAAACGCGGCATCAGCACGCGCAGCAGGAAATCGGTGAGGGTGCCGAGCTCTGTCCGCGCGCCCAGCGGCAGCACCAGCCGGTCGTTAACGTTGCCGTAAAGGAGGAACTGATTGGCGGCGTTGCTCTCATAGAGCGTAATCAGCTCGGACGCCCATTCCGGCAGCAAGAAGGCCGGCGGGGCGGATTGTGCGGCGGGGTTAGCCATGGGTTGGTCCTTACGAAAATGAAACGGCTCCGTTATTCAGGGACAGTCCCTACAATTACATTACCGGGCATCGGAAGTGAAGACGAGCACCGGTTATTCATCACCGGGACAGTCCCAGACGGGCTTCATATTGCATAGTATTTTTTATTTAATTTATGACTCCGGTCCCATTGTCTTCACGCCGGGTTGGGCGGGCGCTTCGGCGACGGGGGTGGCCGCGGGGGTTTCGACCACCGGCTCGGGAGCGGCCGGCAGCGCGATGCCTTCCTTCGCGGCGAAATCCGCCAGCGCCTGGTCGGCCAGCGCCTTCTGTTCCTGTTCCTTGAGCTTGAACTGGTCGGTATCAAGCGAGTCGCGCGCCACGCGGGCGCGGCCCGCCGCCTTCTGGCGCTCCTCCTCGACCATGCCGTGCAGCCGGTCGAGGGTGTCGCCGGTGCCGCCGATGGAGCTGATCATGCCGGACGCCATCTCCGTCAGTTCCGCCTGCGCTTTGGCGATCTTCATCTCGTCGATGCCTCGCTTCAGGCTGTCCAGCTTGGCCTTGGCCTGCTTCACCGAGACGTCGCGCGCCTGCAGCAGGTCCTTATAGGTCTTTTCCGCCTGCTCGAGCTGCTTGCGGTTGTCCGCCAGCTCACTGGTCACCGTCTGCAATTGCAGGGCATATTGCGCGGCGACCTCGCGGTTGCCGGCGCGCAGATGTACCGAGGTTTTCGCGCGCAGGTCCTGCTCCTCGCCCTCCTCGCGCTTAATCTGCGACATCAGGTTTTCGACCATCGCCGCGTGCGACGCCAACCCCTGGTTGTAGCGGGCAATCTGCTCGCGCAGATGCTCCTTTTCCACTTCCAGCAGGGCCTCCGGATTGCTGCGCTCCAGGCCGGATACGAACAGGCCGAAGAAACCGCGAATGAGATTTGCCAAACGTCGAAACACAGTCTCCTCCTCACTGGCGCGGACCAGGCCGCGGAAATGTGATGGGAAGGGCACTGCCCGCCGGACATGGCCGGCGCACAACTCCCGACCGGTAAAATACATCACAAGCGTATCGTGAAGGAAGCATTTCGTCAAGCGAGAGGGGAAACGACGTTTATGGTATATAGTTTTTCGTTTGGGTCACATGAAGCCATTCCATTCCTATAACCAACCATAAACCATAAACTGCTTAATCCGCGTAATCTGTAGTTTTAATAAAACGTTTGTATAGACAAACGCGCGTTTATGGGGTATGATCTAACCATGGTCACCGGATTTCGCGCTTCGCTGGCGCAGAGCATTCACGCGCAGGCGCAGGCCGCCTTCTGCCCGGAGGCGGCGGGCGAGCGCACCATCTTCCTGCTCGACTACGATTCCTACTTCGCCCGCTGCATGCAGCAGGCCTACCCGCCGCTGCGCGGCAAGCCGGTGGGCATCCGCGGGCCGGCGAAGGGGACGGCCATCATCGCCGCCTCGACCGAGGCGAAGGCGCGCGGGGTGAAGGTGGGCATGCACGTCAACGAGGCGCTGCGCTGGTGCCCGCAACTGGAGGCGGTCGCCGCGGACATGAACATGTACGGCGAGGTGTGCACCCGCTCGCTGCGCGTGCTCACCAGTTATACCGACAAGGTGGAGCCGTTTTCCATCGACGAAGCGTACCTGGACGTGACCGACCTTATCGACGTGCCGGACGACGCGCCCATGCTGGCGCAGCGGCTGAAGGCCGATCTGCGCGCGGAGCTGGGGGCGGGCATCACCTGCTCCATCGGCATCGCCCCGAACAAGATGCTGGCGAAACTGGTCTCCGGCTTCCACAAGCCGGACGGCATCACCCACATAACGCCGGCGGAGATCCCCGCCCTGCTCAAGCAGATCGCGCTCACCGACATCTGCGGCATCGGCCCGCGGGTGGAGCGGCGGCTGCACCGGCTGGGAATCTACACCGTCGAGCAGCTTGGCCGCCTCCCGCGCGAGACGCTGGCGCACGAGTTCGGCGTGCTCGGCCACGTGTACTGGCTGTGGGGCCGCGGCATCGACCTGGCCCCGGTCTCGCCCTATCACGAGCAGCCGGCGGAGAAGTCGATGGGCCACGGGCTGACGCTGCCAGAGGCGGTGAACAGCCGGCGCACCTTCGACGGGGTGCTGCTGCGGCTGTGCGAGCGCATCGGGCGGCGGCTGCGCGGGGGACGCTTCCTCGGGCGCACGGTGACGATGTACGTGGGCTACGACAGCGAGGAGTGGCGCGGGCCCATGCTCGGCTTCGGCGGCCACCGGCGGCTGCCCGCGCACACCGACGACAGCCTGCGGATCTATGAAGCCGCCCAGTCGCTGATGCCCGGCCCCGGCCTGGAGCGCCCGGTGCGGCGGGTGAACGTGACGGTGAGCGACCTGCGCCGCGGCGACCTGCAGCTTTCCCTGCTGGAGGACCGGGTGAAGCAGCATAACCTGCAGCAGGCGCTGGACGCCGTCAACGACCGCTTCGGCGAATTCACCGTCATGCGCGGCGCCCTCCTGCTCGACCCCTTCCCCATCCGCAACGGCCCGCCGGGGCATGGGCTGTGCAAGAGGTTTGATGTGGAGGGGAAATCCGCGGTTTGAAAAGATGCGGTTTCCGGTTGCGTTGGGTTTCACAGCATTCCGCATGGATGCGGAATATCAGCCTGAAAGGCTGAAAGTCAATAGCCAGATACTCTATTGAGTTGTCAATACCTCCTGTGATGGGATATAGAGATCATAGGCCCTCCCGGAGCGGAGAATAGCGA
>Ga0172369_10003340_pt1 | contig 21206 bp, 21 predicted proteins | sample LakKiv25m_FD_114539 | JGI IMG/M metagenome (GOLD analysis project Ga0172369, IMG submission 114539) | Freshwater microbial communities from Kabuno Bay, South-Kivu, Congo - kab_022012_11.25m | ecosystem: Environmental > Aquatic > Freshwater > Lake | place: Democratic Republic of the Congo...
CCGAAGGCAGAATGGACAAAAAATATGCCGGATTCATATGCTGACTTGATCTTAAAGAGAGCTGTTTCTTTCCCCATTCCTGAACCAGCTCCCGAAGAACAATTGCTGTATGATCAACTTAATCCCACGAGGATGTTTTTATTGGCTGATTTTGCTCATAACTTACGGATAGACGAGAATGGCAGGATACCGGAGTACCGATTCATCGGTGCCATCCATTTATTGATCCTCCCTCTATTGACACTCGCAAGTCACGGGGCATACCTGCTGCATTGGCTCAATCGCTAATGGCTTCGACTAATCGCATTTCAACGGGCAATATTTTACCTGGAAAAGCAACTCACTCTCTTGTCACAGCTTGCCAGGTTATCTACACTGGGACGAAACTGCAATCCTGGAGGAATAGACAATGGCTGAACTGGCAATCCTGGGCGGGCCCAAGGCCGTGCCCGATGGCATGATGAAGAACTGGCCCCCGGTGACCGATCTCGACCGGCAAATGGTGCTGGCCTCGCTCGATGGCGGGAGCCACGCCTTTGGGCCGAACTGCGCGAAGTTCGAAGAAGAGTTCGCCGCGTGGAACGGCAACAAGTTCGCCATCACCACCAACAGCGGCACCGCCGCGCTGCACATGGCGGTGGCGGCGTGCGGGGTGGGGGCGGGCGACCATGTGCTGGTGACGTCCTACTCCTGGTCCTCCAGCGCCACCTGCATCATCCACCACAACGCGCTGCCCGTCTTCGTCGACATCGATTTCAACACCATCAACATCGACCCTGACAAGATTGAGGCGGCCATCACCCCGCGCACCAAGGCGATCATCGTCGTCCACCTGCACGGCCTGGCGGTGGATATGGACAAGGTGATGGCGATCGCACGCAAGCACAACCTGAAGGTGATCGAGGATGCCTGCCAGGCGCACGGGGCGCTGTTCCACGGCAAGAAGACCGGCACCATGGGCGACTGCGCCGCGTTCAGCTTCAACCAGAACAAGTGCCTATGCTCCGGCGAAGGCGGCATGTTCACCACGAATAATGAAGAGATCGCCGCCGCCGCGCGTCAGATCTGGTCCTTCGGCGAGACGCGCACTCCGACGGAGAAGCGCGACTACCACGCCTATGCGTTGGGCTGGATGTACCGCAACAACGACCTGACCGCCGCTTTCGGCCGCGCGCAGCTCACCCGCATGGACGAATACCTGGCCCAGTCGCGTGAGAACACCGCCGTGCTGCTGAAGAGCCTGGAAGGCGTGAAAGGCCTGATTGCCCCTACCCAGCCGGACGGCTTCCTGCACAACTGGTACAACTTCACCAGCCGCGTAGACACGGGAGCGCTGGGCTGGACCGGCGACCCGGCTGTCATGCGCGACGCCATCATGCAGGGCATCCAGGCGGAAGGCGTGCCGGTGGGCATCTGGCAGAGCTATATTCTGCCGGCAATGACCGTCTTCCGCGCGAAGAACGCCTACGGCTTCGGCTGCCCGTGGTCTTGCCAGCACGGCTCCGACATCCCGGAATACGACCCGGCGCAGTACCCCGAAGCGCAGCGCCATTGCGACACTCACTTCGGCATGACCAGTCCGCTACGCGCCCCCCACGGCACCGACGTGGCGCAGGCGGTCGGCGACGCGTTCCGCAAGGTGTTCGAGAACGCGGACAAGCTGCCGGGTGTGCAGCAAGCCGCAGTGTAGGTAGTTCTTTCTCCGCAGATTGAAATGATTGAAATGAAATAATTCTCTTTTTAATCATTTTAATCTGCGGATCAACAAAGGGAACGTTATGAAAGCCGGTTTCGCAGAAGTAGACATCACTCCGCCCCTCGGCACGCATAAGATCGGGTGGATCATCGACATCGTCAGCGAGCAGGTGTTGGACCCGCTGTTCGCCCGCGCCGCCGCCTTCGAAAGCGGCGGCCAGGCGGTCGGCTTCATCGGGCTCGACACGCTGAGCATCCGCTGGACCACCACGCAGGAGATCCGCCGGCGCATCAGCGAGCGCTTCGGCTTCCCCGGCGAGAACGTGATGGTCGCCGCCTCGCACAACCATGCCGGGCCGGTGACCTGCCACTGCTTTACCGTGAAGCGGGACGAAGCGTATCTCGAAATGTTGATCGAGCGCTGCGTGGAAGCCTTCGGGCAAGCCTTGAAAAACATGCAGACGGCGGAAGTCGGCTTCGGCAACACCTTCGAGTGGGAGGTGGCGCACAACCGCCGCGTGGTGATGCGCGACGGCACCACGCGCTGCCACGGCACCTTCGCCGATCCTAATGCGCTCTACCTGGAAGGACCGATCGACCCCGAGATGGCGGTGCTGGCTGCACGGGGGACGGACGGCGCGCTACTCGGCTGCATCGTCAACTTCACCTGCCACCCCACCCACCACGGCGGCGATACCTGCCTGTCCGGCGGATACCCCGCGGCGCTGGCGAGTGAGATGAAGGCGCGCGGCTGCCCGGTGACCGTGTTCCTGAACGGCGCCTGCGGCAACATTCACCATGGCGATCCGGTGCAGAACGGCGGCGGCATGGAATATCCGGAAATCGGCGCGAAACTGGCGGAAGACGCGGCGTCGGTGCTGGCGTCAATGATCTTCACCGATGGGATGTCGATTAACGCAAGCAAGGCCACTGTGCAGTTGCCGTACCGAGCGGTGACGGATGCCGAGGTAAACGGCACCGTGCGCGGCGCCCAGCGCTTCATCGATCCGAAGCTCTACGATATGCTCATTCCCAACCTGCTCGAGCGCATCCGCACTCGCGGCATGCAGCCGGCGGAGGTGCAGGCATTGTCCATCGGTGACGTATCGTTCGTCAGCATGCCTGCCGAATATTTCGTCGAACTCGGTCTGCGCATCAAGCTCGAAAGCCACCCCCGCCACGCGCTGGTGGTCGGCCACGCCAACGGCATGGTCGGTTACCTGCCCACGAAGGAAGCGTTCACCCGCGGCGGGTACGAGACCACTTTCTCGCCCGGCCACCGCATGGCGCCGGAAGCGGGAGATATGCTCGCCGACGCCGCCATCAGCCTCATCAAGGAGGGCGCCCCCGCATGACCGGACGCGAGCGCATGAATGCCTTGCTGCACAAGCAGCCCGTCGACCGCCTCTCGTGGACGACGCTGGTCGATCACAACACGCTCAACCTGCTGCCGGAAGAACTGCGAGGCAACGGCGGCATCGATTTTTACAAGTATCTGGGGTGCGATATCTTCCTCCTGGACAGTTGGGGCACGCCGCATCCCTTCCGCGGGCCGGAACGGCGCTGGCCGGAGGAGGTGACGGAGGAGTGGAAAACCGAAGGGGACATGGCTACACGGGAATTGCGCACCCCAAACGGTACTCTTACCTCCATCTACCGGCGCGGCCACCCGGTGAAATACCCGGTCGATTCGCTGGAGGCGTTGCACCTGTACCGAGAATTGTGGGAAGGCACCCGCTTCATCAATCATGACGATCGCCCCACACTGGCGGCCATCGATGGCTTGATTGGCGATAGCGGCATCGTCACCCGCTTCTGGGGGCCGTCCACCATTCCGCTGCTGCTGGAAACCGAGATGGGCGCCGAACAATTCTACTACTTCCTGACGGATGAGCCGGAGGAGATGGAAGCGCTGATCGACCTCATGCACCAGCGCGAGCTGGAAGCTTTCCGTATCCTCGCCGACGGCCCGGTGGACGTGGTGACCCTGTGTGAGAATACCAGCACCTATTACATCGGCCCGGACGTCTACCGGCAATACAACATGCCGCACGTGCGCGACTTCGTGGAGATCACGAAAGCGGCCGGCAAGACAGCGCTGATCCACATGTGCGGCCACGTGCACGATATCCTGGCCGATTTCAAGCAGACCGGCGCCGACGGCATCCATGCCCTTACCCCGCCGCCGGTGGGCAACACGGAATGGGAACACGCGCTGGACGTGCTGGGAGACGATCACATCATCATCGGCATCCTCGATCCCTCCACCTTCTGCATGAGCCCCGTGGAGGAACTCGGTCCGACGCTCGATCGCATATATTCCGACCGCCTGCGCCGCGCCAATTTCTGCCTGTGGCTGGGCGCCGACGGGCTGGCAATCCCGTTGGAGCGGTTTGAGGCGGTAAAGGGGTGGATGGAGAAGAATGGGAGCGCGGACCTCTGAGTCCGCGCGTAATGTTAATAGAAAGGTCACGCGCGGACTCAGAGGTCCGCGCTCCCAACCATTATGAAATACAAGCCCAACTGGGATGACTCACGCGAGCGCTGGACCGCGTTGTGGGAAGGCCGCCACCTGGGTCGGCCGTGCATGACCATCACCGCGCCGAGCGGCAGCAATTACCCGGAGCCGCGGGCGGCGACGCCGGAGGAATACTGGCTCGATCCCGACTACCTGGCGCGGTTGGCCATCGCGCGTGTGGAGAACACCCACTGGGGCGGCGAGGCGATACCCTCCATCCTGCTGATGGGCGGCTGGGTGATCTGCTACGGCGCCATCCCGCATTTCGAGTGGAACACTATCTGGCACGAGCCGCTGACGGTGGACTGGGACAATCCGCCCACCTTCGAGCTGAACTGGGACGACCCCTGGCTCAAGCGTTATGAGGCCGTATACCAGGCGTCGCTCGACATTGCCGGCTGGGACGATTTCATGGTGGGCCGCCCCTGCATTCTGCCGGCGAACGATATCCTGGTGGCCATTATCAGCAACGACGAGTTCCTGCCCGGGCTGTATGAGCACCCGGAGTGGATGCGCCAGGCGATCCTGACCCTTTCCCGCTGCCAGACCGAAGTAATCAAGCATTTCCAGGCGATGGCGGAGAAAACCCACGCTTTCCCGCAGGGCAACCCTCAGTGGATGACCTTCTGGGCGCCGGAGCCCTACATGTCCACGCAGTCCGATGTCTCCTGCATGCTCTCGCCGGCGATGTTCGACGAGTTCATCGTGCCCGACTTGGACGAGATGGGGAACGCCTTCGGCAGCATGTGGTACCACCTCGACGGCGCCCGTGCCCGCCAGCACCTGCCGAGCCTGCTCTCGCTGCCGTACATGCGCGTCATCCAGTTCATCCCCGAGCCCGACTTCCCGCCCAACGGCGAGGATTGGCTCGAGCTGTACAAGGAAATTCAGGCCGGCGGCAAAGCGGTGCACATCAGTGTCGCCCCCGACCGCATCGAACCGCTGGTGCGCCAGCTCGACCCCGCGCTGCTCATTATCGATACCTGGGCCGGCAGCTCGGCGGAAGCGGACGAGATGCTGCTGGCGGCGGAGCGGTGGACGAAGGCGGGGGTTAATTAAACACGAAGACACAAAGGCACGAAGTCACAAAGAATTACCTGTTCTCTTTGAGTCTTTGTGACTTCGTGCCTTTGTGGTGAAATGGGATTCCAAGGGAGAAATCGATGAAACTCTGCATGATGTCCTACACCATGGCCCGACGGCCTGATCTGTTCAGCGTGCGCGGCACCCTGGAATTGACGAAGGAGCTGGGATTGACCGGCATCGACTGGTGCGGGCTGCACGATCACTCGCCGCAGGAGCTGCGGCGCATGACGGATGATTTCGGACTGACCGTCGCCTGTTACACGGCCGGCGCCGATCTGAACCACTCGGATGCCGCCGGCCGCCAGCCGGGCGTTGACGCCGTCAAGCACAGCGTCGAGATTGCCGTCGAACTGGGCACCGATAAGATTATGATCCCCTCGCCCGGTCGTCCCGATGTGCCGCGCGAAGTGACCCGCCGCCGTTACATCGCCGGCTTGCAGATAGCGTCCGATTTCGCCCGCCAGGCCGGCGTCACCATCACCGTGGAGAACTTCCCCGGCGCCTTCAGTCCCTTCGTCATTGCCGACGATATGCTGGAAGCCGTGCGCGAAGTGCCCGGGCTGCGGATCACCTTTGATAATGGTAATGCCGGCACCGGCGAAGACCCCGCCGGCTCCTTCACCCGCTGTGCGGAGCATGTGGTACACGCGCACTTCAAGGACTGGGAGTTGCTGCCGGAAGGCGAGGGCATGCGCGGGCTGGACGGCCGATATTACCGCGGCGACCTGATCGGCGAAGGCATCATCGACCAGCCTTCCTGCGTGAAAGCGATGCAGCTGGCCGGCTACACCGGCTTCATCAATATCGAATACGAAGGCAACCGCTACACCCCGGAGGAAGCCACCCGCCAGGCAGCGGCATACTTGCGTGGTTTAATAGGCGAGTAATAAAACACAAAGACACGAAGGCACAAAGACACGAAGAGAAGAATAAAATCCTTTGTGCCTTTGCGTCTTAGTGCCTTCGTGTTAAGGAGAAACGCTATGATCACCCCGCGTGAAAACCTATTGCGCGTGCTGCGGCACGAGGTGCCGGAGTGGATTCCGGTGTGCGGTCATTGCGACCCCTACAACCAGCCGCACAAGGCGGGGATGGACCCGGCGCTGGCGGAGCAACTGGCCAACGTGCAGTGGCACGACATGAGCACCATCGCCTTCTCGCGCTACCTGGGGATCGACGTCGCCGACTTCTATTATCCGCCCCTGGCGTATCGGGAACGGAAAGTGGAGACCGAGTACCGGCGAGATGGCGATGTTCACACCACAATCTGGCATTGCCCGAGCGGGGACCTGCGGCAGGTGCAGCGCTTCTCGCCGGACACCGGCATGTATTACACCGTCGAGCACCAGGTGAAGGAGCCGGACGATTTAGCGCTGCTGGCGGAAGCCTTCGCCGACATGGAATTTTCCCTCGACCCGGAGAAGGTTGAGGCGCTGCGGATACGGCGCGATGTGGTCGGCGACGAAGGCATCGTGATGTTTTCTATGACCGGTACGCCGCTGGGACAAATGATCCGCGTGCACGCCGGGGTGGAGAACACCTCGATCCTCTGGGCCGATGCCCGCGACGAAATGCATGCCCTCTTCGCGGTGATGGAAGACAACCACCTGCGGCAATTCCGGTTGGCGGCACAGGCGGAGGGGGTGGATATTGTGCTCGGCATGGACGACACCTCGACCACCACGCAGTCGCCCGCCATGTTCGAGGAGTGCTGCATGGACTACACCGACCACGTGGCGGACGTGCTACACGCCGGCGGCAAGTATTATTTCCACCACTCCTGCGGCCTCATCCTCGACCTGCTGCCCCTGTATCGGCAGACGAAGATGGACGGCGTGCACGGCTACACTACCTGGCCGCTGGGCAATGTGTCGGTGGCCGATGGCAAGCGGCTCCTCGGTGACCGCATCGTCATCAATGCCGGCATGGTGCAGCTCTTCGGCAGCATGGCCGACCGCGACGAGGCGGCCCGCAGCGTCCGCGAGATGTTCGAGGAAGGCGCCCCTGACAACCTCATCCTCGGTCTGGCCGCCGATCCGGAGAAGACCATGGAAGAAACGGCGTTCATTGCGGAAGAGTGTAAGAAGTATCAGCGGTTATAATGACGCCATCGGTAAAAACACGAAGGCACAAAGGCTCAAAGACTCGAAGAGAATAATAGACCTTTGTGCCTTCGAGCCTTCGTGTCTTTGTGTTAAGGATGCAAGCCTGTATGAAAATATTCGTTACCGATTTTGACGGCACCATAACGCAGCGTGATTTATATCGCATCGCGCAGGCGCGGCTGGTGCCGCCGGGCACGCACGATTACTGGGAAGATTACCTGGCGGGGCGGATGACGCACTTCGAGGCGCTGCAGGCCATCTTCCGGCATATCCGCGGGAGTGAAGAGGAGCTGATGGTCGCGGCGCACGAGATGGAACCGGACCCGCGGGCAGGCCAGGCTGTCGCGCGTCTGCGGGAAGCGGGGTGGGAGGTGCGCATTGCCTCTGCCGGCTGCCGCTGGTACATCGACCGCCTGCTGGCGGAGCAGGATATTCACGTCACCGTCTACGGCAACCCCGGCGTATACGACCCGCAACAAGGGTTGTTGATGACGCCGCCGGTCGATTCGCCATATTTTTCGCCGCAGACGGGTATCGATAAGCTGGCCATCGTCCGCGCCGCGCTGGACGTTACGCCGGAGGTGGCCTTTGCCGGCGACGGACCGCCCGACCTGGAACCGGCCTTGCTGGTGCCGCCGCGCCGTCGCTTTGCACGCGGATACCTGGCGGAGGCGCTGCAGAAACGGAACGAAGCATTTCGTCATTATGATTGCTGGTCGGATATCGCCGGCCAATTGTTGGAAGAATAGAGACATGCCAGAGCAAACATCACGCAATCCGGTATTGCTGCTGCACGGCATCGACGACACCTCCGATGCCATGGCGCACCTGAGCGGCTATCTGGCGGGACGCGGGTGGACGGTCGGCAGCATGAATATGACGCCCAACGATGGGGCGGACCCGATGGACCTGCTGGCCAAACTGGTGGCAAAAGGCATCGAGAACCAGTTCCCGGACGGTCAGGCCATCGACCTGGTCTGCTTCAGCATGGGCGGCATCGTCGCGCGCTACTACCTGCAGCGACTGGGCGGCCTCGAACGGGTGCGGCGCCTGGTCACCATCTCCGCGCCTCATCACGGGACTTATACGGCATATTTCCGCCGCAATGCGGTTGGCCGGCAATTGCGTCCCGGCAGCCCGTTCCTGACCGATCTCAACCGCGATGTGCGCAGCCTGGCAAAGCTGCAGGTCACCTCTATCTGGACGCCCTTCGATCTGATGATCTTCCCCGCCTCCAGCTCCCGCCTGCCCTTCGGCCAGCAGGTCATTGTACCGGTATTGGCCCACCCCCTCATGCAGCGCGACCGCCGTGTCTTTGCCGCGGTTGAAAAGGCGCTCGAAAAATGAGAGAATGAGGACGTTGGAAGAATGGAAGGATGGAAGAATGGTAGGATGAATGGGTGAACAGGAGAAAAATGAAGCTCCCGGTCGCTATCTCCATTCAATCTACCAATCTTCCATCCTTCCAACCTTCCCTGACCTTCGCACAACACGAAGGCTTTATTTATTGAAATAGGGGTTGCATCGATGGGTTACACCCTGGCGGAAAAGATTCTTGCGGAGCACCTGGTCGCGGGCGAAATGCGCCCCGGCGAAGAGATTGCCATCCGCATTGACCAGACATTGACGCAGGACGCCACCGGCACCATGGCCTACCTGCAGTTCGAAGCGATGGGCATCCCGCGCGTGCGCACCGAGGTGTCGGTGAGCTACGTGGATCACAACATGCTGCAGAGCGGCTTCGAGAATGCCGACGACCATCGCTTCCTGCAGAGCGTCGCCAGCAAATACGGCATTTACTTCAGCCGACCCGGCAACGGCATCTGCCACCAGGTGCACCTGGAGCGCTTCGGCGCGCCGGGCAAAACGCTGCTCGGCTCCGACAGCCACACGCCCACCGGCGGCGGCCTCGGTATGTTGGCCATGGGCGCCGGCGGGCTGGACGTGGCGGTGGCGATGGCCGGCGGGGCGTTCTACCTGCCCATGCCGAAGATCTTCGGCGTCAAGCTGACCGGCTCGCTGCAACCCTGGCTGTCCGGCAAGGACGTGATCCTGGAGATGCTGCGCCGCCTGACGGTGAAGGGTGGGGTGGGGCGGATTATCGAGTATTTCGGCCCCGGCGTCTCCACGCTGACGGTGAACGACCGCGCCACCATCACCAACATGGGCGCCGAGCTGGGCGCCACCTGCTCGGTCTTCCCCAGCGACGGGCAGACGCACGACTTCCTCAAGTGGCAGGGGCGCGAAGACGCTTACCGCCCGCTGGCGGCTGATCCTGACGCGCAGTATGAGGAAGTGATCGAGATCGACCTGACCGCGCTGGAGCCGATGGCCGCCGCGCCGCACAGCCCGGACGCGGCGCAGCCGGTGCGCGAATACGGCGACGTGAACGTGCAGCAGGTGTGTATCGGCAGTTGCACCAACTCTTCCTACCGTGACCTGGCCATCGCCGCCGCGATATTGCACGGCAAAACGGTGCACGAAGGCGTCAGCCTGACGGTGAACCCCGGCTCCAAGCAGGTGTATGAGATGATCGCCGCCAGCGGCGTGCTGGGCGACCTGCTGGCCGCCGGCGCGCGCATGTTGGAAAGCTCCTGCGGCCCGTGCATCGGCATGGGGCAGGCCCCGTCCTCCGGCGCCGTCTCCGTGCGCACCTTCAATCGCAACTTCGAAGGGCGCAGCGGTACGAAAGACGCACAGGTGTTCCTGGTCAGTCCCGAGGTGGCGGCGGCGACCGCCTTGACCGGCAAGCTGACCGACCCGCGCGTGCTGGGGCCGGTGCCGCCGGTGCGCGAATATACCGGCAAGCCGAACCAGGCGGACAACATGATCGTGGCGCCCTCCGCCGCGCCGGACGGCGTGGAGGTGGTGCGCGGCCCGAACATCAAGCCGCTGCCCATCCACCCGGGCGTGCCGGAAGTCCTGGCCGGCGAAGTGCTGCTGAAGGTGGGCGATAATATCACCACCGACCATATCATGCCCGCGGGCGCGAAGGTGCTGCCGCTGCGCTCGAACATCCCCGCCATCAGCGAGTTCGTCTTCGAGCGCGTGGACCCCACCTTCGTCGCGCGCGCGAAAACGGCCGGCGGCGGCTTCATCATCGGCGGCGCCAATTACGGCCAGGGCTCCAGCCGCGAACACGCCGCGCTGGCGCCGATGTACCTGGGGGTGAAGGCGGTGATCGTGAAATCCTTCGCGCGCATCCACCTCGCCAACCTGATCAACTTCGGCATCCTGCCGCTCACCTTCATTAACGAAGCGGATTACGACCGCGTCGCACAGGGGATGAAAGTCACCATCCCCGACCTCCGCGCCCGCCTGCGCGAAGGCCGGCCGCTGGAGATCTACGTCGAGGATCAGCCCATTCCGGTGCAGTCCTCCCTGACGCAACGCCAGGTCGAGATTGTCCTCGCCGGCGGGCTGCTGAACTACATGAAGCAGCAGCAATAGCTGAAGAAACTTGGTGTTGCCGGATCGCAGGGCACGGAGGCCTCTCCGTGCCCTGCCCGCGAATTTCTACATGTCACCAAACTGACCGGTCCGGGATACATGAACGTGCAAAAATAGGGTTACAGCGGCACGGAGAGGCCTCCGTGCCCTACGATCCGTCACAACCCCACTTCCAATCTTCCATCCATCCCATTCTGCCAGTTGACGTTCAGCCTCGCGTTGCGTTATACTTTGTAGCGCGCCGGGGCGTAGCGCAGCTTGGTAGCGCGTCTGGTTTGGGACCAGAAGGTCGGAGGTTCGAATCCTCTCGCCCCGACCATGAATCGCTGGTTTCCGGATTTCGGTTTCGGGGAATCAGAAAACGAGATGCGCGGGAGTAGCTCAGTTGGTAGAGCGCTAGCCTTCCAAGCTGGATGTCGCGGGTTCGAGTCCCGTCTCCCGCTCCATAGGCTCCCATAGCTCAGCGGATAGAGCAACTGCCTTCTAAGCAGTAGGTCGCAGGTTCGAGCCCTGCTGGGAGCGCCAGATGCCGAGTAATGGTGGTTGTAGCTCAGTCGGTTAGAGCGCCAGGTTGTGGCCCTGGAGGTCGTGGGTTCGAGTCCCATCATCCACCCCAATTTTTGAGCGTGAAACGGCCCTTCTGATAACCGGGAGGGCCGTTCCGTTTTGGTAATTGCTAACATTTTGCTAACATCGTGCGAATCGCATTCCGGCGTTATGCTACTTTTCTTCCGCCTTCTCTTCAGCCTGTTCCGTGTTGAAAAACTTGCTTTCTACCACGTCCGCGGCCTGGCGCTGCATGTGCGGCAGGAGGTGCTGGTAGGTGTCCTGGGTGATCTGCGTGCTGCTGTGCCCCAGGCGCTCGGAGACGGCCTTCACGGAGACGCCGGCAGACAGTAACATGGTGGCTTGTGTGTGGCGGATGCTGTGAAAGCTGATCGATAGCTTCAACTTGTTAGCAGCGCGGCGAAATGCTAACGACAGGCCGCCCGGCGCCAAGTGCGAGCGTCTTTCCGGCAGGCGATCCAGTCTGCCGGCTTGGTGAAGGCACTTGCTTTCCGGTGGGCGACCAGTTCCGTGACCAGCGCATCGGGGATGGCGACCACGCGCACCCGCCCGCTCTTCGTTTCTTTGAGGATGATCTCACTGTCTCGCACGCGCGCCAGCGACCGGCGCACGATCAACACCCGTGCCTCTTCGTTGAAGTCCTGCCACTGCAGTGCCAGCACTTCCCCGCGGCGCATGCCGGTGGCGAAGGCAATCAGTGTCGGCAGATACCACTCCCGCCCGCGCAATCTGTCGAGGATCAGCCGGAGTTGCTCACCTTCGGCAATCTGAATATCCGGGCGCACGTAGCGCGGCGGATCGACCAGCGCGGCGGGGTTGGACGTGAGCATGCGCCAGCGGATCGCTTGCTCCAGCGCGCCGCGCAAGACGTTGTGAATGTTCTTTACCGTCTTCGGGGCAAGGCCGTTGTCCTGGAGCTTCTTATAGGCGTTCTTGACGTGAACGGGAGTGAGTTGATCGAGGGTGACCTTACCGAGCTTCGGTATAAGGTGGCGCCGGCAGGCGTTGAGGTATTCGCGGTAGGTGGTGGCGGCAACCTGCGTTTCCGCATATGTAAGCCATTCTTCCAGGAACGATTCTACGCTGTGCCCGCTGTTGGTATACTCCCCCCGCCGAATCTTCCGCTCGATTTCCGCCAGGATGGTTTGCGCTTCCTTGTAATTCGTGCCGCTGCCCCCCAGCTTGCGCACTGATCGCATGACCTGATTGCGCTCGCCGTCCGTAGTAGGTTCGTCGTAGACGATGGAATAGAGGTTATTGCGCTTGATGATGGTGCCCATCGGCTCTACCCTTCCTACCGGATTCGCTATTTGAATTCCGGTTTGGCAAACCAGCTAAAATAATTGGGCCCACTATTACTTAATCTATCCCAATCGGTAAATTCATCTTTACTTTGTAACCACTTAAATTGTAAACAAGGTGCTAATATTTTAGTTAGCTCATCATGATGTCTCTTACAAAAATGTACTATTGACTCTTTGGATATCGAACGTGTTTCATCTACTAAATCATCAAATTGCGCTTGCACAAAATCTGTTAATGACTCAAAATCTGGTTCACCGGTAGCAAAAGGCGCAAATGTCATCCCAATACTTGATGCACATAAGCGCATGTATTGTCGAACAAACTCCGTTAACCTGCGAAAAACAAATTCTCTACGGAGACCATCCTCCCGCTTAGCTCGACAAAACTCTCGTTTGATAGTTTCCGGCGACATCACATCATGAGGATACCTTTGATTCCACTCTGCAGTTACGGTTTCCCAACACTGTATTCGTCCAGATAACAGCCGCTTATCGAGAAAAGTTGAATTATCATCAAATTTTAGCTTATGCCATGCTGGCTGATCAGCAAGATAACCTTTCAGGACACACTCTAACAATGCCACTCGTCGATTATAGGATTTCTGTAACCTTCTGATCGGCTTCCTATCATCGCCATCTTTTAGGGTACTACCATGTGCATGAAGGAATGATCGCACAGTAGCTAAAGAGATAAGGCCAACAAGCGAGAAATCGTCATGCCCGGCCAACTCCATATATTCATCAACCATACCTTCTAAGTCTTGGAAATAAGTATCTTCATCGACATATGCCCCAGCTTTTAAGCAGAGTTCTTCCCGCAAGTCCTCAGAAAAGTGCCGGCGATGCTTATGCTCTATCTTTCTCCAGAAGGTTTGTTCCTTGCTTTGCTGACTCAAAGATGGCATGGACAACACCTTAACAGGGACAAGTGTCCCCCTTTGGTCGGGTGAGAGAATGGTACTACTTGGGAGCTATTAACGCAAGTAGTGATGAGAAGGGATGGAAATTATGATGAACCAATGCGAAACGCTCTCTCCTCGTGAGACTGCGCTGATACTCGGAGTAGGGCGGAATACCTGCTACCGACTTATTCATGCAGGCGTCATCCCAGTATTGCGCCTGGGACGAACAATACGCGTTCCCCGACCAGCGTTGGAAGACCTGTTGCGGAATCCAGAACGCTTAACTACCGGAAAGAAGTAATGGCGGGGTGAGGGAGAGCGATGGCACAGCATGATGATGATATTCTGGATGTAGCAGGGGCGGCGGCCTTCCTCAACGTGGGTGTCTCGACCGTCTACGTTGACGCGGCGCGCGGGCGCTTGCCGGCGCGGAAGGCGGGCCGGCGGTGGGTGTTCTCGCGGGCGGCACTGGAAGAATGGCTCGGACGGCAGCAGGCGCCGATGACGATCCGGCTTGCCCAATCAGATGTTGACCGGATTGCCAATGAAGTGATTCGGCGCCTGGGGGCAGTATTCGGGGCAGGAGGTGAGAAATGACAGTCCTACAAACAACGGCGCCGTCCACGGTGGCAGACCGGGACGGCGCGATAGCACAAGTGAACCAGAACACTCCTATTATATCACGCGCTGATGCGGGGGGCAATGGTGCGCCGTTTCCCGTAGGCCAGTTGCAGCAGGTGCGGTCGGCCGGTGGGAACGGGGGGCAATTCCCGGTAGGTGGCATCCCGAAGCTGTGGACCGCGGGGGAATTGGGGCAGGCCAGCTTCCCACCCCTGCGCTGGCTCATTCCCGGCTTGCTGCCCAGCGGCTTGACGGTGCTGGCAGGTAAGTCGAAGGTAGGGAAAAGCTGGCTAGCATTAAGTTGCGCGCTCGCTGTGGCTCACGGGAAGATGGCGCTAGGCGCTATTGAGTTAACCGAACCTGCGGGCGTACTGTTGCTGGCGCTGGAGGATTGCGAAGAAACGTTACAGGAACGCCTGCGAGAATTGGAAGATGTTCTCCCTGATAACTTGCACTGCTCCTTCGAGTGGCCGCGTGGTGAAGCGGGGGTAACGGCGCTGATCACGACACTCGATGCACACTCTGATATCCGGCTGGTGATTATCGATGTCTGGGCAAAGTTTCGCTCTCCTCGGCATGGACGCGGCAAAGCTGATCCCTACACTGAAGCATATGATGAACTCTCTCCCCTGCAACGCCTGGCCGCAAATCGAAACATCGCTATCGTGATCTTGACGCACGCCGGCAAGTATATCCCACCGGGTGGAGATTGGATGGATCAGGTGCTTGGTTCTGTCGGTATTGCCGGTGCCGCCGATACCATTGCATTGCTCACTCGGAAACGTGGTGAACAGCGAGCGCAATTTATGGTTGGTGGCAGGCGTCTACGCGATAATATTGAGTTAGATCTTGATCGTGGTGATCGGTCGGGCTGGCAGATTGTGGGCGATGCGACGGAAGTCTTCCTCTCGGAAGAGCGGTATCGTCTTCTCGCTGTAGTGAGAGAGGAACCGCCAGTTACCACCATGACGGAAATCTATGATGCGCTGCAGGCTGTATCGCAGAGTGAGAAGTCTGCCGTTCGCAAGCTGGTTTTCAAGTGTGCGGAGGCTGGCTTACTAACCAGGATAGGAACAGGTAAATACCTGAAGCACAAGAACAGCAGTAACACTGGTAACAGCAGGAGCACCGGTAACAGCGGTAACAATTCTTCTCGTTTTACCATATGTGGATGATGTTACCAGTGAATAGCTTGTTACCATTGTTACCGATGTTCCGTTGTTTTTGCAGGTGAGCGATGATAACCGATGCCGAACAACTCAAGGCCCGCGTGAGCATCCTCGATGAAATCGGGCGCCGGGTCGAGCTGCACCAGCGCGGGTGCAATTGGTGGGGCTTGTGTCCTTTCCATCAGGAACAGACACCGAGCTTTCACGTTGTCCCTGAACGTGACTTCTGGAAGTGCTTTGGCTGTGGCAGAGGTGGCGACGTGTTCGACTTCATCATGGCGTATGAGCAGGTGGACTTCCCGCGGGCGCTCGAACTGCTGGGCGGGCAGCGCGACCTTCCCCCGGTCATCGACCGGCCTGCGCCGGCAGCAAAGCAGGACGGCGGACGGCGGGATGACTGGCGCACGTACCTAGCCGGCCTGCGATCCCTCTACCCGAAGGATGCTGAAGGCAAGCTGCTCATCGACCAGTCTACCCCCGGCGCGGCCTATCTAGAAGGGCGCGGCATCAGCTACCTGTTTTCGGTAAATTGTGGGGTGAGGTATCACCCTTCCTGGCGCGGGTACGGCGCGGCGGTGGTGTTCCCCCTCCGCGACCAGGCCGGCCGGCTGGTGGCCGCCGAAGGTCGTTTGATCAACGAACCGTACCCGGTGCTGAACGGCAAGCCGTGCAAAACCCTATCGGCAGGTCCGAAGAGCCTGGGCACTTTCGCGACCTTTGGCGCCTTCGAGCAATCCGATATCATCATTGTGGAGGGTCCGATCAACGCGCTCACGCTGGCACAGGCTGGCTTTCCCACGGTGGCGACGTGTGGCGCCGGCAACCTGGCGAGGTGGCTCCCCGTGGCTTGCGCAGGCAAGCGGCGAATCCTGCTCGAATTTGACAATGACGAAGGCGGCCAGTCCGGGATGCGGCGGCTGTATGATCCAAAGACAGGCCGCGGCCTGCTGGCCTCGACGGATGCGGAAATCATTCACCTGCCGATTCTCGAACCTGGTTCAGATTGGAACGATCTGCTGATGCAATACGGCTATGACGCGCTGCAAGAAGCCTTACGGCGCGAGTTAAAGGGAGAATAATTGGAGGTAGCACAATGGCGACACAGCAAGAACATGACTCAACGGTGTTGGCGACCTGGCGGCGGCCGGACGGGGAGACGCGGCTATCGCTGACCACCTACAAGGGGAAGCAGTATGTCGATTTCCGGCAGTTCTGGACTCCGGACGGCGAAGACGAATCTCGGCCGACGAAGAAGGGTGTCGCGTTGCACATCGAGGCGATCCCGGAATTGATTGCCGGGTTGGTGGAAGCGGCGATGCAGTGCGGCATCAAGCTGGCGAAGAAGGCAGACACGGAATGACGATAACTCCCTTGAAGGCCATTCACCTGCGGTGTCTGCGCTGTTGACTGGACAGCGCGCATGAAGTCGAGCGGTGCCTGGCGGCAACCTGCCCCTTGCATCCCTTCCGGTCGGGCCGGGCCGATGGCGCGGGTCGGACGGCAGTAGCGGCGGCGATATTGGCGCGGTGCCGAGATTGCGCCGGCAAGGTACAGGGACAGATTGCGACCTGCGGGATTCTCGACGCGGTGCCCCTTCCGCCCAACCAGCGCAAACCAACGGCGGGCGCGCAGGCGGTTCATGATGGTGAACCAATGAGCGTGAAAGAGTGCATTTTAAGTGGGGATAGCTCTTCAGCGGGGTAATGGCACCTTTCGCGCTGAGTTTCGATAAGGGCGGCACCGGAAAGCGGCGCATTTGAAAAGGTGTAGTACATCGGGAGACTCCTCATATGGGATGGGTGAACCGGAAGGGCAAGCGCTACTATTACGAGAACCGGCGAGAAGGCGGGCGTGTCGTCTCGCGGTATATCGGTTCCGGGGTGCTTGGGCAATTCGCGGAGATATGCGCGCGAGATGCGCGACGGAAACAACAGCGGAAACGGAAGCAGGAGCGGGCGGAACGGGAGCGGTGCGAGGCGTTGTCTCGCGAGGTGGCTGCATTCAACAAAAAGGTTGATACTGTCCTGCAGGAGTGTTTGGAGCAGGCCGGTTATCATCGGCATGACCGGGGGCAGTGGCGGAAACGGCGGAAGGCGGTGGATGATGGCGAAGGGTAAGGAAATCATAGAAGCCGGGCAGACGTTGATCGATAAATTACACGCACGCGTCGAACAGGAGATGATTGAGCTTGCGGACTTTGACGATATCTCCTACTCGGTTCAGGTTCGAATCATTCACAGAATCTATCCCGACGATGTTGATGAGAGAAAATACCTTGATATCCGGCTGCGGAAGCTAAAAGATGAGCTGTCCGGGCCGACGCCGACGACACTGGAACGGTTGCTGATCGAGCGTATCCTGACGTGCTGGCTCGAAGTCAATTGGTACGACTCTCGCTCTGCCGCCTTTACGGGTTCCCTACAGCTTGGGAATTATTACCAGAAGCGACAGGATCGGGCGCATCGGCGCTACCTTTCCGCAGTGAAGGCACTGGCACAGGTACGGCGGCTGGGGTTGCCGGCGATACAGGTGAACATCGGGCAGCATCAGGTCAACGCGCTCACCGTTCAGGCTCCGCGGGCTATCGAAAATGTAGATACTTTGGTGGGGGAGCCCGTGCTTGGGATCGGGGGAGGTATTTCCCAGAAAGCTTTGCTGGCGGCGGAATAGGCGGATCAGGATACTCAATTCCTGCCGATTGCCTGTTTCATGTATCGCTCGGCGGTTGTCAGCGCGCAGAGCTTGATCTGTGCGCCGTCTCCGAACCAGATAACTTTGAAGGATCAGATGAGGGAAGGTTACACTATTCGCACGTTTCCTTCTATCTCTCGAATAATCGTCGCCAATATGTGACTTGCTAAAAGGAAACGGCAAGCAAGTGGTGAAAAAGGTGAATGGTAGGCAAGGCATTAGAACAAGGAACAAGCCAATGGGGAGGTGTTCGGTGCTTACAGATAAATCGCGAGGCAGTTCTAACGCTTCACAGGCTCAGAGCGCTCTCTTTGCCCCGACGCATGCAGCGAATCTTCTTCGGGTAGAGAAGACTATCAGAATAGCGGTAAGTGACGATGTCCCTGTAACAAAGACCGAGATTGAAATAATTGATACGCCTGAATTCCAAAGACTTCGGTCTTTGAAGCAACTGGCATCGACGTATCTCGTATACCCGACCGCCTTACATACTAGATTTGACCACTCATTAGGAACGCTTTCTATCGCAACAGAGATGATACGCGCAATTCGAGAGAACGCGCAGAGTGAAGATGATGAACGAAAAATTGATGAAGAGCAGGAACTACTCATTCGTTTATTAGCCTTGCTACACGATATCGCCCATATACCATTTGGGCACACCCTTGAAGATGAGTTCAGCATTTTTCCTCGCCATGATGAAGATCCTGACAGGATCAATAGATTTTTGGGTGACGACAGCAATATTGGCCGAATAATTAGATTACGACTTGGCGAAGATTTATACCAGCGATTTAAGCGAATATACACCATAACAAAAAGCACAATGCATGAGCTTAAAGGGGATCTATTTATATATGATCTCGTCAATAATACTGTCTGCGCTGACTTACTAGATTATTTAAGAAGAGATTGCTATTTTTGCAATTTAGACTTAGATACGAATTACCGGTTTCTCAAATACTTGTACCTTGCGTGGGATGGACCTACCCGCCGCGTAGTGGTTCGATTGTGGAAAGAAGGACGTACTCGTCCTCGAGCTGATGTACTTAGCGAGCTAATTAGACTTCTTGACAACCGTTACCTACTCGGTGAGAGGGTATATTTCCATCATGCAAAATTAATCTCTGGCACTATGCTGGCGGCCGCTACTCAAAGAGCGGTAATGGCAGACGTAATATCAAAATCAAAACTATACGAATTCGGTGATGAAGCGTTTTTGCAATACCTTAAAAATGTTAAAGAACCAACAACAAAACGACTAACAGAGGCTTTCTGCGAGCGACGACTATGGAAATCAGTGTTTGAAAAATCTCGTCAGCTTGTCGAGGCAGAAGACCATCTCCGAGGTGATATAAACGTTATGGAAACAATTGAGAATAGTTGGTGGAGTGGAGTCAAGCAGCGGACAAATGATGAAAGGTATTTAGCGAAGGCTTTAGGAATTGATGATGGGGATATATTAATACATTGCCCTAAATCGACGATGGCTATGAAGCTAGCGGAGATGAAGGTTATATGGAATGGACGAGTTACTGCCCTGAAAGATTGTTTAGGGTATCCATTATTGACCGAAAAGCTAAATGTTATCCTCGATTCGCATAAAAGCTTATGGGCTATTCGCGCTTTTGCGAATCCAATAACTTCGGGGTCTGGGGATGCAATACGACAAGCGTGCGACCATCTCTTTTGCTTCCATCCAGACCAAGAGAAGAATTATGAGAATTCATTCCTTCGCATAATTTCTAAACGGATTGCGCGGGAAGAAGGACTTGATAAGGAGATGACAGCATCTGAGTATGACCAGAGAGAGGAGCAAGCTGTTGTTGCTCTTGCAGGACAAAGGTCCAGTGGGAGAGACTGGGACGTGACGCGAAAGCTGGTGATAGATGCTCTCAAAGGAACAGCTGCTGCAAGATAGACTTGATGCGCTACTTTCATCTATGCTCGGAGGACGATCTGTTCATCAATGGGTAGAGCAAGTAGTTAATGATCTGTTATCTGCCTCTGGAGATAATATACCTCCGATTCAATTGAAAGTCGGGGCAGGGATACTTCTCCATAGACGAATTACGCGAATTGAATACAACAAGGACACACCAGTTGATGGACAGTTAATTGAGTCAGTTGATGGTTTTAAGGTAATACTGCCTGTATTTCGTGGATATACAAAAGCATGGTTACGCCTTGTCCTTGCCCATGAAATTGCCCATTCGCTGTTTTATAATATCCGCAGTTGGCCGCCAAAACCAATTTTATCAGTGGGCAATGGAGATGCTGATATAGAGCGACTATGTTGGTTAGTCGCTCGTTCACTGTTAATACCATCAAATTGGCTTCGTGAATATATCGCCGAAACACCGAGACCCGGTCAAAACCTATTTTCATTGCAGTTGCTATATTCAATATCAAGAATAGCGCAAGTTCCCTGGCGTACAGTGGCACAGCGACTAATTGGCGATACGGGATTATGGAATTGTATTCTATTACTATTTGAGAGTGGCATAAATGCACCAAATGGACAACCGTCATGGCAGCTTGTTTGGCATATAGTTTCACCACAGGCTGGCAGAGTGTTTATTCCTATTGGACATTCTACTTCAATGGGTAGAAAGTATCCCCATGCTCACGGTGAATTGAATAACTTGTTATTGAGATGTTCTGCTGATACTCATTATTCATCAGTCTGTATTCAGGTTACAGCTGATACATTTCGATCAATATCTGGGATAAAGAAAGCATTGTATTCTCGTTGGGGAGGGAACGTATTTCCGATATATATATCGGGACGTGGCCAGCAGTCAACTCTGTTTTCTGGAAACAACGATGACCAACCGAATGCAATTACGGTTTGCATTCCTCTTTAGCCCAATGTTATATGAGTCATGCGATTGCACATTTATCGCGGGGATCGGTAAGGAGACTTTTGTATGAGTAGTGGAACGACGTTTGAGCAGCAGATCGAGGAAGCCCGTCGGCTAGCCCGGATTATTCATGAAGGAGCCGACTGCTCCTCTTTTGCCTGCCGACACGCCGCCTGTGGGCTGATTTCCCTCTGCCGCTGGCACTGCTCGCCGCGGTCCTGCGCCCCGATCTGC
>Ga0172369_10003343_pt1 | contig 21189 bp, 18 predicted proteins | sample LakKiv25m_FD_114539 | JGI IMG/M metagenome (GOLD analysis project Ga0172369, IMG submission 114539) | Freshwater microbial communities from Kabuno Bay, South-Kivu, Congo - kab_022012_11.25m | ecosystem: Environmental > Aquatic > Freshwater > Lake | place: Democratic Republic of the Congo...
GCCCGATGATTTGAAAACCCTCCGCGCCGCGTTTGCAGATGATTTTTCCGTTGCCCGCTTTCATCAGTTCGCAATCGAATTCGCCGTGACCGCTGATCATTTCGGGGTGGGCCGTCATGGCCGTTGTGATCTTGCGGCAGGCGGAGGCGCGCGCTTCGGGCAGGTTGCGCGGGTCGCATAAACGCGCGACTCCCCATGCGGCATTGTAGAGCGGCAGGGCGAAATTGGGTGCGGAACAGCCGTCTATGCCAGGTTCGATTCTTTCGGGGGGAATCCGGCACATTTCGGCAAGTGTGGCGAGAATATCCTGCTGGATGGGGTAATCGCTGGCAAGATAGTTTTCCAGCGGCAGGCCGCGCATTTTTGCGTGTGCCAGCATGGTGGTGTGTTTCCCGGAACAGTTGTTATTATTGGCTGTGGGCCTTCGGCCGCTTTGGATCATGGACTTGAAGATTTCCGCATCTCCCGGCAGGTGAGTGCCGCATTGCAGGAGGTTTTCCTCGATCCCTATTTTGGCCTGCATGTCCCGCACTGTATCCAGGTGGATCTGCGCGCTTTCGTGGGAGGCGCAGGAGAGCGCGAGTTCCTTTTGGGTGTAGCCGTAATGTTCCACGCCGCCGCGCTCGACAAAGGGAAGCGCCTGGAAGGGTTTGGCCGCGGAACGTAAAAAGGCGACCAGTTCAAGGTCGCCGTGGGATGCAAGGACCTTTCCATTGATGTCCACGACCGCGATCGAACCATAATGGATGGATTCGACCACGCGGCCGCGCACCAGTTCAAACAGGGGCAGGGATGCGGGCATTAATCATCTTCCGTGTGTGCGGAGGGCTGGCGCTGGCGTGTGTTGTAGTGCAGAATCCCGTAGCGCAGGCGCTGGGCATATTGTTTGTGACGCGCAGCCGGGACTTTGAACCATGCCAGCAGGGATTCGACCAGTTTTTCCGTGGAGGCAGGATTCGGTTTCTTGACCGACAATTTATCCAGTTTATCGCGGGCGTGTTTCAGGAAGTCCAGTTGGTTTCGGATCGCATTTGTATTCACAATGCCGCCGCGGCTGCTGATCAGGGTGTAACCTTTGAAGGCCGGGCCAAGCAGGAGGTTAACCGATTCGATCCATGCGGCAAAGTTCGCATTGGACAGAAAGGGCGGCTGGTTTTTCATCACCGAATCGCCAATGAAGGCTATCTTTTCGGAAGGGATCAGGACCCAGATGGCTCCAATGGAGGGGCCGGGATGATGTTCGAGCACAATCGGCGCTTCATCCCAGTGCAGAGTCATTTGGGATGAAAAGGAAATCTCGGGAGGCGCCCAGCGCACACTGCCCAATCCCGCGATGGATTCCCAATCCGCGCCCGTCTCTTCACCCTGCGCTTTGAAGGTGGTGGGACGGGTGCGAAAGGTCGCGGCGGTTTTCTCGTGGGCGATCACGGTGCAATCCATGGCGCGCGCGCCGAGCGTGCGGTCGGGATGCGCGTCCAGGTTGATGAGGGCGCGTTCCATGCCCCCGCCGAGGTTCATCAACGCCGCGCGCCATGAACGCGCATCCTCCGGGGATGGCGGCGCGTCGATTTGAACGAGGCCGCGTTGTGTAACAACCACACCCAGGGAAACTCCGAGGTATTGATCTTCGAGATAAATCGTATCGGTAATCGCTTGCATGTTGCTCCTGAAAAGCTCCTATTCCTTTAGTTCCAGCCTGCCGGTGTGCCGCGTCAACTTCCCGGTTGTCTTCTTCTGCGCAATGGGCAGGGTAAGCCAGAAGGTGGTCCCCTTATCCAGTTCGCTTTCCAGCCAGATTTTCCCGCCGTGGCCCAGGACAGCCAGTTTACAGAAGGCCAGCCCAACACCAAGGCCGCTGGGTTTTTCCTTGCCGCGTAAGCGCAGGAATTTTTCGAAGATTCGCTCCTGGTCCGCCCTTGCAATTCCCGGGCCGTTATCGCGTATCCACATCTTGACGTATGTGCCTTCGGTCTGCGCGCCGATCTCGATCCTGCTTTCCGTGGGAGAGAATTTGATGGCGTTTTCGAGCAGGTTGATCAATACGCGGTGGATCATATCCACGTCGACCCAAATGAGCGGGAGTTTTTCCGCCAGATTCCTGGAGATGATTTGATGACGGCCAAGCGCCCCGGGCTCCGCGTCGCGAATGGCTTCCCGGATCAGTTCGACCGGGTCGATTGCCTTTTGCTCGACGATTTTTTGCCCGGATTCCAGGCGGTTGATATCCAGCAGGGAATTGACGAGGCGCTGGATGCGCGCGGTGGAGTTGTTGGCAATGCTCAACATGGAATGCAGGGCATCGTCGTCGGGGAGCATGGTGCTCATCATCTCCAGGCTGGAGACGATATTTCCCAGGGGCGAACGCAAATCGTGATAGATCATGGCGATCATGTCATCGCGCAGGGTGTCCAGTTCCCTGCGTTCGGTGATGTCGCGCAGGATCCACTGGATCGAATCGGTCTCATCGAATTCCACGCGGCGTGCATGGACTTCCACCGGCTTGCCGCCTCCGTTTTTGGATTGAAGCGCCGATTCATAACAGCATTCAACGTCCTTTTTCAGGGTTTCAAATTCCAGCCCGGTCTTGTTCCAATTGACCTCGTGCAACTGGTCGATGCTCATGCCGTGCAATTGTTCCACGTTGTATCCGCTCAGGATCACGGCCTGGCGGTTGGCTTCCAGCACATTGCCATCCCAATCCGTGATCAGGATCGAGTCAATGCTGTCTTCGAAGAGTTCGCGATAACGTGTGTGGGCTTTTTGCAGTTTTTCGAGGACTTGGGCATTCTGGATGGTCGTCCCGGCTAGGCTTCCCAGCCCGGTCATGACCAGCAGGGCATCGGGGTCGAAGGCGCCCGAGACCGGATTAATGGCCTGCAGGATGCCGATGACCTTTCCCTGGGATTGGATGGGAGCGATGGCGATGGCCCGCATCTCGATGCCCCCGAACTTGTCCGCTTCGGTATAGAGTTTTTCGCGTTTGACATTCGGCACCACAACGCCGTGCTTCTCGCGAATCACCAGTCCCGCGAGACCTTCCTCGTATGCCACGTGCCTGCCGGGAATATTGCCGGAGTTGTGTCCTGCCGCGGCCAGGAAGACCAGCCCCCCCCGCACCGGGTCGATCAATGCAAGGGCAACTGTTTCCACCTGCAAGGCCTGCATGGTCTGGTTGAGCAGCCTTCGCCAGACATCCGGCATTTCCAGGGATGTATTGATTGCCGCGGCGCCCTCCGCCAGGGCAGACATGACGCGCGCGGTGCGCTGGCTCTCGGTGTAGAGGCGCGCATTCAAAACAGCCACGCTGGCCTGGTCGGCAATGGCCTGCATTAATTCAAGGTGTTCATCGTTGAAGGCATTGGGGGTGGAATGGACAAGGGTTAATACCCCCACCATCCGCTCGCGCGCCAGCAGCGGCACGCACATCGCGGACTTGGCGCCGGTCTTTTCAGCGGCATCGTCGGCGCGGCGCAGCCAGCGCTCATCCTTGCTTGTATCCGGTACAAGGGTGGGTTTGCGGTGCTGTACGACCCAGCCCGCCAGGCCGCGCTCAACCGTATCGCGCAACTGTTGGGTGGTGTGTTCGTGGAAGCGCTTGCCATAGACGATGGTTGCGTCCACAGGCTTGCCCTGGTCGTCGAGAACGACAATACTGCCGCGTTCACCGCCCACGTTCTGGATCGTGGCATAGAGCAGGCGTTGTAGTACCGTCCGCAAATCGAGTGCGGTGGCGACTTCCCGGCTGACGCCGATGAGTAATTCGAGCAGGGCGCGGTTGTGATCTTCAGGCATAGGCTATGCTTCTGGTAATTTCAGTCGTAAATAACGGGTACGGTCTGCTTGCGCGTGTTGCCGGATGTTTTAAACCACTTCCTGTGCAAATCATACCACGCGCCCGGCCTTTTTTGACTGGTCATTTCAGCCATGTACAAAGTATAGCATAGGCCTGGGGTACAATTAATGCATGTCTTTCATGCGTTCAAAAATCCGTGCCCTGTGCTTCGATGTGGACGGCACATTGAGCGATACCGATGACCTTTACGTGCGGACCATCACGCGTTTTTTCCCGCGCTTTTTGTTCCGCGATCCCCTCCGCGCTGCACGTCGTTTTGTAATGTGGATGGAGGCGCCGGGCAACGCGCTGCTGGGATATGCCGATACGCTTGGAGTCGACGATGAAATGTCGGCGCTCATCCATTGGCTTTCATTGCATCGACAGAAACACCCGAAAAAATTCCTGCTCGTGCCCGGCGTGGATGAAATGCTGGCCCGCCTGTACGGAAGATTTCCCATGGCGGTCGTCAGCGCGAGGGATGAAAAGGGGACGATGCGGTTCCTCGAGCAGTTCGGGCTGACAAAATATTTTGATTCCATCATCACCGGGCTTTCCGCCGACCACACGAAACCCTACCCGGACCCGGTCCTGCTGGCCGCTCGGGAACTGAACACGCCGCCTGAACATTGTTTGATGATCGGCGACACGACGGTGGATATCCGCGCCGGCAGGTCCGCGGGCGCGCAGACGGTTGGTGTGCTGTGCGGGTTTGGCGAGGAAAATGAATTGAGAAAAATGGGGGCGGATTTGATCCTGGAAAGCACGCCGAAATTGGCGGATATATTGCTTGAATGAATCCAACCCCGTTCTTCATGGACATTCTTTGAAATGCGGTTGATTTCAGGGTGGCTGTTGCTTCCCGCGCTTTGCGATCAGGTTGTATACGTCCCGCTTGCGCCAGCCGGATTGCCCCGCCAGTTCACCGGCCAGTTGTGAAGCGGACTTGTTATTTTTCACTTCACGTGCAATCGCGTCCAGCAATTCCGCCTCCGTCCATTGTTTTCCTTCGCCGGTTTTCCCGCCCTCAACAACCAGCGTAAATTCCCCCTTTACGGGCTTCGACCTGAAATATTCCAGCGCGCCGCTCACATGTCCGCGCCAGTATTCCTCGAACATCTTGGTCATTTCGCGCGCCGCGCAAATTCGACGGTCACCGAGAACCGCCAGAATATCTTCAAGCGATTCGACCACGCGATGCGGGGATTCGAGGAAGATCAGTGTGGGGGATTGCCCTGATATTTCCTTCAGTTTTGAACGGCGTTCACCGGCCTTGTGCGGGAGATAACCAAGATAGAGAAATGAATCTGTCGGCAGGCCGGAGACGGTCAGGGCGGCGATTGGCGCCGATGGACCGGGCACAGGCCGAACGTCCCAGTTCGAGGCGAGCGCGGCTTTTACCAGTTCGTAGCCGGGATCGTTGATGGCGGGAGTCCCTGCATCGGAGACCAATGCCACATCGCCTTCCGCAAGTGTATTTATGATGTATTCGAGTTTGGTGAGTTTGTTGTGTTCGAAATAACTGGTAAGCGGGGTTTCGATCTCAAAGTGTTTGAGCAGTTTTCCGGTGTGACGCGTATCCTCGGCGGCGATCAGTTTTGCCTCCCGCAGGATCCGCAATGCGCGTGCGGATATGTCTTCCAGGTTGCCGATTGGCGTTGCGACGAGATAGAGAGTGCCCATGCGGTTATTTTATCACCTGGCTTTTATCAGCGCCTCAAATGAAAAGACGCCTCACGGCGTCTTTTCATTTGAGCATTATTGGTGATTCACGGGCGCGGCCCTTAACCTGCGCGCCAGCAGGATTACGATCATGAAGGCCAGCGCCATGATAACGAGACCGGGCAGGCCGTATTCATCTGCAATGCCTGTGCCCGCCAGGGCTGTGACTGTGGGTGGAATGACGGTTTGCTGGGCCAGCGCGGCCTGGGTCAATGCCGCGGCAACGGTGAGGGTTGCCGGGTCGAGGAGAGGCGCGCTGGGGGTGTTTGTGATGGTGGCAACCGCGAAGAGAGGCGTGGCGGTTGGGGGCGGGGGGAGTGTGGATGTCGGCAGGTTGGCGGCCTGGGACGTGGTGGTCAGGGCCACGTCAATGGTGGCGAGCCTGGCGGCCTCTGTGGCTGTGGCAAGTCCTTCGGCGGCCAGCGCGGCCTGTCGTTGCTGGGGAACAATCAGCAGGGCATACCCGGCAAGGCAGGCAACGGATAGCAACACGATTCCGCCAAGAATACCGGCCGCGATCAGGAAGGTGCGATTGCTGGATTCTTCCGGGGGGGCGGCATCGAAATTGGATTCATCACCTTCGTACATGGAGCACTCTCCTCATTCAGTCGTTCAATGCTGGCGCGCCGGCCTTCTTCGCCCGGCGCGGTAATTTTTATATTATCCCACAACTTCCAGGTTTACGAGAGGCGCAACGATCGATTCGCCGTTCTCCAGTTTGATCTCGGCCGCGGGCGCGCGCAGTCCGCTTGGAAGCAAGGTGAGGCCGGGCTTGATGGCGGTGAGCGTGCCAATGGACCCGGCTGAAGGCGGGCGTCTTAGCCGCACCTGCTGGCCGGGCGCGAACGTATCCATCTCGCGGGGACGGGCCGGGTCCTGCGAGATGGGAAGCGGGATGATGACTTCCGGGCGCGCGCCGCTATAGCGGTCAAAGACTTCGGCGTTTAGCGTGGCTTCCCGCTTGGCATTCGAGGCAAGTAGTTTGTGGGCGGCGGAATTCATGGGCAGGATGCCAAACCCATCCGTGACAACAATGGGGAATCGCATCTCACGCGCCAATGGCAGGAGTGATGGAACCAGGCTTGAAATGACCAGCCCGCGCACGGCAGTTTCGGCCGCGGCCTGGAGCGTTTCAGAATCCTTGATAGGACCTCCCAGCAGGATCGAACCGCGCAGGCTCATATCGATGCGGCCGGGAGTCAATGCGATATCCGGCCTTTCGGCAAGGTTGACGAGTATGCCGGTGTCGATGCGGCCATTGCCCCATACCCCCTGGACCAGCGCGCCAGCGGTTTGTATGATCACACCCCGCTCGGCGATGATTTGCACAACTGTACCGGGAATGCCGGCGTGTAATTCCAACCGGGTTTCACCGGTTTCCATGAGAACCTGCCCGGCCCCGGCGGCAACGACGCGCCCTTCGCGCGGAGCCTGCACACTGCGGGGAAAGAGTCCCTTTCCGGCTGCCACCTCTGTGCTGGCGGCAATGGTGTCGTCTGCTTTCACTTTTAGCAGGCGGTCTGCCGCATTGGGAGATATTCGCAATATGCGGGCCACATCCAGCAGAACATGTTCGCGCGCCCATTTTGCTTCGGCGACCACATCCGCCGGGCCGACTTTTTGATTCAGGCGCGCCAGCACTTTTCCCGCCACCGGCAGGGTGCGTTCGCGGACGATGGTGGTGAGGGCGATAATATGATGGACAGGGGCTTGCATGTTTATTCGCCTCCCAATGTCCAGCGCCACTTTTTGATCAACTCGCGGCGGCGAACGGCATCCGTGGGCAGGTTCAGCGGGCGTCCGCGCCCATCGAATATCACGCCCAGCGCGCCTCCACTGACGGGGATTGTCCCGCTGCGGCCGGGCCCAAAGCCAACATCTGCGCCATGCTCGGGCTGCAGGGTCAGTTTTCCCGTCTGCCCGCTTGGCAGGGGCAGGGTTTCGAGACTGCCATATTTAACATCTGCGCGCGCTTCAGTATTATTTTCATACATTAATTTTGCGCGCAGGATGATTGTGCCGTAATTAACGGAAACCACCGGCGCGACAACGGTGCCAACGCTGAGAAACGCGCCGGATTCGAGTACCTGTACGGGGAGCAGATTATTGCGGGCCGCGGCGGCTCCCAGCAGGGGGAGCAGGTTGTTTTGGTCCAGGATGATCGTGGTCACGCCGATGGGCTGCAGTGCATCCAGCAACAGGAGCAGGCTTTCGCCGGGACGGGTGGCGTCACTCAGGATGGCGCCGCCAGCCAGGATCGGGTCAAAGAGAGGCGCCAGCCCGGCCTGGAGCGTTGAAGCGCTGCGCGGAAAGTCGCGGCTGGCGGTTTGCATGGCAAGGTATAAGGCTTGCCGGGCAATTGCCTGCGAGAGGGCCTGGTCTTCCTTTGTGGCGGGAATGGACGATGGATACAGGGATTTTTGGTACAGATAATCGTTCAAAGTCCCTGTGGACAATTCAAGCGGCGACCAGCGCAGGATGTCCTCCAGCGAGGTGTAATTGAGCAATCCAGGCAAATTCTCGCCGAGGCCAAATTGTGGATATACGTTCAGGGTGGATTTACCTTTGAAACCGGCCGAGATCATCGAGGCCGATGCGCCAACATCCACGCTGAGAATGCCTTTTGACGCGCCGTATACCTTGCTGAGGAAGCGCATCATGCGTCCCACCGCGTAACCGGTGGGCAGGATGTGCCTCTTCGACCACAGGTCCAGCGCGTCCACACCTTTGAGTTGTTTCTTTCGGACATTTACGAAGATGCGCGCCAGTTCACGCGCGGCCGGGTCGAGGTCTTCGGTCTCCAGCGAGGGGCGCACGTTGGGACTGAAGTGCGTGAATTTCTCCAGCGAGCCAACCAGCGACTTGATCGCGCTTTCCATCTTTTGATTGCCGGCAAACAGCATCGTTGGGCGTTTATCCGGGGGCATGAGAAGACTGGCCAGCCCCACCGGCTCGAGGATTTTTTGGATCGAGCGCGATGCGCCTCCATCCGTCCCACCGGCGACGATGATCAAATCCGGCTTGACGCGCAGGAGGGCGTCTATCAGCTGGTCGGGTTTGCGGCGGTCGTTCAGGCTGATCGTTTCAACAATGCGGGTATAGATGGTTTCGGCCAGCCGCCGCGCGCTGGCGAGGGATACATCGGCAAGCAATCCCACGATGACGGCTTTCATCGTGGGCCCGGCGGATAAGGTGACAATCAGCGCATCCACCCCGGCCCCGTTGGCCTGGCCTGGCGTAATCAGTTCCCGCTTGGCGTCGAGCAGGTTCCGCCCCATGATTTCCTGCAACCTGGCGATGGCGTTGCGCGCGCCTTCGCTCACATCCTTGATGGGCGCTTCCGCGGTGGATGGCGCCAGGCCGGAAGCCACGAAGCGGTATTCGTTTTCGACAACATCGAAAAGCACCGCGCGCGTGGTTGTGGCACCGATATCCACTGCCAGCAAAGATTCACCTTCGAGCATGGATGATGTCATGGTAACTGCAATGTCCCGATGAAATAAATGATGGATGAGATTCGTTCGATCAAGGCCGTCAGCGCCGCGGCATATACGCCCGCGAAGATCACACCCAGTGTAATTGCGATGAAAACGCGCCCGATCCACGCCAGCAATTCGATGGGGAGAATGCGGCGGACCGTTCCATCAGGCCTGACATATGCCCCAAAATGGAAGTAGGCCAGGGAACTGACAGTCCCAAGCAGGATCACCGCGCCGTTGAACATGACAGTGAGCAGGTTCATGTTACGGATGGTCGCGGCCTGGATGTCGAAGGCGTTGATGGTCGCGGCCATTTGCGGGAGAAGTGTGCCGGTCAACGCGCCGCCTATGGCGACGGCTGCGCCGGCCCCCACGAGATATGCCATTGCCGGGCTTCCCATTTTTGCCAGGCGCGGCGAGATTTTCACCAGGATCAATGCTGTACCGAGCAGGGGAAGCGCCAATAAAGCCTGGTCGATTATCGAGCCGAAGATCAATGGCTGGATTAATTTCGGCCAGAGCACCTGCCACCACGCAACCCCGGCAATGAAGCCTGCCGAAACGCCCACGAAGATATAAGTGGCAACGCGAAAGAGCACGTTATCTCCAATGAGATAACTGAAGATAAATAAAGTGATGATAAGACTCAGCGCGCCCGTGACCAGGTCGGGAGAAATGGTCATCTTATTTTCCCTCCGCCGTTTTGCGTTCACGAATGCCAAGCGCCAGGTTCCAGATCCCACCCACAGCGACCAGCGCCGCGGCCAGCAGCATGCCGATGCTGTATGCATCCCAGTATGCGCGCGCCAGGCCGGTTCGACCGGGGTTGCTTTGCTCGAAGATCGCGGCGCCGTGCAATCCACTGACGATCCCTTTGACCTGTTGGGAATCGTAGTAAGGCTGGATCATCGGCGCGGCCTGCGCGCTGGAAATCATGACCACGGGAACCGAGCCGCGCTTTGCCTCCGTCTGTTCGATCCAGGTGCGGGCGGATTCTGCATTATCTGTGATCACGAGAATGGCCGCAAACTGGGAGAGCGATGAAACGCCCTGCAACGGAGCGCTGCCCCAGGCATTTGCGCGGTTGATATCCACGGGTGCGGCTGTGGATGGATTCTCCGCAAAGGCGCGCACGCCCGTCAATCCACCGGCAAGGTAGCCGAGGTTTACATACGAAATGTTACTTTCGTAGTTAAAGTCCGCCGGGGATACGCATTGAATGCAATCAAAACGCCGGGAAATGAAGCGTTCGGCAAGCAGGCCGCCCGTGGGGGACGTTGAAATAAAAGTCAGGTTCGGATGTTTCAACAGGATCATGTGGTCGAATAAGGGCGCGGCGGCGGCCTCCATCTCCCCGGCCAGGGCCGGTTCGTAATCGAATACCACAAGCACGGGCGCTTTTTCGGGAATACCTTCCGTGGTGATCCTGGCATCCTTGATTGAATTTGACTCGCCCGCCGGCAAGGTAAAGAGACCTGTTCGCAGGAATAATACGGCAAATAGAACGAGCAGGAGCAGTCCTGCCAGAAGCCAGCGCAGGCTGCGCTGTACAATCAAAAACGGGATGGACGCGATGGGTTCCGGCGCAGTCTCTGCGGCCAGGATCTGTTCGAGCAGGGCGGCATGAGCCCGCTGTTCTTCGCTGGCCTGCAATTTAATGGAATAAGCCTTTGGTTTGCTCAAAGGCTCCATGCCCGGTGCTGCGGGAAGTACGCCTTGCAGACCGGCCAGCGCGCCGCGTGTTTCCAGGGTTTGGTCGCTGGATGCAGACGACGGCGTCATGGGAGTTTCCACCGGGCGCATGGCCTGCACCCAGGAGGGCAATTCTCCGGGCGAGATGGCTTCCTCTTTGGGCGCGGCAGATGCCGCAAAGGAGGGCGCTTCCGGTTCTCTGACCCCTGCGTTCAACCAGTCTGGCAGTTCGGTAAAGAGATTGTCCGCGTTTGCGGCGGGGACAGATTCTTCCGTAAAAGCAGGCACCTGCGCTGTTTCGCCGGGACTCTCAGCCGCGAAGGCGGGAGTGCTTCCGCTTTCATGGCTTTGGAATGATAACAACCATTCCGGCGTTTCCGGGGCTGCTGGGGCAGGGCTGGCCGCTTCTTCGTAAACGGATGATTGCGGTGCGGCGGCCTTCAGCCAATCGGGAACATCGCCCAGGTCAAACTGTTCCTGCGCTGGCGGCTCTTCTTCCGCAGGCGGGGGCGCGGCCGATGATTTCAACCAGGCTGGCACTTCGGCCTCTGATTCTTTCAGCAACGATGCCGCGTCTCCCTTCAACCAGGCAGGCATTTCGGGGGATACCTGCGCGGTGGATTGTTGCTGAAGACTCTTCAACCAGTCGTCATCAGACGAGGCATCCGCCAGGGGCGATTGCTCCTTCGGCGTCTCCTGCAAAGCCTGCGCAGCAGATTGATCCGCCTGCATTTGCTTTAACCAGTCCGGCAAAACAGCCTCTGATGGAACCGGTCCCGCTTCAGGCGCGTCCGGGGCTGGTTCCGCCTTGGGGGCAGGTGGATTTGCCCGGGGTTGTTCGCGCGTATCCGCCTGGCGCAACCAGGCCGTTAGTTCATCCGTTTCGCCGTCTTCCACTGGCGTGCCAGCCAGCCATGAAGGCAGGCCCCCTTCGTCCGGGGCATCCCTGGATGGCAACTGTGTGGCCGTGATGCCGCGGGAGGCCGGTGCTTCCTCCTTCTGGATGACATCATCCGGCTTGCCAAGTTCCACCCAGTGAACTTCCGTCGGCTCGGCTTCGACCTTTTTGGATTTCGGTTTTACCCCTGTGATGGTCGCAAGCCAGTCCGGCGTCTCTTCCTCGTCATCCGCGCCCTGCAATTGCAGACCGGCCAGCAGGTCCGGTGTGGAAGCGTTTGGCTGGGGCTGGGTCTTTTGCGCGGCTTCGCTGGCTTGTTCCTCCGCGGATTTGCGCGCATTGTCGCGCGCGTCCCTCAGCCATTGGGGCAGGATCGGTTCAAGTTCGGCGGTATTTTTCTTGGTGGGGAACTGGCCCGGCTGAATGGGCGCATCCGCGCCTTTTAGTGACCCCGTGAGTGGGTTCAAACGTGACTGGCAATGCTGGCAAAACTCGTGTTCTGACGAGTTGATCTCACCGCAAACTGGACAGGCGATATCAGGCATTACTTCCCCCCGTAAGGACGGTCTGCGCCGAAGAGCACGCGCAGGCCGGTGGTGAGTGTGCCGAGCGCCACGCCGATCAAAATGCCGCGCGCTCCGCCAATAGCCAGAACCTCTGCAATCCATGAACGGAGTGCGCCGAACACCGGCATATTGCCAATAGGCAGGGTGGCTGAGCCGAACATGACGACTGCCGCGGTGATAAGGAAGATGACGCTCATCAAATCCACGCGGCGGCGCAGGAGGCGAATGGCCGCATAAAGCAGGGTGACGGCCAGGATGGACATCAACGCGGCTTCGGCCGGCAGGATGACGCCGTTCAGGATTGTGCCCATGACATCATTGAGAAGCAGTCGCATGTAACCATTGCTCAGGCCTTGCGCAAGGCTGAACAGGAATGTCATCAAAAGGCTGAGGATCAGGAGCGCGCTGTATGGGCTTCCTTTTTCGCGGCGGCGGATCTTTTCGCCGTGCACGGACAGCAGGTTGAATATCCCTGCCAGCGCGGCCGCGCCGGTGAGAATGATCGCCCAGTTCAAAAACAGGGTCTGCACATCGGAAAGCGCGGGGATGAAGTATCCCGCGAGGATCATCACGCCGAACGCAATTGCAATGACGACAGTAACGACCCGCATCAGATTACCCCCGCGAATTTGGCGGTCGCCCCGCCAAGCAGGACCAGAATGATGACCCAGCGCAGGACATCCTGAACCGTCAGGCTGGCAGGATGAGACGCGCTGGCGCCGAGGTATGCGCCGGCCGCGTACAACTCCTCGCCGATCAGGGCGTGTTGCGAAGCGGCAAAAAGGATCGACTGTGCGGTGACATCGTCGCTTGCGCCGAGGGTGACAATGCTTTCGCGTTCAGCCGATTCGGTCAACAGGGCGGCTTCGGGGCCAAAATGGCCGATCATGACATTGGCGGATACGTGTTCATCGCGAATAATGTTCATGGCCCCGGCGGCAAAACCGAACGGACTCATGCCCGTAATTCTTCCGGTGGTTGGCTGGTATAAATCATCCACGCCTGCGGCAACATAACCTGCCTGGAGGGTATCCTGTGTAAGCAGCCCGAGTGTGGGATCACCCGTGCTTGCAATTGGCGGCCGGTCGCTGACAGAAGTGCGCTCGGATAGATGGCGCAGCATCGCCAGCCCGGCCAGTGCGGAACCCCCGCGCGGGGTCAGAAGACCACCCTGCCCGAGTGAAACGTGCAGGCGTGTGCCATCCTCCACACTTAATCCAATGGAACGGTACAGGTGTGAAAATGCTTCGATGAGTCGAAACTGTTTTGGAGCCTTGCGCTTCCATACAGTTAACACAAACAGAAGCGCGGCGCTGGCCCCGATCAAGGCAATGGAAACCATGTCAATCACTGCGCGGACTCCTGTTTAAGAAAAGATGTAAAGGCACGCAATTCATCGGTTTCTTCGAGCGTTGCCGCAAGGGCAGACAGTTGGTCGCTGCTGAAAAAGCCGCGGCTGAAATAAAGTGCCTGCGCTCCAAGCAAGGCAAGGGGGCTTCCTGCCTCGAGAAACGAGACGGCAATTCCATTCAGTTGATAACGGCGCAGGGACTCGGCCCAGCGCGGCCAGTATTCACGCGGCGGCTTCATAATGGAAAGTATAGCATAATTTTAAGGTTGACCTGCGTTATACGCCATGCCCCACGCGGGGGAATCGGTTTGTGAGGCATAGTATAATCTCATCGCTAATCCCTTCGGAGGCAATATGACAGAACATAAAATCCGTGTACTGGTGGCCAAACCCGGTTTGGATGGCCATGATCGCGGCGCAAAGGTTGTGGCGCGCGCCCTGCGCGATGCCGGCATGGAAGTGATCTATACCGGCCTGCGCCAAACCCCTGAAATGATCGCAGAGGCCGCATTGCAGGAGGACGTGGATGTGGTTGGGCTTTCCGTGCTTTCGGGCGCGCACATGGCGCTCATGCCGCGCGTGATGGAATTGCTCAAAGCCAATGGGCAGACCCATGTCAAATTATTTATCGGCGGGATCATCCCGGATGAAGACCTGCGCCTCTTGAAGGAAATGGGCGTGGCGGGCGTCTATGGCCCCGGTGCTTCGACCGATGAGATCGTCCGCGATATCAAACATGCGGTGGCGGGGTAGGTATTTTACGCGTTACACGATCCATATTGTGTAATGCGGAAAGACCACTGGGTTTATGACGTTATCATCTTCCATCCTCAACGGCGACCGCCTCTCCCTGGCGCGCCTGCTTACGCAAGTGGAGAACGACCTGCCCGAAGGTCGCGCCTCCCTGGCTGAATTATTTCCACATACCGGGCGGGCGCATTTAATAGGTGTGACCGGCGCTCCCGGCACGGGAAAATCATCGCTGGTCAATCAACTGACCTTGTATTATCGAAAACAGGAGGACAAACGCGTCGCGATTGTGGCTGTGGACCCTTCCAGCCCGTTTACAGGCGGCGCGGTGCTGGGCGATCGTGTGCGGATGCGGGACCTGGCCGGTGATGCGGGTGTGTTCATTCGCTCGATGGCCTCGCGCGGCTCGCTTGGCGGCCTGGCGCAGGCAACGGCGGGCATTGTCCAGGTTTTCGACGCGGCGGGATACGATGTTGTCATGATCGAAACCGTCGGCGCGGGGCAAAGCGAAGTGGATATTGCAAAACTCGCGCATACCACCATTGTTGTCGAAGCGCCCGGCCTCGGGGACGATATTCAGGCCATCAAGGCAGGCATTTTGGAAATTGCAGATATTCTTGTCATCAACAAGGCCGACCGTCCCGGCGTGGAGAATACCGAGAAGTCGTTGAAGTCCATGCTGGACATGGCGCATCCTGTGCGGCATGTCTTCCAACATCATGGGAAAATGGAAGCGGTGGAAGTGCCGTCCGCGCCCGTCTATAATTCATGGATCCCTCCGATTCAGCGGACCATCTCAACCGAGGGCATGGGGATCGCGGAAGTGGCGGATGCGATTGCGCGGCACCTGGCGCACCTACGTGAAAGCGGGGATTGGACCGCCCGGGAGCGCGCCAGGCTCGAGGTCGAGTTGGAAGCGCTGCTTCAGGACGCGCTGGTGGATCGTTTCCGCGCGGCTTTTCCGCAGAAGCAGTATGATGAAATTGTCGAGAGCGTTGTAGGCAGAAATATTTCACCGTGGGAGGCTGTGACAATGTTGATGAGCGGGAGGCTGAAATGAGCATAATCTACGGGGAGCGCGTGCGATTGCGCGCGGTGGAACGCGGGGACGTGGGGAAATTCTACGAATGGATCAATGATCCTGAAGTGACGCATGGCCTGGCAGTCTACCTGCCCATGTCCATGACGGATGAGGAACATTGGTTCGACCGCGCCCGCGACCCGCACGAGAAACCCCTTGCGATCGAAATGCGCGATGGCGATGGATGGAGGTTGGTCGGGAATTGCGGCGTGTTTGGAATCGACTGGGTGGACAGCAACGGTGAATTGGGCATCATGATCGGCGACAAGTCCGCCTGGAACAAGGGCTATGGGGCCGAGGTGATGACCCTGCTCCTCCGCCACTGTTTCGAGACCCTGAATCTTAACCGCGTTTCCCTGCGGGTGTACGCGGATAATCCGCGCGCCAAACGTTCCTATGAAAAGGCCGGGTTTGTGGAGGAGGGGCGATTAAGGAATGCCGTTTTCAAACACGGCAGGTATGACGATGTTTTTGTCATGAGTGTATTGCGCGCTGAATGGATGTCCCGAAAGGATGAGAGTTAATGCATCACATTCACCACGATTTGAAAATGTACGGGGAAATCCAATTGTTCGCGGGGACCGGCTCGCCTGAATTGGCCCAAAAGATATCCGATTATCTCGGCCAGCCTTTGAGCGGCCGCGACGTGATCGAATTCCCGAACGAAAACCTGTTCCTGAAACTTCACGGAAGCGCGCGCGGACAGGATGTCTATGTGATCCAGTCCACATCGTCACCGGTTCACCGCAACCTGATGGAACTGTTGATCATGATCCAGACCCTGCGGCTGGACTCCGCCGCGCGCATCACAGCCGTTGTTCCCTACCTGTGTTATGGACGTTCCGACAAGAAAGACCAGCCGCGCGTGCCGATTACCGCGCGTCTCGTGGCCGATATGCTGGAGGTCGCGGGCTCGGACCGCTACATGACGCTCGACCCTCACGCCGGGCAGATCCAGGGATTCTTCTCCGTGCCGGGAGATGTGTTGACCGCCTCGCACATGCTTGTTACACATATCAATGACAACTTGCGCGCGGACATGCAGGACCCGGTGGTTGTCGCCACCGACCTGGGCTTTGCCAAGAAGGCGCGCAACTACGCCGCAGACCTGGACCGGCCGGTCGCGTTCATCGAGAAACGCCGCCAGGGAAATGACGCCAAGGCCGAAGCGCTGACATTGATCGGCGACGTGAAGGACCGCGACGTCATCATCGTGGACGATGAAGTGGATACCGCCGGTTCGATCTCCCAGGCGGTGGACGTGGTCAAGAGGAACGGCGCGCGCGACGTGTACCTGTCCTTTGTTCACTCCATTCTTTCCAACCAGGGGGCGCAAAGGCTTGCCGAACTTCCCATTAAACATATCATCACAACGGATACAGTCCCGATTTCAGCGGACAAGATGAAATATCTGGAGGGGCGTGTCACCATTCTTTCGGTCGCGTCGCTTTTGGGAGAGGTGATCAGGCGCGCACACGAGGGACGGAGTGTGGGCGAGATGTTCAATGAATAGCGAATAACGCCGGTTGTCCTGCCGGCAAATCGCCGCCCGCAAAAATGCCCGAACTTCCCGAAGTGGAAACCATTGCGCGTACCCTGAGACCGGAACTGGTCGGCAGGAAAATTCTTTCCGCCGACCTGCGCTGGCCGCGCACGCTTGCAGCGCCGTCCCCCCAAAAATTCAAGGAACAGGTCAGGGGACTGAGGATCACGGGGGTTTCACGGCGCGCCAAATATCTGATCATCGAACTTGAAAACCCCAAAACCCGCCAGGCTTGCAATCTCATAATACACCTGCGTATGAGCGGCGATTTAATCGTGAGAGGGGGTAAAATCAATCCTGAAAAACATGACCGGCTGATCCTTTCCCTCGACGGCAACCCATCCCCCGGTCGAAGAGGGGAGGCGCAGTCCCTTGTCTTCAACGACGCGCGCAAGTTCGGCCGCGCCTGGTTCACGAACCGCCCGCAGGAAGTGCTCGGCAAACTTGGCCCGGAACCATTCAGCGATGGATTTACGCCGCAGTGGTTGTACGAAAACCTCCATGCCCGCCATCGCCGGCTCAAACCCCTGCTTCTCGACCAATCCTTCCTTGCGGGTCTTGGCAATATTTACACCGACGAATCCCTCCACATTGCAAAGTTGCATCCGCTGGCTTTATCTGATTCGGTCAAACCCAGGCAGGCCGCGGCTCTTCGAGACGCCATCCGCTCCGTCCTGGAGGAAGGCATTCGTCGCAACGGCGCCAGCATAGACTGGGTATATCGCGGCGGCGGGTATCAAAATTATTTTCGCGTATATGATCGTGAAGGCCGGTCCTGTGTGGTGTGCGGTACGGCCATTGAAAAACTTGTCGTGGGTCAGCGCGGCACACATATCTGTCCGAAATGCCAGAAATTGAGGTGAGTTATGGAAGGTATAAACTTGGCCCCCATATTGATCCCCATTGGCGCCCTGCTTTTGGGCTGGGTGATTGGTTTCTTTGATTCCAACCTTCGCACGTCGAAGAAAATCCAGGCGGCGGAAAACAAGGCCGAAGCCATCTCCAGGGAGGCCCGAAACAAGATTGCCGAAGCCGACGCGCGCCTTTTACTCGCCCCGTCCACTGCATCGGACAACCCGGGCTTGTTGCGCTTGAAAGAGGAAAACGGACGGCTTTCCCTCGAACTGGATGGCGCGCAAGTCAATCCTACCGCGCTTTCCGCGGATCAGAAAAAGCGCTTGATCGCACTGCTGACCCTGGTGCGTCCCTGGCTGGAGGGAGCCCCCGCTTCGCAGGTGACGCCTCCGCCCGCCGCGCCGGTTCAAACCGCCCCCCGGCCTGCCGCCGTTGCCCAATCCTTGTTCCCCACCCCGACAACCCCAAAGATCGAGGAAAAAGCCGCCGCGCCCCTCAGCATTGTCGGGCAGATCGATGCCATTCTGCAGTTACGTTTGATTAACACGCCTCTTGCAGGCCAGGGGATTCACCTGCAGGAATCACGCGAAGGCGGGGCGGAAGTATTCGTTGGCGCGACAAAATATTCGGGCATCGACGAAGTCCCCGATGGGGAAGTAAAGAATGCCATCCGCGCCGCGGTCTCGGAATGGGAAATGAAATATACCCCGGGGTTATAAAACAAAGACAACCCTGACGGATCGCCTTTGAAATTCTTAACTGATGTTACGCACCGTCCCGAAGGTTTGGACAGAAAGCAAGCCTAAATTACAGAAACCTTCGGGACGTTCTGCGTAAGGTGAGTTCTTAACTCTGGAGTTGGATGGCTTGTCATCCGAAAACCCAGAATCGTGCTGTAATGAAATTGTTCTACGGCTCCAGGCACGCGGGGATCGAGTCGCTGGCGCCGTCCGGCGTTTGGGTCGACCCGTTCTCATCGTGGATTTTCACGAATTGAATATCGCTGAATTGTTTCAAATTCACCATCAGCAAATCGGCGATGTTGTACTCGTCGCCTCCCGCGTTGCAGGTTCCCTTGAGATACACGCGCGCGACGCCGTCGGTCACCTCGAATTTGCTGTAGCCGGTAAAGCCGCTGTAGATGGCAATCCACTTGTATGTTCTTTTCTCAGTGTAGCCCGGGCCTTTGAAGTATTCGTCCAGGATCGAACCTGCCGCCTTGCCGCTGGGAACCCAGCGTTTGCCGGCCGCCTCGAAGGGCGGCGTATCGGCGTTCAGGCGGACAGAATCCACGAAGTAAATTTTGGCAAGCGTCCATTGCGGTGTGGCGGAGGGACGCGGCGTACGGGTGGGAGTCCGCGTGGGGCTGGGAGTTTTTGTCGGCGAGGGTGTGATCGTCGGGGACGGCGTTTTCGTGGGGGCCAGCGCCGGGTCAAGGCAGAGCGGAACTGAATCCACAGCGCCATCGGGATTCTGGGTGGAATTGCTTTCGTCGTAAATCTTCACATATTGGATCTGCGGGTATTGCTTGAGATTCAACTTGATCAGATCCGCAATCGTGAAATCATAATCGCTGACGTTGCATGCGCCCTTGAGATACACGCGCGCGATGCCGTCCTGCACTTCGAGGGATGTGAAGCCGGTAAAACCGTCGTAAATGCCGATGTAACCGTACGAATATTTCTCGGTCGAGCCGGGACCCTTGAAGTATTCCTTCAATACGCCTTCCGGCAAATTTGACGAAGAGACCAGCCAGCGTTTGCCGGTCACTTCATACGGCGGTGTCTTCGCCTTCAATTTATTTTTGTTCGCAAAGTACACATCCACCTTGTAATACAGCGGAGTGGATGTCGGTCTTCGGGTGTGGGTGGGCGTGGGGGTACGCGATGGCGTGCGTGTGAGCGTGGCCGTGGTGGTGTATGTGGGGGTGCGCGTAATGGTTGGCGTGCGGGTGATTGTCGGTGTGCGCGTGATGGTGGGGGTCTTCGTAATGGTTGGCGTACGTGTGACAGTCGGCGTGAAGGTTATGGTCGCGGTGCGCGTGTTGGTGGGGGTATGACTTGGTGTAACCGTGACAGTAATGACCGGGGTCGGGGTTGCATCCCCCATGTAGACGAACTGAACGGCATCGAGTCCGATTTCCAAGGAGGCAACCGATCCCGCCTCATCCACGGTCTGGTTGGTGATCTTTATGTACTCATTGCCTGCGCCGTTGAAATTGTATTTCCCGACGTACAGCCAGCCGTCGGCGGCATAGAAACGGTTGGGATAAACGACCTGGTTGATGAAGACGCGGTCGCTTTCGTTGTTGTGGACGATATCGTAGAACGCGCCCTCCGTGGTGGCGTGGATGGCGGGGACGCGGATGTAAACCGCATAGTTGCCGGGCGTGCTTCCCTGCGGAAACGCCCATTGGCCGGTGCATGTGGGCGCGGTGTTGCGCGGTTTTGAAAAACGCATACTCCCGCCCTGCGCGCTGGTCGTGGATGCAACGTTCCAGCACGCGGCCGGGCTTTCCGTGAAACCGGCCGCTTTGTCGTCCACGATGACCCCGCCCGATGGCGCGGACGGGAAAGCGAGCGGACTGCCCGAAGGGAAGATTACAGCGCCGCGATAACTGAGGGATGGGTATGCAGCCCACAGGGACTCTCTCTGGTTGTAAGTCCACGGATCGTTGCCGCTGCCGGTCCAGCCGTAGGGGTCAACTGAGCGCCCGTCCGGATTGATGGTCTGGAAATGCAGGTGCGGGCCGGTCGAGTTGCCGGTGTTGCCGCTAAAACCGATCCATTCGCCATGCTGAAAATAAACGCAACCGGGCGATGGGCAGGACTGCACGGTCACCGCGCTCATGTGTCCATAGGACGTACTGTAGCCGTTTGGATGATGTAACTTCACGTATAGTCCAAGAGCGGACTTGTGATTCTGGGGGTCCCACCAGCCTGAATAAACGACGCGGTCCGTTTCCGCCGCCGCGAACAGCGGGCGATAACTCAAGCCATAATCAACGCCGTCGTGTCCGTCGTAGGCGAGCCAGTCGCCGATGCTGTAGGACCAGTAGATTCCATACCCGGCGTCGCATACGCCGGATTGCGCCGGGGGGATGCCGGCGGGCGGCGGCTTTGGGCAATTCTTCCTCGCATCCACGCCGTTGAAGGCGACGACGCGTTTATCGGGATTATATGTGGGGGAAGCGTGATCGAAAACCGATTCCTGTGATGCCGTACCTGGATAGGGTGGATATAGAAACGGCGTGACAGCCTGCTGTGGGGCCGCGGAAGCGGAGAACCACAAGCCGCTCGCGCCAAAGAAAAGACCCAATGAGAACAGGGCGATGAAGATGGATTTTGTACAGGTTCGCATCACGGTGTCTTCCCCGTTGGTAAGGGTTTTACGGAAGTGGGGTTGCCTTTGTAATCTGGA
>Ga0172369_10003361_pt1 | contig 21134 bp, 16 predicted proteins | sample LakKiv25m_FD_114539 | JGI IMG/M metagenome (GOLD analysis project Ga0172369, IMG submission 114539) | Freshwater microbial communities from Kabuno Bay, South-Kivu, Congo - kab_022012_11.25m | ecosystem: Environmental > Aquatic > Freshwater > Lake | place: Democratic Republic of the Congo...
CCTGCGCGCCCACCGCCCATAACCGGCGTCGTGGAAGAGGCGCACCATCTCTTCTTCAGACATCCGGTTAACCAGATCAGCCGCGGTGGTGGATTGGCGCCGGTCCATGCGCATGTCCAGCGGGGCTTCGGCGCCAAAACTGAATCCCCGCTCCGGCGTATCGAATTGAAACGACGATACGCCTAGGTCGAGCAGGACGCCGTCCACGCCAGCGACTGATAGTGACGAAAGAATATTGTCAAGGTGCCGGAAATTATCGTGTACAAAGGTCACGGGACAATCATGCAAGGCAGCGCGCGCGCGCTCCAGCGCGTCCGCGTCCTGCTCGATACCGATCAAACGTCCTGTTCCTTCCATCCGGCGGCAGATAGCCCGCGCGTGTCCGCCGCCTCCCAGCGTGCAATCTACTATGGTCTCCCCCGGCCGGGGGTCCAGAAAATGCAGGACTTCCCCCAACATCACCGGCTCATGGCGCAGCTCGTTATCCTCGCCGCCGGCGGAAAAATCGTTGACAGACATCGCTCACCGGTCCCAACAGCGTTATGCGGACGGCGCCCGCATGCGCAACGCGCTAAGCGATTTTTCCATATCTTCGATGGTCAAATGCTCGGCATTATACGCATGCCAGGTCTCGGTATCCCACAATTCGATCGTGTCGCCCATACCGATGAAAGTAGCCTCTTTTTTCAGATTCGCCCAGTGACGCAGTGTCGGCGGAATACTCAATCGATTCTGGGCGTCCAGCTCGGTGACCTGTACCCCGCAGCTCAGAAATCGGTTCAGATTGCCGGTGACCAGCTCCGCTTTCAGAAAGAACGCCGGGTCCTGCTCGGCGATGCGCGTTTTGATGTCATCCAGCCGCTGCTGAAATCCATCCCAGATGGAAGTCGGATAATAGATCAACGACTTTCCATTGAACGCGCGGGTCAGGAATCCACCGGTGGCGAACAGCGGCGTGAAACGACGCGGGACGTTGACGCGCCCTTTGTCATCGAACTGATTCTGCGCTTCGCCGAAAATTTTCAACAGCATACGGTGATTCCCAATCACCCACTAAGTTCCACATTTCCCCAAAAACCAACCATAGTTAACCACCTCTCCCCACCATTGTCAATGCCTAAATAACCTGTTAAACAAAAAAAGCGTAAAAATAATTTTGCTAATATAGGCAAAATTATGTATCAACGAACAAGCGTTTATTGGCTAAACAACATAATCGATATCCTCACAGGCACCGCCGTCTCCCCTTCCGCACGAGGGCGAGTATCCGCTTATATTCATTTCGCGGCATGCGATCGAGTGGTGGGGAATCGTGGGGAATTTTTTCAGCCTGGTTCATCACGCGAAAATTGTTCAATTTTTACGACAAATCTGTTGATCGCGGAATTCGATTCGCCCACGGATATGGACACACTTGATGAGGGAGGATGCGGGGATGACGACACGTGAGCATCTGGTAATATTATTGCAGGAGATTTACTCGTTTCACCGCGATATGCTGCCGCTGCTGGATAGCCTGCGCCACCTGGCTGGCGACCAGCGCGCGCGCATGGTATTGCAAACACAGCACGACGGCATTCGCGGCGAGCAAGATATGGCTGACGGCGCCCTGCGGCAACTGGGCGAGCGCTTCAAAATGGAGCATAGCGTGCAGGCCGCCGGCCTGAAGGAGGCCAGCGAACGATTCCGTCATCAGGAGTCGCCCGCTCGCGAGCAACTGGAGATACACGCGCTGCTGATCGCCCTATCCGCCGCCGGATTCGCGCGCGGCAGATACCTGGGCGCCGTCGAGATGGCACTGGCCATCGAAGAGCCGGATATCGCTCGCCTGCTGGAAGAGATGGATAAGCGCGAAGTGGTCGGGCAGGGAGACCTGGCGGAAGTGCTGCCGCAGTTGATTCAGGAAGCAGGGAAAGGCGAATCGCAGCGGGCGGCGTGAGAGAAAGGGAGGAAGGAAGAATGGAATAATTCATCCACCATACCATCCTTCCAATATTCCAACCCGCCATCTCACTGTTCCGCTTTTTCCGGGGACGCCAGGTCTTTGAAGCGTTCGCTGTATTCCTCGCCGAGCTCGGCGAAATACATCTCACCGGCAAACAGCCAGAGCAGGATGAGCGCCTGATCCGGCGGGAGTTCGAGCATGCGGCCGAAGAAGGTAATGACGATCTCCTCGTAACTGCTTGCCCCGTCGGGTGGGATCACCACGGTATTATTCTCTCCGCGCTCGGGCGGAGAGAATTGCAGATACATGCGGGCGATAAAATCCCGCATTAATTCCGGCGTTACATGCTCCAATCGGGAGCCGAACGCGGCATGGACGGCAGCTTTGAATTCATCGAGAGTCACGAGAAATACCATTTTGGGATTTCAGATTTTAAATTTTAATTGTGAATCAGAGCGGGGACGCCTTGAAAAATGATTGAAATGATGTTATAAGATTGAAAAGATAATTTATTTTATTTTTTATAAAAAATAAAACTATATGAATCATTTAAATATATTTATATCATTTCAATCATTTTTAAAGGCGTCCCCACTCAAATTCACCTCGAGAAATAAAATCCAAAATCCGCACGTTACGCGCGAATGTCAATCGACAACGGGCTCAATCAGGCCGTAATTTCCATCCCGCCGCCGGTAGACGACATTCACCTCATCGTTCTCCGCATTGCGGAACACGTAGAAGTCATGGCCGATCATCTCCATCTCGATGGCGGCTTCCTCCGGGTCCATCGGTTTCACCGCGAAGCGTTTCATGCGCACGATTCGCGAACCGGTCTCCGCGGCGGTATCCTCCTCGCCGGTAATTTCCGCCTGTATCGGCGCCGGAATCGACTCCTGCGGCTTATGGCCGCCCAGCGATTCGCGGGTGCGGGTGATGAACCGATTTTTGTAGCGACTCAGTTGCCGCTCCAGCTTATCGACGACCAGGTCGATCGAGGTATACATATCAGGCGAACGCTCTTCGGCGCGGATCAACGTTCCGTTAGCCTTCAGCGTCACCTCGATGATATGTTGATTGCGAAGGGTGCTCTCCACGACGTGTACTTCCTGTACTCCATCGAAAAATCGGTCCAACTTGCCCAACTTCGTCTCGGCATATTGTTTCAATGCCGGGGTGATATCGACATGTTTGCCGGAAAAGATGATTTGCATCGTACGCGCTCCTTCCCTACTTTCCGGAGAATGTGCCTTGTCATGATGGCAAGGTTATTCGCTCCGAGTATGCTTTATAATACCCCGAACGGGGTCGACCTGACCGCTTACCCGCGGCACAAATATTACGTCCGGTTGCCTGAACTTATACAGGCGGTGGCATAGGCGGCAATTCCTTCGCGCGTCCCGGTGAAACCGAGTCCTTCGGTAGTGGTGGCCTTGACCGACACCGCCGCGAGGGGGAGACCCATCGTGGCCGCCAGCCGCTCGCGCATCGCATCCAGGTAAGGCGCCAGCTTCGGCGCCTGCGCCACAATCACCCCATCCACGTTCACCGGCGCAAAACCGGCTTCCCGCAGCAGATCGGTTACCCGCGCCAGCAGCCGCAAGCTGGATATGCCGTAAAATTGCCGGTCATTATCGGGGAAATGCCGGCCGATATCGCCCAGCGCGGCGGCGCCCAGCAAGGCATCTATCAGCGCGTGGGTCAGCACATCCGCGTCGGAGTGGCCGACCAGGCCGGCTTCGTGCGAAATCGTAACCCCACCCAGCACCAGCGTCCTGCCCGGCGCCAGCCGATGCGCGTCGTAACCCATGCCGACGCGCGGCAAGCCGCCGGCCAGCCGTTCCGCCAGCTCCAGGTCTTCCGGACGCGTGATCTTGAAATTCATCACCTCCCCCTCGACCAGGTGAACACGATGGCCGGCGCGCTCGACGACACCCGCGTCGTCGGTGACCGGCCAGTTTTCCGCAACCGCGCGGCTGTAGGCGTCATACAGCAGTCGGAAGCGGAATCCTTGCGGCGTCTGCGCGCCCCAGAGGCGTTCGCGCGCCACCGTCGCCTCCACATCGTCCTCCGGCGTTGACTTTTTAACGGTATCCGCCAGCGGGCGGGCGACCACCGCCGCGCCATATTGCCGTACCGCGCTTATGCACGCGTCGATGAGCCGCTGAGAGACGAACGGCCGGGCGGCATCGTGCACTAACACGATATCCGTCCCGGCCGACACTTCCCGCAATCCCCGCCAGACCGAGTCGCGCCGTTCCGCGCCTCCGGTCACCACTTTTTCCGTCACCCGCGATGGGCCGCTCGCGATCAGGCGCCGCGCTCGCTCCATTTCTTCCGCCGCCGCCACCAGTATGATTTCCGACACTGCCGGATGCGCGCGAAATGTCTCCAGCGCATGCGCGATAAGCGGACGCCCCGCCAGCAAAAGCCATGGCTTCGGTTCCGCGCTATTGAGCCTTGCGCCGATTCCCGCGGCTGGAATAATAACCGTTATGCTCGTCGGTTTCCTCCTGTCCGTTTTCGTATTTCAGCTCGGCGAAGATCATCTTCCCCGCTACTGTTTGCAGCACGCTGGACACCGTCACGGTGACCGAATCGCCCAGCATCTTCTTTCCATTTTCTACCACTACCATGGTGCCGTCGTCCAGATAACCGACACCCTGGTTATATTCTTTTCCTTCGCGAACGATATTCACATGCATCTCTTCGCCGGGCAGTACCACCGGCTTCACCGCGTTGGCCAGCTCGTTGATATTCAGCACGCGCACGCCATGCAGCTTCGCCACTTTGTTCAGGTTGAAATCATTGGTAACGATGTCCGCATCCAGACCCTTCGCCAGCTTCACCAGCTTGATATCCACTTCGTCGCCGGTGGCGAAACTGACCTTGTAACGATCCATCAGCCGCAGTTTGCTGTCCAGCTCGGTCTGCATCTGGTGCAGGATGTCCAGCCCCCGCCGCCCGCGGTTGCGCCGCAGCGCATCGGAAGAGTCGGCGATGTGCTGCAGCTCCTCCAGCACGAAGGCGGGCAGAATGATGGGACCGTCCAGGAATCCGCTGCGGGCGATATCGTAAATGCGCCCATCGATAATGACATTGGTATCCAGCAGCTTGGGCGTCGGTCCGATTTCGTCGGAATTTATTTCGGGCATCGGGCGCTGCGCCATCCCGGGCACCAGAAACTTCATCTCGTCCTTCATGCTCAGCGCCACCACATTAAACAGCCAGATAATCATTACCGTCAGCAGCAACAGAATGGCCACCTTCACCTCGTTGCCGACCTCCAGCCGCCAGATCCAGGTTCCCAGCGGAATAATCATCAGCAGGGACAGCACCGTGCCGAAGGTGCCGGCGATCTTATCCTCCGCCGGGATGCGGCGCAGGTTGCTGCCCACATCGGAAATGCGATGGAAGAGGATCGAACCGACGAGGAACCCGACGATACAACCGAGCAGTACGAAAAGGATGGGCGAGATAACCTTGAAGGCTATGAAAGGCTCACCGTTGGATTCCTGCATGATGAAATCGACATATGGCAGGGCAACGGCGTAACCGATCAGGCCACATCCGAATGCGAAAATACCGCTGAATATCCAGGCTAGAATACGAATGCGCATTATAGTGCTCCTTCCGCGGGTGCCGATCCTTCAGAATGGCGCGGGATGCCAGATCGACGGCTGTGAATCATGCTGGGAAGCCAGTATTCGCCTGCTGGTACTGGCACCAACCGGTCGCGGTTTCCGTGCCATAACCAGTATAATGACATTGCTGCCTGGCGTAAAGGCAAGTCGCAATCCGTTTGTATCATGCGGCAACACAGCGGAAGTTTCCGGGCACCCCGGTTGTCATATTGTGATATTATCCATTCATGATGCTGTCTATGCATCCGGCACTGAAAAAGTCTCTCTGCCGCCCAACCCTTGCCCCCTCCGCGGGGAACCGCCTCGTATTTCCCCCCTGTTTCCGCTGGGCTTCTCGTCAGGGACTGTCTCGCGCCCGCATGACCAGCGCCCGGCTTCGAACATAATGCTAGTAAATATTACCACGGGACTGTCCCCCCATGTATATAGGCCGGTTCCTCGCACGAGGGGGGACAGTCTCGAAGCTTGCCGGTGAACCAGGAAGATCATTGCTCCCGATGTGTGGATCATGAAACACCACTGGAAAGGGATGTTTCTCCCGGTAAGCCGAAGGCTTTGCGGGAAGCCGGGGAAAATACGAAACAGTTCCCCCTCGGAATCGTATATACCCCCCGCTTCCACCCTCCATCATTCAGCATACAATCCCGATTAAACGGGTAAGATCACGGCCAGACAAGACGCGCCCGCCCGCGGGGCAGGATGGCGCATGCGCGGTGGCGAATGAGCCTGGGGAGTTGGATTATTACGCATTCGCCGACTTATTTTACCCCGGCAAGAAAAGGTATCGAATGATAAATAAACTATTTTCGGAGCAACGGCACGCGCCTACCGCATGGGAGCGGTCGGCAGCAGTAGCAACCTGGCTTTCCGTCAACATCACCCTGCTGGCCGTCGTATTGGGATTACTGGAATTCATCCTACTGCGGAAACGCCGGCCTTATATCGCCTTCCATGGCGCGCGGGCCGCGGTCGCGCAGGCGATTATCATGTTCTTCTGTATCGCACTTTATATCAGCGCAATTCGCCTCGACGGCATCAGGGATTCATTACCGTATCTGACGAAAAGCGTGGTTCCGAACATTATTCATTCACCCGGTCTGCTATCATATTATTGGAGCATCATTTCGCCGCTCTCGCGCATCATGCTGTCCATAATATTGGGCATCACCCCGGCGATATTGCTGGTATCGATAATCGGCGCGTACTCGGCGCTGATCGGGCGCCGCCAACCTTATACATCGCCGCCGGTAGCCGCACAATAAATCCAAAAATGCAGGAAAAGACCGGCAGGAGCCATCCGCCGTCTTTCAGAATGAAAGGTTGGCAAGCAGAAGAAGGTTAGTAATACATGACGGTCTACCAACCAAATGCGGTATTGGGGAATTCTCACTCGCTGGTCACCCTGGGGGCGGCCGGGGAGATCATGACCTTCTTTTACCCGCACATCGACTTCCCGCAGAACGCGCAGGAAGGGATGCCGGCCGTTTACGCCGGTCCTCGCGGGCATGGCCGCCTGTTATGGACATTCGAGGAAAGCTGGCAGAAGCGCCAGGAGTACATCCCCCGGCGCAACATTCTGGTCACCGAGCTCATGAATCCGGGGTTGGGCATCCAGTTGCGGATCACCGATCTGATGCATCCGCGCCGCGATGTATTCGTCCGGCATTTCCGGCTGACGAACATCGGCAAAGGGGACGTCGAAGGCGCGCTGATGCAATACCTTTACCTGCGCCTGGGCGAGATGGCGCGCAAGAACAGCGCGCGGCGCCTCGACGAGGAGCACGCCATCGTGCAATACTGGCGGCACATCTGCTTTGCCATGGGCGGCGATCCGCCCGACGCCACGCAGATCGGCAAGGCCGGTTCCCTTTCCGGAAACAGCGCCAAGCACGACATGGCGGACGGCTACCTGTCCAATCAGCGCGAGGAACTGGGCGACGTCGACACCGCCTACGCGTGGAATTTCTGGCTGCGGCCCGGCGAGGAGTTCGACCGGCTGTTCCTCATCTCCGCCTCGACCAGCGAGCCGGCCGCGCTGGCGCAGTTGCAGCAGCAGTACACCGAAGGTTTCGAGCAGCTCTATGCCGTCACCGATCAGTGGTGGAACGCCTGGCTCTCCTCCGCAGCGCCGGTGCGGGTAAATCCGCAATTCACGGAAACTTACTACCGGTCGCTGCTGGCGACAAGGTTGCTGTATGACGAGCGCTACGGCTCCTTTCTCGCCGCGCCGGAATTCGATCCCATGTTCGAGCGTTGCGGCGGCTACGGTTTCGTGTGGCCGCGCGACGCGGCGGAGGTGGTGCTGGCGCTGGAGGCGGCGGGCTTTCCCGAGATGGTAGAGCGCTTCTTCGAATGGGCGCGCACCACGCAGCATGCCGAAGGCTACTGGGAACAGCGCTACTGGATCAGCGGCGAGCGCGGTCCGGGTTGGTGCAGCTTCCTCGATTCCATCCAAATAGACCAGACCGGTTCGATGATCTACGCGCTGGGCGTACATGCCGACCGGTTGCCGGCCCACGAACGACCGGGATTTCACGAGCGCTACTGGCCGGTGGTGGAGAGCGCCATCGATTACCTGACCAATGCGCTGGGCGAGAATGGATTGCACACCCAGGCCTTCGACCTCTGGGAGAAATACCGCGGCAGCTTTACCTACTCGAACGCCGGCATTTACGCGGCGCTGTTGACCGCGGCGCGCTGGGCGGAGGCGCGCAGTCTGGACGAGCGGGCGGTTTCCTGGCGGGAGACGGCGGCGCGCATCAAAGGCGTGCTGCTGGCGGAATGCTGGAACGGCAGCTACTTCGCCCGCGGTTACGATGAGCGCGGCGAGATCGACTGGGGGGTGGACTCTTCCATGCTAGGCGTGCTCGATCCCTTCGAAATGCTGTTGCTGGACGATGCCGATGAGCGGGCCATGGTGGAGAGCATGGTGCGCGTCATTCAGGAAAGGTTGACGAAGACACTGCCGGACGGCAACGCCATCATCCGGCACGAAGGCGATGACTACATGGACGGCAGCGCGGGCGGGGTGAACACACTGTGGCTGGCGCGCGTGCTGCTGCGGCTGGCGCTGTATTACCGGGTTCTCGATCCGGAAACCTCCCGCTGCTACCGCGAACAGGCGGAGGACTACATGCGTGTGGTCATCGCCCGCGGCACCAGCACCGGCCTGCTCCCCGAGTTGATCGGCACCACCAGCATCTCCCGCTGGGCAGTTCCCCATGGCTGGGCAATGAGCTGCTTCGTCATGTGCGCGCTGCTGCTGCAACAGTTGGATGCTTAAGCTCCGGTTAATATAGCAGAATTCATTTAATAAGGATTGAAAAGATGTAAAAAGATTTAAATGATAATTAATTATTTTGGACATCTTTTCAATCCTTAGGAAACGTTCATAAATAAAGGTGCCAACTAACATGGCCTTATACTACCAACCCGATAAATAGGCTTTCCCCGCGGTGGTTTCGATACGGCAAAAAAACTGTGAAAAGAATCAGACAGCTTATCTGCCTTTCGACAGGCTCAAGGACCACCTACTCAACCACCGGACTTAGCTTGCCTGATTTGGCAAAACTATGATACACTACTTGTTATAGGTTAGTTGACACCTTTATTTATTGACGATGCCTTATTAACTGAACTCCGCTATATTAACCAGAGGTTACTCTTTCGGTTTTCCGAAGGTCTGCAACAGCTTCTTCAGCTCCTCCACATCCGCCGTCGGCGGGGCGCAGGCGCGGTCGGCACAGACGTAGGCGGCGGCTCCTTCAGCGACGGGCGGATATTTGAGATCCGGCGCATCGGGCGGAAAGACGGCCACCAGCCGGCCCGGACGGTAGGTCTCCAGCGCGGCGGAGCGCAGACGGCGCGTCTCCTCGGCATCAGGCGGTCCGACAATGATAGCCGCCGGCGGGGGATGCAGGTGATGCCACATCGCCAGGCCATACGCGGCGACGAAGGGACCATATCCGGGCGCTTCGGCGGAAAACGCCTTCAGCGTCCACGCGGCATACTCGTGATACCGCTCCTCTCCGGTCAGCACCCACAACCGATCGAGGGCTATCACGGCGACGGCATTGGCAGAGGGCGTGGGCATGTCTTCGATGGTCTTGCGCGGGTGGGCCAGGTAGCGGGTAACCGAGCGCGCCAGCTCGCGCCGGTCCACATCCTGAAAGCCGCCTTGCTCTTCATCCCAGTAATGCTCGATGCACAGGTCGAGCAGGCGGCGCGCGGCCTCCAGATGGTCGGGATCTCCGCCGGCGGCAAAGGCATCCAGCAGCGCCTTCGCCATATAGGCCTGGTCCTCGAACAACCCGGGGAACGCCGTGCCTTCGCCCGTGTGGAAGGCATGATACATGCCGCGGTCCTCGTCATAAGCGTCGCGCAGTATGACCTTTACGGTGCGCAACGCAAATGAGGTAGCCTCCGGGTGCTCCAGCAGCGCGCCAGCTTCCAGGCAGGCGGAGATCAGCAGCGCGTTCCAGCCGGTGTATTTCGAGGTGTCGATGCGCGGTTTGCCCCGCTTGCGCCGCGCCTGTAATAACTTGCGCTTGCCGGACGCCACCAGCTTGTGAACCTGCTCGACCGGCGACTGCAGTTTGCCCGCAATCTGCTCGGCGCTCTCGGCCACTCGCAACACATTTCGGCCCGTTTCCGGCATATCGCCCCGCCGTTTCACGCCGTAATACGGGATCAGCACCGCCGCCTCCTCCGCGCTCAGCGCGGCGGTAACTTCATCCAGCGTCCACGTCCAGTGGCTGCCATCGTCCCGTGATCTGTTATCCGCGTCCTGCGAGCTGTAAAATCCCCCGCGCTCGATGTCGCGCAGCTCGCGCAGGATGAATTCCAGCGTTCCGTCGGCAATGACGTGAAAAAACTCCACCCCCAGCGCCCGGCAGGCATGCACGTAGTTTTCCAGCAGCAGAGCGTTGTCGTAGCTCATCTTCTCGAAATGCGGCACGATCCAATCGTCGTCGGTCGCATATCGATGGAAACCGCCGCCGAGTTGATCGTAAATGCCGCCCAGTCCCATCGCCAGCAGCGTGCGCTCGACCACCACCCGCCAGCGAATGTCGCCGGTCGAGTCCCATTGCTGCAGGGCCAGCTCGATGGCGGCCGAGTGCGGGAATTTCGGCCCGGTTCGCTCGAATCCCCCCTGGTCCGGGTTAAAGCGCAGCAGCACTCCCTCGGCCAGGCGGTCGAAAATCTCCTCATTCACCTCCGGCCCCCCGGCTTCGCGCTCCCGCGCATGCTCGACGCGCTCGGCCAGCACGCGCGCGACCGACAGCAGCTCTTCGCGCCGGAGCCGGTAGGTCTCCGCCAGCCGCGGCAGCAGGCTTTTGAAGCCGACGCGATCGCCGCGGTCTTCCGGCGGAAAGTAGGTGCCGCCGAAGAACGGCGTGCCCTCCGGGGTGAGGAACACGGTGAGCGGCCAGCCGCCGGTGCCGGTCAGCACCTGCACCGCCGTCTGATAGCGGGCGTCGATGTCCGGCCTTTCATCTCGATCCACCTTCACCGGAATGTAGTTTTCGTTAATCAGGATGGCGATCTCCGGGTCTTCGTAGCTCTCCTGGTCGATGACGTGGCACCAGTGGCACCAGTTGGCGCCGATGTCGAGCAGCACGGGTTTGTCCATGCGCCGCGCCTCTTCAAAAGCCTCGGGGCCGTATTCATACCAGCCGATCGGCTGGTAAGCGGCACTGCGCAGATACGAGCTCTGCGCATCGATCAACCGATTCGGCCTGGGCTCGAATTCTTCATACAACGCCATCGCTCCCACCCCCGATACCACTTAGTATACCGTGCGGCGTGTGAAAGGATGCGCCGGGAATGGACAAGGTTGATGGATACCGTCTCTACAATAACGCAAGTTGTTCGGCCCTTTTCCGTGCTTCGATATGCATGCCTTCAATAGATAAGTGGATGTTCTCAAGCTCGTTTGGCTCTATTTTGTTTAAACCGCCACCATATCGCCGTCCTCCCGAGACGAAGGCCTGGGGAGGGTCCCAGCCTGTTCCGATCCTGAATCGAAATTTGACCGTCGAGTAAAGCTTGTGACTCCTGTCGTTCATATTCAGTCAATACATACCTGGGTGAAGATACCATCGATATCCATACTCCTACGAACATCACCATTTTTTGAAAGCAGGCGTTGTCTGCTGATGCCGTAACTGTTACATTATTGTGCCCCGGTACATAATTGGCAAGATGCCGGTAAGGCAGACATAATAAACCGGCTAACGCGGTAAGGCAGTGGAGGACGATATGCGGCTGGGCGGACTTGTATTCAATTATGCCGGTCCCGATGAATGGGCGGCGGCGCATGGCGCGGCAGGCTATCGCGCGGCGTATTGGCCGGACGTGCCGAAAGATGAGGAAGCGGCATATATGCAGGCCGCGCAAGCGGCGGACCTGGTGATCGCAGAAGTCGGCGCATGGAGCAATCCGCTAGATCCGGATGATGAGAAACGGCGGTCGGCAATAGCTCTATGCCAGGAACGGCTGGCGACGGCGGAACGAGTGAGCGCTCGCTGTTGTGTCAATATCGCCGGTTCACGAGGTGAAAAATGGGATGGTCCATGCGTGGACGATCTTACCGAAGACACCTTCGCGCTGATTGTCGATACGGTTCGCGAGATCATCGATGCGGTGAAGCCGGCGCGAACTTATTACACGCTGGAGACCATGCCGTGGATGTATCCGGACTCTCCGCAAAGCTATCAACGGCTGCTCACGGCAATCGACCGCCCGGCCTTCGCGGTACATTTCGATCCGGTTAACCTGATAAACTGCCCTTCTCGTTATTTTCAAAATGGCACGTTGATCGGCGAGTTCGTCGCCTTGCTCGGTCCGCATATCCGCAGTTGCCACGCGAAGGACATCCTGCTCAGGCAGACGCTCACCGTGCACTTGAGCGAGGTGGCGCCGGGAGAAGGTGGATTGGATTACGCGGCTTATCTCCGGGCGCTGGCAACACTCGACTCTGAAATACCGGTGATGCTGGAGCACTTGTCACCGGAACAATATCCTGACGCTGCGCGCCATCTGCGCGCTATTGCCTGTCAGGAAGGCCTTGAACTATGACCGCCCGGATTAACCGGCAAATGACACGATCATGAGGCATGCCCTATGAAACGTATTCCCGTCATTCTTGACACCGATATCGGCGGCGACATCGACGACACCTGGGCGCTGGCAATGCTGTTGCGCTCGCCGGAGGTTGAGGTTAAGCTGGTAGTGACCGACACCGCCGACACTGTCTACCGGGCGAAGGTGGCGGCGAAGCTGCTGCAGGCGGCCGGACGGGCGGACATCCCCATCGGCATCGGGTTGCGCTTCGAATCAGATGGGCAAAGCGAGCCGCAGTTCCCGTGGGTCAGGGATTATGACCTTGCACAGTATCCCGGTGCGGTTCAGTGTAATTTTATTATTACAGGTCATCCTTTTTAAGACATTACAGTAAGGCTAATTGAATTGTATTATTTTTTGCCTCTAATGCAATATTATGAATGGAGAGGTGGACGCTCTCAAGTTCACCTGGTTCAATTTTATTCAAACCCCCGCCATATCTCCGTCCCTCTGAAATTAATGCTTGAGAAGGGATATGCTGTAGTTGAGTGAAGATATCATTCAGCAAACCAGGCTGTTGGTGTTCGAGTCGGAGAATATGGGTTTTGGGATATAATAATAAATAAACGTTTGCCGCGATGGCATTCGAGAAGTTTCGAATGAAGCGAAATGCCTGGGAACCATTGGTATTCCTTCCCATATAAGTGCAGACAATAGGAGGTATAAGGCGCTGCTCCTGCTTATACCAGGGAGAACGGGATTTTAACAGGTATCGAGAAGGCAACTCCAATTCTTCACCTTGTAGAAAATATGCATCAAGCTGTGGAAATTCAGTTTGAACTCGTTCACGTGGCAAAGAGCAATTGAGCAGTACTAATCGCTGGGGCAAGACCGGCCAACCGTTCTCATCCGCGGGAATGTGGGTAGCTTTAAGATAGCGCGGACTGGGAAGGATTGGTGTAAGGAATTGTTCCGGTAATGCTAATTCTCTGGCCTTTGCAAGAGGTAAAATAAAGAAATTATTTGCTCCAGTAGCAATCCCTCTACGGATAGTAAACAGATCGCCAAGTCTAGCAATCTTGCCAGAGTCTTGATCTGATACACAGTAGTCATGATCTGCGGTGAAAAATGTTCCCCATTTTTTCGATTTTTTCAAATCATCAATTGTAATGATATATCGTGATGAAGGTTCAGAAAATGATGGCCCGCTGGTGAATTCGACCTGATGGTCTGCTTTGGGTAACGATTTACGATATGTGACAATCGACGATGAAACCAGGGCATCCGAAAACTTCACATCCGCCGCATCGAATCGATGAATGCGCAGCAACTCGACGCGGGAGCAGAGATACTCTCTAAGGGTTTCACCGTAGTTGACGTCTTCGAATTCAGATGGAACAAGCCAGTAAGCGTATCCACCGTCTTCCATCCACTTATGACATATTAGCATAAAATAGCAGTATAAGCCTGCGAGCGCGCTGGGTTTGAGTCCCGTAATTTCGGCGGATAACTGTCTCAACCTAGCTTTTGCGTTCAACGTGAGGTGATGGTGACGGACATATGGAGGATTACTGATAATGAGATTGTATTGTTCTCCAGGTTTAGCGGCTTGAGAAACTTCAGTGAAATCACGGAGCCGGATATCCAATCCGAATGGTTTCCAGAGTTTACTGGCAACATCGGCAAAACGTGAATCAATTTCATATCCTGTAGCTTTAAAAATCCGAGTCGATAGGAATGTCTCAAGTAAGGCTCCAAAAAAGACGCCGGTTCCCAGTCCGGGGTCCAGGAATGTTATTGTTTTCTCAATGGGGTGCACATCCTTAGCATAGCTTAGAATCTCAACTGCCAGAGAGTGAGGAGTGGCAAACTGACCAAGCCGATTCCTATCGCGCTGTGGTATCTGCTCGTCAAGAAGGAATTGCGCCTTTTGTCTCTCCAATTCATTCAGCATATATTGAGATGAGTAAACCATTACTCGCTTTGCTCCAACTTCAGGCTTCCTTCTGCAAGCGATGCTAACGCTTGTGGATCCTTACCATTGATACATGACCCGGTCAATCGTCCATATACAGTCACCCGACCGTTATCAGCTTTGAAGACTCGACCTTCTACATCGGGTTCAGGAATACTCCCTAACTCGATACCTTCTGATAAAGGAACCATGTAAGTCTGTTTCCCGGTTAAACGATCGACTTTCGCACTGACCCGTCGCTCGGGAGGGGCATCCTGTCCGAGGAGAAATTCAAGCGTTGCGAATGCCAGAGCGTAAACTTGATCGTAGAAGACTTGCACAATATAAAGAGGAATGTTATTGATCCTTATCCATGCGCGAAGCGCCTGAAGGTCTTCGTCCTTGACGGTGAAGCTCAAGGTGACACTGGTGATTGATACTTGCCACAAGCTCGTTTCAACCTCAATGGCCGCGCTGGCTTTCGCAATATATGGCGCGCAATGAGTATTATCCCAATGAATCAAATCGGGTGTCCATCGAGCGTTGCCACGCTCTTCTTTCAATACCCCGCGGGGAAGCATGATGAGATCTGGTCGTTTCCACCGTTGCCCGGAAGACCACGCTTGCAACATAAGCTCGTTAAGTGCAAATTCTCGAAATGAGCGCATATCGGTAAAAGGCTCGCTTCGCGAAGTTCCATACTGTATACAGCGATATGTGGTATTGGTATCAAGGTAATTGCGGATCAGTTTCTCCGCCCAATATCCCTGATCGTAACGGGCGAGAAAATCTCCACCCCGTGGAACCCGGATGGAAATTAAGGCTTGCCAACCTTCCTCTCGATATCGGCCGATCACCTTGCGTACAGTATTGATTGACAGTTCGCTTTCCTGGGTGGCCACCTGTATATCATTTGAACGCAGGTAGGCCAGGATGGCTTTCGTTCGCTTCTTTGTGTTCTCATCGAGCGCAGGATCTTCCGCCATCGCAGTGAGTAAGTTGATATCCTCGCCTTCAGGATCAAGCTGCATGATACTTCATATCACCTTGTAATAGCAGTCGCTTTGCCGGTTGATTCTCTTTCTGCTATCGGCACTTAAGTCATTCTAATACAGTTTTCATCACTCGTAAACCAATAAAAGCAATGAAAAACGAAAAGCCTCCCTTCCTTACAAGAAGAGAGGCTTATTCAGGCTATTTTTATATCATTCCGCCAGCGCAATCCGCGAGTCGATGGCGATTGCCCCGCCGTCTTCCGGGAGAACCTTCAGTGGGTTGATGTCCATCTCCTCGATCTCCGGGAAATCGGTGACGAGCTGGCTGAGGCGCAGCAAGGCTTCGGTGAGCGCGGGCAGGTCCACCGGCTTTTCGCCGCGGGCGCCGGTCAGCAGCTTGTAGCTGCGGATCGACTGAGTCATCTCCTTCGCATCCAGCTCGGTGAACGGCGCCACGCGGAAGGTGACGTCCTTCAGCACCTCGACGTAGATGCCGCCCAGGCCGAACATGACCAGCGGGCCGAACTGCGCGTCGCGGCTCATGCCCAGGATTACCTCCTTGCCCTGGGTGACCATCTGCTGCATATTGACGCCCCACACGTCCGCCCGCGGCATCTTCTGTCGCACGGCGTTCATCATCAGCCGGTAGGCGTTGCGCACGTCTTCCGCGTCGGCCAAGTTGACGCGTACGCCGCCGATGTCCGACTTGTGCAAAATGTCCGGCGAGGCGATCTTCATCACCACCGGGTAGTCGGTCCGGTCGGCAAAGGCGACGGCTTCGTCGGCGGTTTTACAGAGCCGGCTGGCCGGCATGCGGAAGCCGTAGGCCTTGAGGATGTCGGCGCATTCCACCTCGTTCAGGTTCAACCGTCCTTCCTTGCGGGCGCGGGTGAAGGCATTTTCCACCGCGATCTTATCGACGGAGAAAGTTTTAAATTCGTCCCGCGGCAGTTCCTTCCACGCCACGTAATCGGCCATCGCCTTGAAGGCGGATACGGGCCGTTCCGGGAAGGGATAGTTGGGCACGTCGTTGCGCGCCAAGATATCCACGCCGAGCTGCATCAGCGTGCCGCCCATGAAGCAGGCGAGGATCGGCTTGTCGGTGATATTGGCCAGTTTTGACACCACCTGCGCCGTCTCCGGAATCTCGGTGGAGGTCTGCGGTGTTACCAGGGTGATGATGCCGTCCACGTTCGGATCGTCGAGCAGCGCGCCGATGGCGAATTCGTAGAGGGCGGCCTTGGCGTCACCCAGCACGTCAACCGGATTATGAATGTTGGCGGCTGCCGGCAGCTTCGTCTTCAACTTCTCGACAGTGGCGGGGTCGAGGTTTGCCAGTTCGAGGCCCAGGCGCTCGACGGTATCCGTGCAAATGATGCCGGGCCCGCCCGCATTGGTAACGATACCGACGCGGCGGCCCTTTGGCAGCGGCTGGTTGGCAAAGGCGACGGCATAATCGAACAGCTCTTCGACGGTGCGCGCGCGAATGACACCCGACTGGTGGAAAGCAGCGCCGTATGCGGCATCGGAGCCGGCCAGCGAGCCGGTATGCGAGGCAGCGGCCTTGGCGCCGGCGGAGGTGGTGCCGGATTTCACCACCATAATCGGCTTTTTGCGAGATACCTCTTCGGCGACGCGCATGAATTCCTGTCCGTCCTCCACCGCTTCCATGTAGGCGACGATGGCGCGCACCCCGCGGTCGTCTTCCCATGCCTGCATCAGATCGATGGTTCCCACGTCCGCCTGGTTGCCGAAGGTGAAGAATTTGTTGTAACCCACCCCGCTGCGGGTGGACCAGTCCAGAATGGCGGTCGCCAGCGCGCCCGACTGCGAAAGCAGCCCCAGCCGGCCATTCTTCGGCGTCACCGGAGCGAAGGAGGCATTGAGCCCGACCGGCGGCACGATGATGCCCAGGCAGTTGGGGCCGATGACGCGGATGCCGTATTTCCGCGCCACCTCCATCAACTGCCCCTGCAGCGCGGCGCCGTCCGCGCCGGTCTCCTTGAATCCGGCGGAGATGATTACCACCGCGTCGATGCCCTTTTGTCCGCATTGTTCCAGCACGGAGATAACGATCTTTGCCGGAACGACGATTACCGCCAGGTCCACCGTTCCGGGAATGTCGAGCACGGATTTGTATACCGGCAGCTCGAGAATGACGTCCGCCTTCGGATTTACCGGATAGATATCTCCCTGGAACGACGCTTCCTTCATGTTGCGCACGATGTCATACCCGACTTTACCGGGCTCCGTTGATGCGCCGATCACAGCGACTGATTTAGGCGTGAAAAAGTGTTCCAGCATAACGCTACTCGCTTCAGTGGGGATAGCCCCGGTTTGTAATGCGGTCATAGTGGTTTCATGCAGACTCGCGCGCGGCGCCGCGATTCATCTTTTGATCCAAATGGTCTCCGCATCCGCGGGTGGCAGCTATTTATGACACACGGAAAGGCGCCACAGGCGGACACCGAGCCTGTGGCGCGAAAGATCGCCGGAATCCTCCGCCCGGTTATTCGAACAATCCTTCGCGAGCGGCGGTCATGTATTCCATGCAATATTCATCGAGGCCGGCCACGGCGCGCGTGGCGTATAACGCCGCCATCATGCCCCTATCCAGCGGGTCGATAATCGCGCCATCCAATCCCTGCCAGATGGAGAGGGAGAGGAAGGCTCGGTTGAGCAGCGTGCGCTGCGGCAGGCCGTAGCTGACGTTGGAGAGGCCGGCGCAGAAATGCACGGAGGGATATTCAACCTTGATGTGCGCTATCCCCTTCAGGAATTCGGCCCCCTGCTCGTTTTCCGCCGAGACGCAGCGGACCAGCGGGTCGATGTAGACCTTATCATCCGCCACTCCCGCCGCGCGGGTGAGCTGGATGATGCGGCTCGCGAAGTCCAGCCGCTCCTCGCCGCTGTTGGGCATCCCCTCCACACCAAGGCACAATCCGATGACCGCGGTATTATATTGCTTCACCAGCGGCAGCAGCTTTTCCGCCTTGCCCTCCTCCAGCGAAATCGAATTTATCATCGCCGGGCGCCCGTCCAGGACTTCCAATCCCGCCTTCAGCACCGCGGGGCTGGGTGAATCGAGGGTGATGGGAAGCGGCGTCGCCTGCTGTACGATACCGAGCAGCCACAGCATATTGTCCAGCTCGGTATCCGGGTGCGCCCCGGCATTCACATCGATATAGCCGTTAATACCTTCGTTGCCGAGCACGTCGGCCTGCAACCGTGCCTGTTCGGTAATGAAAGCGGCGTCGCGGTTTTCGGTCGCCTCGCGGATGGCTTTGCGCGTGCAGTTAATGCGCTCTGCAACAATGGTGAACACGATCAAAATCCTCCGGTGGTAGGGTGCGGATGACCCTGAAGAAGATAGCACAGCAATGAGAGGGTGTCAATCAGAAAGCATGCCGAATCCGGCGCCAATGATAAGTTTTTCAGTTAACTCAACGGCGGGTCCAACATGTCGGACTTGTCGGACTTCAGCCTTCCGGTTCCGCCCGCAGGGGTACGTGGAGCACGTTCAGCGTGACCGGCGAGGTAGAAAGTGTGTCGCGGGTTGCCGCGGGCATGGCGTGGCCGTGTCCGACGGAGATGTCGCCCAGATGATAACCTCTTTCACCATGCTCCGACAGGTCCATGCCGTCCACCTCAGCTCCGTGCTCGAGCCGCAATCCCACCAGCAGGTCGGTAACCTTGAGCAGCACCAGGCTGGCGAGCATTACGAAGATGATGACAATGGATATCGAGAGCAACTGGATCATGAACTGATGCGGATTTCCATACAGCAGTCCGTTAGCTCCCGCCGGGTTCACCGCCTTGCTGGCAAAGACGCCGGTGAGCAGAGCGCCCAGCGCGCCGCCCACACCATGCACGCCGAAGGCATCCAGCGAGTCGTCGTAGCCCAACCTGAAACGCAGGTTTACCGCGCCGTAGCAGACGCCGCCCGCCGCCAATCCGATGAGAATTGCCGCCCACGGCTCGACGAATCCCGCCGCCGGGGTGACGGCGACCAGCCCGGCTACCGCGCCCGACACCGCGCCCAGCACCGTCGGTTTACCCTGTTTCCACCACTCGATGAATACCCAACACAGCACCGCCGCCGCCGCCGCAGTATTGGTATTCACAAAGGCAAGCGCCGCCAGCCCATTGGCGCCCAGCGCGCTGCCGGCGTTGAAGCCGAACCAGCCAAACCAGAGCAGGGCCGCGCCGATGACCGTCAGCGACAGGTTGTGCGGCGGCATCGGCTCTTGCGGATACCCGCGACGCCGGCCCAGCAGCAGCGCGGCTGCCAGCGCGGTGAAGCCCGCGGAGATGTGCACCACCAGCCCGCCGGCGAAGTCCAGCGCGCCCATGCCGCGCAGCCATCCGCCCACGCCCCATACCCAGTGCGCCAGCGGATCATAGACGAGGGTTGCCCACAGCAGCATGAAAATGAGGAAGGCCTTGAACTTCATGCGCTCCGCCACCGCGCCGAAGATGAGCGCGGGGGTGATGATGGCAAACATCATCTGGAAGGCCATGAAGAGAAGATGCGGGATGGTAGGCGCGTAGCCGTCATTCGCTGCGACCCCCACGCCGTGCAACCCCAGCCAGTCGAGCGAGCCGATGACGCCGCCGGCGGTGACGCCGAAAGCCAGCGTGTAGCCGAACAATACCCATTGGATACTGATCAGCGCCAGCGCCATCAGGCTCTGCATCATGGTGCCCAGTACGTTCTTGCGCCGCACCATGCCGCCGTAGAACATGGCCAGGCCGGGAGTCATCAGCATCACCAGGGCGGTTGCCACCAGCATCCACCCCGTATCGCCGCCATCAATGCGCGCCATCTTCGCGAACCTCCGTGAGAATGTGACCGCGTGGGATTCGAGCAGTCTCATCTTCAGGATAAGTTCGTAAAGTTACGCCGAGATGACCTTATGTTGCGGGGATGTGTCGAATTGTTAAATCTATATTTCGCCGGAGCTCGGGCGTCTCGCCCGCGCGTGATTCCGGCGTCATTCCCCTTTAATCGCTTTCATTCGATCCTCGACCTGGGCCGCGTCCACCTTGCGTCCCTGGGCATTGTACAAGGCGAGCAGCTTGTTCAGCACGCCTACCAGCGAGGCGTCGTTCGGTCCTTTCGCCCGTTCACTCACGGCCAGCGCACGCCACAGCACTGTCTCAGCCCTGTCATACTGTTTTTGCGGAATGTAGACATGATCGTTGAGAAAAAGCAGCGGCGTCACCAGCGATGGGTCGAAGGCGCTCTTCGTTTTTTGGATGATCTCTACGGCCCGCAACAGCAACGCCTCGCGGCCTTCCTCTCTTTTCTGATAGACATAGTTCAACTCCAACTGGGTCAACGGAGTGGCCAGTCCGGCGTCCTCCGGTCCTTTTGCATTCTCGATGATGGCAATCTGGCGCTTCAATACTTCTTCGGATTTCGGGTATTCCCGCTGGTTATTGTAGACGCCCACCATTTTGGCGAGAGTGGCGACCAGCGAGAAGTCATCCGGCCCGCCGGCCTTTTCGCCGATAGCCAGCGCGCGCAG
>Ga0172369_10003363_pt1 | contig 21120 bp, 17 predicted proteins | sample LakKiv25m_FD_114539 | JGI IMG/M metagenome (GOLD analysis project Ga0172369, IMG submission 114539) | Freshwater microbial communities from Kabuno Bay, South-Kivu, Congo - kab_022012_11.25m | ecosystem: Environmental > Aquatic > Freshwater > Lake | place: Democratic Republic of the Congo...
CGTTTCATGCTCCTACGGTCCCGGCAGGTATGATCCACTCTATGAAGACCGTGGGCACGATTACCCCCAGGCTTATGTGCGGTGGACTGAACAGCGGAACATTCAGGCGGTGCTTGATCTGATGGGCAACGGTGGCCTTGATGTCTCACCCCTTATCACGCATCGTTTTCCCATTGACAAAGCCACGGATGCCTACCAGCTCATCGAGTCGGAGAAAGAACCTTACCTCGGAATTGTACTGACATACCCCGACGTGACGGGGCGGAGCTCAGGCCAACGCATCGATCTGAGATCGCCGACACCAAAGCAAAAGGGCCGGGTGAGGATGGGGTGCATAGGTTCAGGGAACTTTGCGCGGGTGGTGCTCCTCCCCGTACTGAAACGGATTCAAGATTTTCAGCCTAAAATGCTCTGTTCAGCAGGGGGATTCAGTGCAGCTTACAGTGGTTTCAAACATGGCTTCGAAATAGTGACCACTGATGAAGAAGAGGTTTTCCGGTCACCCGATGTGGACATTATCTTTGTGCTTACTCCCCATGACCAGCACGCGAGACAAGTCATCAGTGTAATCGAGAATGGCAAGAGCGTATTCGTAGAAAAGCCGTTGGCCCTCACCGTGGAAGAAGTGTTCGAGATCGAAGATGCCTTGCTAGGTGCGTCACCCACTCCCATCTTGATGATGGGGTTCAACCGAAGGTTTTCGCCGGCAGCAAGCCAGGTGAAGGCCTTCTTTTCAACCAACCGTTCCCCGCTCACTCTTTCTATCCGGTTTAACGCTGGGCACATTCCGCCAGATCACTGGATTCAAGACGAAACTGTAGGCGGAGGCAGACTGATCGGAGAAGCTTGTCACGCTATCGACCTCGCTACCTTTTTGTCTGGAAGTCCACCTGTTCGCGTCTATGTGGAGGCGATCGGAGGCCTGCATGCTCCAGAAATCACCGATGACCAATGTTTCATGACCCTCAGACATGCCAATGGCTCTATCTCTAGCATCGGCTATCTTGCGGGGGGTGATAAAGCGTTTCCTAAGGAGCGCGTGGAAGTCTTTGGAGGCGGCAAGGTTGCAGAGATCGAGGACTTCCGTGAAGTGATCACATGCGTAAATGGGAAACTGAAGCGCAAGAGGTACCTCGCGCAGGACAAGGGGCACAAGACAGAGATGGAAGTTCTGGCCCGGACCTTGATTACTGGGGGACCTTCGCCCACACCTTGGGAAGAGGTGCGTTCCGTATCCCTGGCCTCCATTCTCGCAGTGCGGAGCATAAGGGAGGGAGTTCCGTTAGAGGTCCCGCACTAATAGTCCCGATTCAATCTTTCAGGTTGCCTGCTGTTGCCAGCAACTCTGCCGGACCGAGAGTAAGTCACCTGATGTTAGGGCGACACGGCTTTACGGTGGCCGCATCTGACTCCACCAGTTTCAAACAAATGCACCATCAGAGTAGCGGACGTTTCGGGAAGAGGATCAAATACCTTCGCAGGGTTCTTGCCTCCTACCTGTTGGCTCGAAATAGTCAGTTGACCTTCTGGCACGAAACTCCACGCGTGAATGCCCAAGCATCTTATCACGAACTTGGACCATATTATATGACATTCGAGGAAAAGGCGCTATACCCAGGCCCATTCGATGAGCACGGCATCCCACTGCTGGACTACCATGGGGAAGTGGGGCGCCAATTCTATTCGATTGCCATTTCTCAGTATGCTCTCGGAAACTACAATTTGTACAAACAAACCCGGAATGCAGACTTTCTTGGCAAGTTCATCGCAAACGCAAAATGGCTTGTTAGCAACCTGCGATCAAACGACCGAGGAGTAGCGCTGTGGGCACATGATTTCGACTTTGAATACTTTAAGCCGCTTACGGCGCCCTGGTTTTCAGGTCTTGCTCAGGGGCAGGGTCTGTCCGTACTGCTGAGAGCCTATGCTGAGACAGATGACAGAACTTATCTCGCGGCGGCAGAAGACGTTTACAAGAGCCTCACTCTGAGCATGGATGAAGGGGGAGTTCTTTACAAGGATCGCCAAGGAAATCTATGGATAGAAGAATACCTGGTGCAACCGCCAACGCACATTCTTAACGGCTTCATATGGGCTCTTTGGGGTATCTATGACTACTACCTTGTCACGCGCGACCCCCGGACTATCACTCTGTTTGATGACTTTTGCACAACTGTCAGGGAGCATTTGAAGGACTACGATATTGGATTCTGGTCACTGTACGAACTGACACCGCAACGTATCAAATCTCTAGCCAGTCCCTTTTATCATAGACTTCATGTAACCCAGTTGCAGATAATGCACCTGATGACTGGAGACGACATCTTCTATTCGTATGGCAAGAAATGGCAAGGTTACTTGGAAAACCCGTTGTTCAGAGCTATCGCCTTGGTCTATAAGTCAGGCTTCAAACTTCTTTATTACTGATCAAGAGAGTGCCCCAATGAGAATCCTGCTCATAGAACCGCCTACGAACACCTTTACCGGATTGGTGAAGAGAGGCTACCCCTTAGGGCTATGCTTGCTGGCGGCCATAGCAAGGGAAGAAAAAGTTGAAGCCGTCAAAGTGTACGATGTGGACAAATGTCATGTAGCAACCCACGGTTTGAATTTTACAGATCAACGTCAAAACATGGCTCTCTTTCTAGCCGGCGTGAATGACGAGCGCCATCCTATTTGGAGCGAGATTGAGCGGACACTCAACATGTTCCGGCCGGATTTGGTTGGTATTACCACTATGACCATATCGTATGCCTCAGCCTTGCGTACGGCTAAATTGGTGAAAAAATGGAACGAAAACTGTACGGTCATTATGGGAGGAAGCCATGCCAGTGTAATGCCGGGCGCCATGATCGCGTGGCCTTACATTGATGCAATCGTTAAAGGAGAAGGTGAGGAAGCTTTTAGAGCCATAATAGGGGGGCTGACGTCAGGAGATGGCGGCCTATCTGACATTCCTGGAGTTGTAACAAAGGATACGCCAGATAAGATCTTCGCCCCTCCCCTCGAAATGGAAGATCTTGACTCACTTCCTTTGCCAGATAGAAGTGCGCTTCTCAGTCCCGAATGTTTCTCGGGAGAGGATATGGGTCTCATTCTGACCTCTCGTGGGTGTCCCTTTCACTGCAGTTACTGTAGCAACTTCACGCGGAAGACACGTTTTAGGTCCGTTGAAAGCGTGATTCAGGAAGTTCATGACGTGGCCAGACGTTTTGGAACGGTTCAATTCCTTTTCAAAGATGATTCCTTTACTGTAAATCGAAAGCGAATCTTTTCATTGTGTGAGGGTTTCCTAAGGAAAAGCATAAGGATTTTGTGGGAATCTACCACTCGCCTCGACTTGATTGATGACTCGTTGGTTCGCTTGATGAAGAGAAGCGGCTGTAACCGCGTTGGGGTGGGAGTGGAATCAGGTGATGAAGAGATTCTCCAAATCATGAACAAGCGGTTGTCTAGAGAAAAGATCAAGGCGGGCACCCAACTTTTGAACAGCCAAGGCATGTTCTGGACCGGCTACTTCATGATGGGCTTGCCGATGGAAACCGAAGAGCAGATGCTTAGGACTCTAGAGTTCATGCGAGAACTGCGCCCACCATATGCAGCAATCGGCATCTACAAACCATATCCCGGGACAAAGCTCTTTGACATGGCGGTCGATCTGGGCCTAGTTGAGGCACGGGTGGACAACGATCATTTCTTCAAGACAAATCCCGTGGACTACTTTCTGAAAGACCCACTCCGACGCACTGCATACATTTCGCAAGAAAGATTGCGGGAATTGACGGCACTGATGGAACGAGAATTTGATCACTCAAACAAGCGACCTCGAAATATTGTGAAACGGGCTTTGGCGAGACGCAGACTGTATTACAAGTCCCCCGGCAGTTTCACAAATGATGTGAAAAGGGCTGCGAAGTGGATTGCTCCATTTAGAGGATTGAAAAGGCCGGCTTAGACAATTGCATTAGTGGAAGTAACCTCAGACGTCAGGGCACCATAACAGTTTTGTGTCAGGCCGATGACATCAGATCCTTCTAAAACAATACTTAACGTATTTAGTTGCGATGTAGAAGACTGGTACTGGTCAGTATACAAGAAATTACCCAACGCATCAAGCAGATGTTACGACAACGTGGCCAAGTGTCTAGACCTGCTAGATGAAGTCGGTGTGCGTGGAACCTTTTTCATACTGGGGTGCGTCGCTGAACGGCAACCTTCCATTGTGAAACTCATTGACAAACCAGGCCATGAGATAGGCACCCACGGTCATTCTCACAGATCGGTGCATGCCATGACCCGCGAAGAGTTCAGGTATGAGATACGCACTTCTTGTGACCTGTTAGAAGATATTACTGGGAAGAAAGTTCGTGCATTTAGAGCGCCCAACTTCAGCATAACCAATAACCACTTCTGGGCTTTCTCGGTACTAGCAGAGTGTGGCGTTAATATTGACTCATCCATTTTTCCGATGAGAATGAGGCGCTATGGTAATCCAGGCCAGAGTCTGGCCCCTTTCAAGGTCGGTCCAGGGGGAGCAATCTACGAATTTCCTGTTAGTGTTGTAGAAGTTGGTAATATGAAAATTCCAGTGGCGGGGGGTGGATATGCGCGGCTGTTGCCAGCATCCTTTCTCAAATGGTCGGTACGAAGAATAAACGCAGCAAACAGACCCTTTGTGCTTTACTGCCATCCCTACGAATTTGCAGCCCACGAGTGGAAACGGCTTCCTGAAGCTGTGCCTTGGCGCACAAGAATCTTGCAAGGATGGGGGAGGCGATCCCACGCGCAGAAATTGAAGGGACTTTTGCAGGAAAACCCCTTTGGGCCAATTTCCGAAAGCCTCCAGTCCATCAAAGAGTCGTTATTGTGAACGTCGTATTTATCACGGTAAACGATTACACACACCTGCCAATATTTTTTTCATCATTACTTTCCAAGGTCGGAGAGGAGGACGTTGTCAAATGTGTGATAATACGTCCGCTGTACAAAGGACAAAGCACTTTTGCGGCCGCCAAGAAGTTTGTTACCACTTTCGGGCCTAAAGAGTTTGGTCTCACTGCAGCGGAAATTATGGCGAAAAAGGTTCTAACTAGAATCAACCGCCTGTCAGGGCTAGACAAGGCATTTTCCGTTGAAGATGCCTTTGCGGCCTTTGGTTTCGAGATACACTATGAAGACGAGGACATCAATAGTGTTGCCAGTCTAGAGCGACTCGGGAATTGGGGGCCAGACCTTATTGTGTCAATAAGTTGTACCCAGATTTTCGGGCGAGAGCTACTGCACTTGCCTGCTAGAGGTTGCCTCAATCTTCATGGTGCTCCGCTTCCGCGCTATCGAGGGGTCTTTCCGTCATTTTGGATGCTTAAACATGGCGAAACAGAGGGTGGAATGACTCTTTTCTTCATGAACGAGCGTATTGATGGAGGAGACATTTTAGTTCAGGAACGCATACCTATTCACCCTTACGACACCTTGAGATCGTATATTCGCAGATCCAAGCTGGTGGGAGCAGACGTTGTAGCAAAGGGAATCGAAAAGATTCGCTCTGGGAATTATGAACCGCAGCCCATGCCCCAGAAGGACTCAAGTTATTTTGGATGGCCATCGAGGCGCGAGGTACGCGAGTTTAGAGCGAGTGGGAAGCGATTGAGATGAAAGTTGTTACGGAATCGAGGCTGTTGGGTGCACCCATCGTCTTTGTTGCAGTTACCTCCTTTCTTGAAGCCAGCGAGATGCTGCGGGTAACCTTTTGAATGCAAATCTTGGTTTTGACTGACAGATTTCTTCCTGAAATTGCTGCCCCATCGTTTCGCGTAATGGATCATGCTCGCGTATGGCTGCAAGAGGGGCATTCCGTTACGGTCGTGACCTGCGTTCCCAATTTTCCTCACGGCAAGATATTCCCAGGCTATCGTAATCGTCTGTACCAAGAGGAGTGGATGGACGGGATACGGATTATCAGGGTGTGGTCTTTTGTGTCTGCGAACGAAGGTATCATCAAGCGCACGGTCGATTATATCAGCTTCATGTTCTCCGCCTGCTTTTTTTGTTGGCGGTACCCTTCCTTTGATGTGATTCTAGCCACCTCTCCGCCGCTCCTGGTTGCTGTCGCTGGCTATCTCGTTTCAAAGCTGAGAAGGCGGCCTTGGGTGTTTGAGATTCGGGATTTATGGCCAGATACAATTCGGGCTGTAGGAGTAGCAAAGGGACGCGTCCTCTCATGGCTCGAAAGGCTCGAACTGTTCTTGTACAGGAAAGCCGACCGTATAGTTTCTTTGACCCAATCATTTAAGCTGAACCTGACAACGCGGGGAATTGACCCATGCAAAAATGATGTAATAACTAACGGTGTAGATACGGACTTTTTTAGGCCGGATAATGCCAAGAGGGACGTGCGGAAGGACCTGGGATTAGAAAATGGATCGTTCTTAGCGGGTTACTTAGGAACGGTCGGAATGTGCCATGGGCTGGAGACTTTGATTGAAGCAGCCCAGCTATGCCTAGCTGATCCGCGGATCAGATTCATCTTGATTGGGGAGGGATCTGAACGCCTGCGGCTAGAGAACCTGAGCTAGCAGATGCAAATCAGCAATATAATATTCCATGATTTCGTGAAGCATGACGAAGTTCCTTCTTGGTTGGCTGCCCTGGATGTTTTCATTGTCCATTTGCGGCCAGATCCTCTTTTTGAAACCGTGATACCATCCAAGATGTTTGAAAGCATGGCCATGGGAATTCCAATGATCTTTGCAGTACCAGGAGAAAGCTCTCGAATAGTCAAAGATTCTGGAGCTGGGTTATGTATCCCCTCTGGAGATCCGGAAGCTATGGCCGATGCCGTAATGCGACTCCGTAATGCAAAAGAATCCCTGACTCAGATGGGTCAGCGTGGAAGACTTGCCGTAGAGCAACATTATAGCCGGAAGGTGAAAGCCGAAGAAGTTATTAGGTCTCTCGAAGCAGCTGTTCGAGGAAAGAGAGATTTTTAGAAGCTTATAGAGTTACAGCGATCTTGCCAGAGGTCGATTCCTGTTCGCTCTTTTCGGATCTTCAATGTAGATTCATCAAGCCGCCCGTTATCACCGTGCTGTCAGCCGTTTCCTTTCTCATTGCTTCTCTCCTTCGCTCCCGGTACCACAATAATCCCGTTGCAGTTCAAACGATGACGCCGACAGATACACTGAGCGGTTTTGATGCAGACAGTAAAGGGCCTCACTCCATTTTGCCGTAAACCTGCCGCCTTACCCGTTATCGTACAAAGGTCTCTGTGTCCACAATCGGTCTCTTAACCAAGAAATTGATCAGTGCTACATTGTATCCTCTAGGGCTTGCTCTGATCGCATTGATTATAGGCGCGTTTTTCTGGTATCGAAGACCGACAAGGCGATGGGGCTCGCGTGTAGTCGTCGGAGCCATACTATGGCTTCTAGTATTGTCCCTGCCTGTGACCGGTTTTGTGCTGTTGCGCCCCTTGGAGCTGGAGGCCGGCGATTATGCAAATCCATCAGAACTGGCTTCAAGAGGTGTGGAATACGTTGTGGTCCTTGGAGCTACGGCGGTAACAGAAGACCTGTCTTCGATTGACAGATGGTCTGGGGAGGGAATTCTGAGACTGATGGAGAGTATACGGCTCTGGGAAGCGGTGCCGGGGAGCAAGTTAATGCTTTCCGGAGGAAGTTTTCCGGGCCGCCAGAGTAACTCTGAGGCAATGGCTGTCCTACCAACAAAGTTGGGAGTCCCTAGAGAGTCAATGATCCTCGAAACGCGAGCAGCGGACACGATAGATGAGGCGAACTTGTTCCTGAAAATGTTGGGCATAGAGAAACCGTTTGCTCTCGTAACCTCGGCGCTGCACATGCCCCGATCCATGGAAATCTTCAGAGGCTTAGGCATGAAACCGATAGCCTGTCCCTGTGCTTTCAGGACAAAAGTATGGCCCATTTGGTATAGCTGGTTTGTTCCGGACGTATCGGGACTTCAGAATTCGCATCTTGCCTTTCATGAGTACCTTGGCATGGCGTGGTTATCTTTACGCAGGGTTTTCACGGAGAAATAGAGAAGGACATCATTCAACGCGGAACGACAAGGCTCGCAGCAAGGCCCTTTGGATGGGCAGTTGTTTTGGTCGATGGTACCGTTATGGCCTGCGTGATAAGAACGGCACAAGTGTCGTGCTTCGCCACACCACCCCATTCTTCACCAAACACGTCGGAAATATAGACTCCCGCGGTCAACTGTTCATTCGAATTTTGATCACAATTTGATCACATGCCTCGGGGATCGGTGGGGTTCCCGAGGGATCGAGAGATCTGTTACGGCTTGAAATCGTAAGGGTCTTGATACAGAGCGTTGTTTTCGTTTAGGCCAAAAGGCGACTTTCACGCCAGCGATAAGTCAGAGGTTGACGCAGGGAAATGGCGTTACGCATGACCCCTAGAAGCCTTCTGCCTGGATATGTATCCTGTGTGCGTCCGGAGAAGTGGCAGTGGGGGGCTTCGCGGAGTCAAAATCTGCTCTAGGGCGCGGCGGAATGGCTTTCGGAATGGGGCCTCTATCAAGCCCGAGTTGGTTGGCAACTCCGTCGAAGATGTATCGGAGGACTCCGAAGCCGTGGGATACCGCCGGACAAGCCATGATCAAGATCAAGCAGCCTATCAGAATTTTTATCTTCATTTTCCGGTACCCGTGCTCTTCGCAGCCTGTAAATGACATGTCTTGACGTGCACTTCGTTACGACCGCGAAAGGACCAACGCTTTCGGTCCTGTTGCCAATCACAAAACGTTCCGCTATCGCATCTTGGACGGCGGTGGAGGCCCAACGGGCGGCCCACATGGTGGAACAGGGCCACACGGTGGTGGGGGGCCGTAGGTCAAATAATGAGGCGGAATACGATACAGATAGGTCGGCGCCTCGCAAAGAAAATACCATGCCCCCTGCTCTTTGAAGGCCATCAGGCTCGCGTCCAGAGGGGGGCCATAAGCGGGAGGGAATCCACCAGCGTTTAAGACTACAGGGAAAAACATCGTGGCGACAGCGACAATCGGTAACACGCAAACGAACTTCTTTGCCACCTTCCAACCCCAAATGCCATTATTTCACTTTGAGCACACGATATAGGAAATAACCAGAATTGGCAAGAAAATTTGACTCAAATTATGCAAGACGCCTTCATTGCCTCCCACTTCTGAGAGCCAGCCCTAATGACCACAAAACCCCCTGAGCTTTGTCTTGTTCTCTTTTGCCAACTGCCTCCATCGGCCAATCTCCGCACCCGATTCTGCCAGGTAGGTCCGGGACTTGGTGGCGTTATACGCGGTCCACTTTAGCTCGTCCGCCAGAGTCAATATTTGTATGGCATCCTTGTGGTCTCGAAACTGGTTCGCGACTCCCTTGAAGTCAGCCAGGGCTTCATCCATTCTGGACTGGGTCGACGAGGACGGATAGCGCCGCATGATGGAATCAATTTGCCTTGTATATTTGTCAATGGCTTCGCAGACGTCGGCATTCGGTCTTATTAAATGCGGCCCGTTTGCACCATTTCGGTCCGCTTTCCTCTCCTGAACAGCCAATCTCGATCCGGCCGCGTCAAAAGGAGCCTTGGTATCTGCATCAGACCGGCTCTTTGTTAAATTGGCCATAGCATCGGTCACCATTTTGGCCAAGTGCTTGTACGAGAGTTCCAGCTTGCTGACGGTTTCCGCCAAGGTATTGTACTGCCCCTCTTTTTGTTTATCCTGATCCGTCAAGTGCTCCACAGCCCCGCTCAGAGAAGTATACTCCCCTTCCACCTTGTTCCCTCGCTCATTTAGCCTAGTGACAGAATCTTGTAGGGCGCCAACCTTGGTCTTCAGGTCCGCCACTTCACTGTTCAGTCCTGAAGTCGTTTTTTTTAGGGTTGATAATTCCTCACTGGAAGTATTACAACCGACAGCCAAGAACAGAAATGAAAAAACCAAGAGACAGGCTGATAAGACCCTCATGACACTCCCCTTCACATACCAAAGAAAACAGGCAAAAAATTATACGCGAGTGCCGGCATTCAAGTCAATCGCATTCTCATTCTCATTCCAGAATGCACGCCTGATGACCTGGACCAAGATTACTCTTGTTGCGTCGCTGATAATAATAGTCTGCGTATTGTATGCGGGATGCCTGGCCAAATTTCCGTACATGTCCAAGACCACGACCGATGAACAGAATGAGAGTGAACAGGACGAAGCAGGCCCCGCCTCTTCCCAGCAGGGTGACAAGAAGCCGCCAGACCAGCCTAAGCGCGAGGACCGGAAAATCCATGAAGACAAGAAGCAAGACCGCATGAAACAGGCCCAACCAGAGCCCAAATTTGGAGAGAGGACTGAAAAAAAGAAGCCGGAAGACATGGCCAGTCAGGTGAAGGCAGCGGCTTTAGATCTGTCCAAGAGCCTTGGCAACATTAAGAAGGCCAAAGTTTGCTACGCAACGAAAGACAAAGAATGGTGGGCTGTCTTTTACCAGGATATAGAGTCTGCTATCGACGTCAGGCAATTCTTCTGGAATCCGGATACCGAAAAATTGGAACCTTTTCTAGTATTGAAGCGAATTCCGCGTGACAAACTGGACCCCGAGTTGAAGAAAGATGAACCCGGCAAGTCATGCACCGTTCTTACTCTTCCCACAGTCAACCAAGGTAGCCGGAATAAATCTGAGATTGGCTCAATTTTGATAGCTGAAGAGGACTTGGACAACGCCTTTCGTGGGTTTGCCGGATTTCAATTCCGGCCCGCAGAACGCGGCTCTCGGCGAAAAGGTTTTGGCGCACGCGGTGTAGGGCACCGCGCCTTCAGTGCGGCCTTGACAGCCTCAAGATCCTGGGATGCCTCGCGCAATTCTCTTCTGTCTGCGGGAGTGAATTCGGACAATAGGCTATTTTCCCGTCGCCTTAGGCTTTGAACTTTCTGCAGTAGCTGCACAATCCTTTTTCTCAATTCACCACATTTCGCAGTGGCGTACTGCCCTTCGTCAGATTTTACGATATTCAGGCCCTGGTTGGGGCCCGCGGGTTTCTGTTTGTCGCAGTCAGCAATGTCTTTTTCCAACTTTAGCATCTGATCCGCCAATTCAGAAATCTTCAGGTTCACGGCTTCAACCACTTCCATATCGTTTTGTTCATTAAATCTCTGCAGCACACTGATGTACCCTGACATCCGCTGTTTCTTGCGTTCCAGGTCTTGGCGCAACTCCTCGCAAGTCTTTTCCCCGGGTAACCCCCATGTGGGGGCCGAAAAAAGACAAGGCAGGGCGAGCACCACCAGGAAAAAAAGAAAGCTCTTCTGTGATATCATGAGCTGCAAATCGAATTTCTTCCTCAACCCGCGCCGCTTCAACCGACAACTATTATAGCACTAATCCCGCGAAAATATAAGCCTTTGGGGTGTGTTCGGGTAGAAATGGCTTCAAAACCTGCGAGTTTCTGGAAGAGTTTCCGGGGAGGCCCTTTTTGCAAAAAGGGCCTCCCCGGACCCCTCTCCAAAAACTCCCATAATTTTGCACCATTGTCGCCATAGGCGCCAATGGTGTGATGTGGGAAACCCAGACATCTTCTGCACGCTAAGGGGTCTTGAACCCGCTTTTAGTCATACTATTCGCCACCAACGCTTTGGATTTCTCGGGTCCCATCCATCTGGAAAGTCCCCCTTTCCCAGGACAGCAAGCGGGATTTGTGTGACCATCTTTAGCGCCTTTTCCTCCCCCACGAGCCGAGCGGCAACGGCTACAGCTTGCGAGAGCTGAGGGATTCTCCCCTTTGACGAATGGGCGTCAGTGGCAATTAAGTGTACCAGGTCATGTTCCAAGAGAATTCTTGCAACCCTGCCAGCCCGGAAGCTTGCCATTCCGATTACGCTGTCGGCGGTTATTTGTACCAGAAGTTTCCAGGTGTGAAATTCCTCAATCAGCGCGTAGAGATATTCCGGTTTTCTCTGGATAACCACGTTCTTTTCCGGATGGGCAAGAACTGCCCCGAAGCCGCGTTCAATCAAATCCTTCAACAGGTTTTCAAATCCAGCAGGGATGTGAGACGGATGAAATTCAAGAAGCACGTACCCGCCTTCATTAAGAGCAAGAATTCGCCCTTCGCTGATATGTTGAGGAAGTTCAGCAACAATTCTGACCTCCATTCCCGGTAATATCCTTAGATCGATATCATTTTCGCTCAGGGCTTCGTTGAGGCTGCATACACGACTTTTTATCTCCTCCGGCTCACACAAATACTTGCCGTCAAAGGAATGGGGCGTCGCAACCATTGTGCTGATTCCGTCCTGCCTGGCAATGTGGCACATTTCAAGCGTCTCTTGCTCGTCTTCGGCGCCGTCATCAACGCCTGCCAGGATATGGCTGTGTGTATCAATCATGCGGGAATCCGCTGTTCGCGCTAAGGCATCTGTATTTCCAATTAAACGTGGGGGAGCGATTTCCTGAGAAGCGCGCTTTAGTCTTCGGAGTATTCCACGAGGCTAGATTTCAATAATAGTAAGCTAGTTCAGCGAACCATCCACGCATAATAGCATCGAAGCCAGTTGACACTGGAACGCCATTAAACATCTGGCGATCCTTGAATTCAACGTTAGTGCGTCGATAACCACCCTTTAACGCCAGCGACCCCAACACAGTTTCTGGCGCTTTGACGCCAATGGCCAGCTCCAAGTCTGTCACTTCCGTTCCCAATATCGGCCAGCTAACTCGCGCCTCAACCACGGGAGAAAGGCCATAGAAGTTTGTGATCGGATTGTACACAGCGTGAATGCCCAGGGTCAAGGCTGCAGGTCCTGATATTTTCTTGCCGCCAATTGTCTGAACAGCTTCATTGAAAATCGGCGGAAACAGATCATAATCCATGTTCATTCCGACACGTGTTTTGTAGCGCTGAAAAATGTCGAAGTCCCCACCTAGTCGGATGCCCGTATATGAGAACCTTGCCTCAGCTTCAGGCTGATCGGGTCTGTCCACTACCTTTTTCTTACCTACGAAATCTCGTATCTCATAAACGATCCTCAAAGAGAAACGACTTATCTGGAATCGACACATGATGTCTACAAACAGAGGGGTTTCGTCCAAACCAAATTGGTTTCTTAGATTCCATGCCGTCCCTACAGAAGGAAGGGTCTGTTGGCCACTTTCAATTCTTACCCAAATTGGTTTCACCTGAAGTTCACCTTGCAGGTGGGGAATAAAGACAAGGGGAGACGAAATATCGGTGAGGCCGTAGAAAGCCTGAGCCGTTGGTGTAAATGGCCCCGCATTGAGCAATATGATGCCCCCCACAAAAGCGGCAACCACGAGCACCCGGGAACACAACGGCCTGCGTTTATTCATTTTAATGGGTTGGGACCTTTCATCGGATCGCCCAATGCACATAAGTAGTTTTGGATTTTTATTCATTTTTGGGCAAAAAGTCAACTAGATTTCAGGAGATTTTGCAGGTTGACAACGCATTCAAGATTAGCTAATCTGCACTAGGCGTGGAAAGTATGATCCCGGGAGCTTCTATAGTGTCGCCTCCAGGTACAAATCAGCCGTAGAAGGTTAGAGCCGTAACAACCCGTTTTGGGGTGAGGTAATCGGCGTAGCGCTACGAGCAAATCGTGAGTTAGGACAAAAGAGGAGCCGATGCACATGGAGGGATGGCCGTGAGTTCGGCTTGTCATCAGGTCCAAGCATCTTTCTAAATGTCATCCGCCACGCCGTGCGTATGCCGCGGGATGGATGGAAATCATCATGAACGGTCCGGGACTTGCTGATCACGTAGCGGATTCCGAAAAGACACTGCAGGATTACCTTGACGTAATTCTTCGGAGAATTTGGATCGTGGCAGCCACGTTTGCAATTGTTATTGTGATTGCAGCTATCTATGCCTTCACTTCTACCCGGTTGTACACCTCTATTGCAAGCGTTGAACTCGAAGAAAAAAGCTCGAAGCTTAAAGACAAAGACAGCGTGTACGGAACTCCGGCCTACGATCAGTTCAAGGGGTACCTTTCCACTCAAATAGAAATTCTCAAATCCAGGAGTCTGGCCGAAGGTCTGGTCTCGCGAATGAATCTTATGGGTGATCCCGAGTTCGCGTCTAAGGGCTGGAGTCTGCTCGGGGCCATATCCTCGTGGATCACGTGGGGCGGCGATGCAGGTGACCGGGAATGGCAAGAAACAGCTCGCAGAAACGCTGTTGTAAGTAACGTTATGCGACGCGTCAATGTCAAGCCCGTCAAGCAGAGCAACCTGCTACAGGTGAGCATGGATGCGACGAATCGCCGGCTGGCCGCTAAATTGCTCCAAAACTACATTGATTTATACCTGGAACAGAATCTGGAGAAAAGGCGCACCGAAAGCCTAGAGGCCGCTGCGTGGCTGAAGGAAGAGCTGGTGACTGTTGAAAAGAAGCTCAGGAAGGCACAGGTTGCCCTGCTCGACTTTACCATAGATCATGGAATTGTCGATTCCAAGGACGGGGCCCTGGCCCAGGTTCTCGGAGTGCTTAACAAGAAGATGGAGGGGGCCATAAAGGCTCAAGAGGCGCGAGCGAAGGTTCAGGCCCTCGAGGAAGAAACTACATCACAAGAAGCCGGGGTGCTATTGCCCAAGGAAGTTGCTAATAATGAGTATATTGGAAGGCTTAAGCAGGATCTGGCCATGATGGAATCGGAGTACACCCAAATGCGGGGTCTCTATTCTCCAAGTTACCCTAAACTGAAAATGCTGAAGAAGAAAATCCAGTTTCTGACTGAGAGAATTGAGAACATGGAAAAGAACTTGGTTTCTACCGCTCTTTCGTCAGCGAAGAAGGAGGAAAGACTGCTGGAAGGTTCTTATGACTCTGCCAAGCGGGAAACTGGCCGAGTAAGATCGTTGGAAGCAGGGTATTCAGCACTGAAGAAAGATGTGGATACCAATACTGAATTTCAGGTAATTCTTTTGAAAGAATACAAGCAAATGGACATCCGAGCTCGGACTATTAGCAATGATATTAAGATGGTAGATCGACCTAGTTTGCCGAACAGCCCCTCTTGGCCGAAGAAGACGCTTTTTCTCCTCGTCGGCAGTCTGATCGGGCTCGTGTTGGGAATAGCAGCAGCTTTCATAACGGATCAAATAGACAATACCCTTCAGAGTCCTCGAGAAATTGATGCGAGTCTTGGAGCAAAGCGGCTAGGGGTTGTACCCGATGCGGCCAAATTGATCGGGGCCGGCAATGATGATTCGGTAGGCACGCCATACGAATTCCTCGCCTATGAATTGCCCAGATCTCCCATGTCTGATGCGATCAGGAATATCCAGACCTCGATCTTCCTAGCAAACCCCGAGCACCCAACCAAGTGCATGGCAGTGTCCAGCGCTACTCCCAGCGAGGGCAAGACCCTGATAGCAGTGTCCATAGCCACAGTGCTGGCTTCGGACAAGAGCAAGAGAGTAATCATTGTGGACGCGGATCTGAGGAAGCCCCGGATCCACCGCGTGTTCGGTCGAAGTGAACCAGGCCGAGGCTTCACTTCTATTTTTAACGGCGAGGAGGCAGACAAATCTAGTCTAATTCGCGCGTACGCGGGAGTACCTGGTCTATTCTATATAACCTCGGGTCCGGTACCGGATGATCCTGTCGCGATCCTACAGTCAGACCGGACAAAGCAGTTTTTCGCAGAGTTAAGAGATTCTTTCGATTATGTGGTCGTTGACTGTCCGCCCATCCTTGGATTTGCCGACACGTCACTTATTTCCTTGAATGTCGACGGACTGGTAATGGTTGCCAGGCAGGGCCACGTAGGCCGAGACGAATTGAGAGAAGCCATGGAGATCATATCCTCTACAAACGGGTGCCCCCTTCTTGGAGTGGTAATGAACAGGGCTTATGCTCCAGGAGCATCCAGATACGGATACCAATACCGCGGCCATTACTATTATTCGAGCCACTATCGGAAGTACTACTCTCGGACAGGGACTTAAGGAAACACTCTGTCGATTTAATTAAGCTATTGAAGTGGACGCCAGGGTGGGAAGCGCGGAGGTTCTCCACAAACTGACAGAGCAGAGGGCTACTATTTGCCTTGCAGGACGTTCGAAAGCTGGGCGAACTCGGTCACAGTTCTGACATACTGCTCCATGAAAATCCTTACGTCCCTAATGTACGTCTTCGGCACGTACAGGACATCATAGGCTTTGACCAAAATCGCCGATGACATATCGCCCACATCGAGAATCCTTTTCAAATCCAATCGTCGGCCTATAGGCTTTCCGTAGATGTTCCTGGATATGAGAATCACGCTGGTCATGTCGGCTGTATCTGTGATCTCGCCCCCTGCCAGGGAGATAGCGTGGAGCGCGGTGATGGGCTGGGTTATGTCATACGCGCCGGGGGTCTTAACTTCTCCTAATACATAAACCTTACGCGACTTGGCCTGTGCGAGCGCTACGGACGCGACAACATGCTCAAGCGGGCCAGCCCTGTATAGCCTGTTGATAGTATTCTCGACCTCTCTGACAGTATACCCGGCGGCAAGTATCCTATCCTTGAGAAGAGGCATGTCGATCGTGCCATCTGGATTTACCGTAAGCTGAAGCTGTTGGCCGCCTGTCAAAGTGGTTAGCGATTCCACCAACTTCTTTATCTTCTGGTAGAACTGGGTCACATGCACTGTCACCAACTTGTAATTCTTCATGTCACCCTTAATTTCTTCCTTGCTGAAGATATTGGAATCTATGTACTTGTCTTCAATTCGCTTGGCTAATTCTTCGCGCGTCAACCCCGCGGCCCTGATGTCTCCGATGGCCTGCAGCGTGATCATGCCGTCTGGGTTGATTATCGCGGTTTCATTAAGCTGCGGATCAAGAAAGAATTTTACTTGTATTTCGTCCAGGGTGTCCAACTTGAATGTGCCGGGGGGGACGCTCCATTCTGTCTGAAAAATTACACGAAGGAGGTCTTCAGGACCGAGGCGATAATTCCGACAAACAATGTCAAACGCCTCGGCAAGGTCGTGGATCTCTGGCGTTTTTTGCGGGCCAGGAGAGGGTCTGAAGGGAGAAGGAACAAGTCCGATGCACCCCGTTAGAAAAAAACTGAGGACACATATGACTCCAACCCCAAAAGCATGAGTTCGAATCTGACTCAGCTTCATTGCTAAACAACGATCCTTGACCAAAGATAAAGGCAGCCAAGAAATCTTTTATCACAATCATCGTGCAAATGTAAAGGCCAGATTGCTGAAAAGTTTAACTTTAAGTAAGTCTTATAACGCTTTGGTTTGTTGCAACGATCTGGTCGATTCCAAAACAGAACACTATTGCGTTCATCTGGACCGCATGTCTCTGCTATTACGACACTATTTACAAAGGCCTGGACTCCGCCTGCCCGTGATGGTATCCAGGTGGTAAACTGGCATTGAGACTAACATGAAGCTTCTTGGGCGCGATTAGAAACGTTGGTAAGGAATCATAGCGGACTATGACGACGGGTTGCACACATCACCATCTGCTGAAAGCCATGTTAACGGTGGGAGTCACCTTTCTTTTTTCGTACAATATGACGCTGGCCTCCAATGAAGGGGTCGATTTGTTCCGTCAGAAACGGGTGCTTAATGCGGCGCAAACCTTTCTTGAGGAAGGGAAACGTGAGCTGGCTCGCGGTGGTTATGTAAGATCAATAAGAGTTTTATCGCAAGCCATAAACAAGGGCGCTGATCCGGAAGCCTTCAAACTTCGCGGTCGAGCGTACGATTCTATTGGGGAGGACGAAAAGGCTGTCGCCGATTTCAGCTCGTACATAGGCGGCAGAGGCTCGGACCCGGAAGGGTACATTCTTCGTGGGGATGCCCACAATGCCCATCATGGCCACGAGAAAGCCTTGGCCGACTTCACCAAAGCCATCGAACTTGATCCTTCGTCCGGAGACGCATACCTGGGCCGCGGGATCGCTTACCTTAGCCTCGAAGAATATGAGCTTGCTATCAAGGAATTTCGTTTGGCCCTACAATATGATGCCGGCAATATCGACGCGCTGATTGATCTTGGGTTGGCTTCCATGTTTGCAAATAGGCCCGAGGACGCTAAAGGTTACTTTGAGAAAGCGCTGGAGGCCGAGCAAGACCCGAAATGGAAGGTCCGCATTACCGCATGGATGAGGGGCCTCGACCCTGGCGCGGCTTCAGAGAACCTCCGGGGGGGCCGGGATCAGGACAACTCAACGGACCAAGAAACGGAGCGCGCTGTCCAGGAGGCCCCTGTCGAAGGGGCGACAAGGCCGCTGCGACATCTGAAAAAACCATTTGCTGGACTGAAAAGCGCTCGGACCTCTTTGTCTGGAAGTTGGCAAGGAGCTTACATGGGCTCCAAGCTGAGAATGCAGTTTCAACAGACGGGGCGGAACATTAGCGGCATTCTACAGGTTCAGAGTCCGTCAGGCCACGAGAATGTTTATAATTTCATTGGAACTTTTGACCACGGGAAGGTAGTGGCTTCGCACCAGAGTGGGTCTAATTTCCGTGGAAGCCTGACTGATGAACGTCGGCTGGTTGGAATTTTGACTACCGCGGAGGGCGTTAAAATCCCTGTGGATTTCTCAGAAAACCAGTGAGCGCGCGTTGAGCCACACTTAATTACTTCCGATCTACCTGCCCTTGGTTCCACTCACTGACTCCTCTGGAAATTTGTCTGGGAACCGTTGTATCAAGAGTTCTGCCATCCGTCCGGCGACGAGTTCATTCCCATTATGCCTAAGATGTATCCCATCGGGCCAGAACAGGGGGGTGGTGCGACTACATAACGTATTTCGAAAGTTCACGAAATACGACTTGGACCGCAGCGCTTCTTCTAACGCGGCGTAGGTATTTCTGACGCTCTGCCTGAGAAGAGGGAATTTATCCGCATCGACAAATGTGGTTTTCTCGGCCTGTCTTACATTTTCCGGAGCCTTGCAATTTTCCACCCAGAGCATGGGCTGCCAAATCAACACGAATTTGGCGCCGTAGCAACTCACAACCCTGGAAACATGATCATAGCGTCTTGTGGTAAGTTCCACCATCTGCCGGAGTGTCTGCGAGTCAGGCTCCACCGTATCGCATAGCATACGAATCCTATCAATGAATTCGTTAGTGTAGGACGCATGTACAGCGGCGTTGATTGGCTTCAGCAGGCCGAACCAGCTCCTGTGATAGCTTTCTATAAATGCTTTTAGCCTTCGATATCCGATGTGGCCGACTGGCTGTCTGTACTCCGCGTATTGAAAAGCGTCGTTCGCTCCGTCATAAAAGATGACAATGTCGGGGGGCGGAGAATTCTCAATCAGCGCCTTCTCAAGGTATTTCGACTCCAGAACGCAATTGAATCCGTTTTCTCCCAGATTCAGAACAGTAAAGTGATACGGCTTAGCTCGCTCATTCAGGAACTTTGACAGAAAGGCGGGCAGAGTCTTGTTCTCATCAAGGTGCGCGTTACCTCGAACCGTGGAGCCGCCGAACATCCAGATAGTTCGGTTTAGCTGTGGGTTGTTGCAAATGCTATTAAAGGCCGGCGGGGGGTTGCGATCCAGCATCAAAAACAGAGCGTCAGGATCGTACCGGACAGGAACGTGGCTGAAAGCATGCCCATAGACCACATAGTTATGAAAGGTCATGGCCAGGAAGCTGAAAGCTTCGACGGCTAAAACAACAATCACTATGAATTTGAGACATTTCCACAGGGTTCGCAACGCGGTCATGAACACACTTTCTCCGCCACGATTGTATCAAATGGTCTGGAGGTTGCTCCTTCCCAATTCCGACAACGGCATGACGTTGGTCATTCCTGCAATGCTTTTTTAGCTGACAGATCCGTAGCCTTCTGAAGGTGCCTGTCGGCCTCTTCAATTCTGTTTTGACTCTTCAGAAGATTGCCCAAGCTTCGATGCGCGAATCCTAGGTCAGGGTCTCTCTCGATGGCTTGACGGAGCGAGCATTCAGCTTCTCGCAGATTCCCTTCTTTCGCGTAAGCGGACCCCCGCGATGCAAGGGCAACGGCATTAGTCGGCATCAGCTCCAGCGCCTTGTTATAATATTCAATAGACTCCGAGTAACGGCCGTTCCTGTAAAGCGCGGTCCCCAAATTCGTGAAAGCCTGAGAAGCGACACGAGATTCACTCTTGTAGAATTTTTCCGGAAACTGGCCAACGGTCTCTCTCCAGAATCGGATCTCGTCCCCCCATATTGACGCCCTCGTCGCTGTGGAAATCCCCATGAGTATAACCGCGCACAGAAAGAAGCCGACAATCCCGGCCTGCGCCACCGACCGCCGCTTCGGTTCCCGAACTGCGGACAGAGCCGCCACGACGCCGTCCAGGAGGAGAAGATAAATGCCCAACATTGGGAGCACAGCCCGATAGGCAAAAAAGGCGTACTGTGGCACCAACAGAGCCTCAGGAATCAGGTTGATAAGGAAGAAAAGGGTTCCGAAGCCGGATAGAGGTCTTCTCTTCAACAAATAAAAGCCAGCGGCCACCAAGATGGCCGTGCCGAGAACCGCTGCACACGTTTCAGGCGGAGAAAAAAGCGAGTGAGAAATGCCCTGGAGGCTGACGAGCTGAACTCTCCAGGGCAGTGGCGCGACGATTAGAGACAGATAGGAGAATAGGACTCGACATTGGGTAAGAACCACTTCGGTCAAGTTAAGCCCACTCTCCTGATAATACGCTTCAAGCGTGCTCACAATCCCCGCGTTCATTCGTTCGTTCCCGTGAGGGAATTGAACGAACGATCCCAGTAGCATCAGACCCAGTAGAGTCATGAAATAGGGAAGCGACGTCCTGAAAGCAGCTTTCCATTGCTGTTGAAAAAAGGCTCTTTCGGCGATTAAGACCACACCTGGCAATGTCACGCTGTTCTCTTTGCTCAAGACCGCGCATGCAAATAGTATCACTGCCAGGCCGGTACCGTAGAGCTTGCTTCGAATCCTACCTCCTCGAACGGCAAGATATACGGTAAGCGAAGCACAATAAAATAGGCAGGCCATGAGCGCCATGCGCTGCCATATGTAAAGCGTCACATAGGTGTGAAGCGGGTGGACTAAAAACGCTAACCCCATGAAAAAACTTAGCCAGTTCCTATCAGAAGGGTTTACAGATA
>Ga0172369_10003364_pt1 | contig 21120 bp, 14 predicted proteins | sample LakKiv25m_FD_114539 | JGI IMG/M metagenome (GOLD analysis project Ga0172369, IMG submission 114539) | Freshwater microbial communities from Kabuno Bay, South-Kivu, Congo - kab_022012_11.25m | ecosystem: Environmental > Aquatic > Freshwater > Lake | place: Democratic Republic of the Congo...
GTTTCATAGTTTAGCTGTTTTTGTGATTTGCTATATTATCGAAACTCTCTTTCGTCTTTTTGTCTATAGTTCACTTTTTATTGACATTCAAATGTTTATATCCTTAACCTGACGGCTATGGGGGACGGGGGTGAGGCAAAATAAATTAAAATGAAAGCTAAAATAACATGTCTGTTCTTGCTATTATCCATTTTTACTTTCTCCCAAACATGGCCCAAATATTATGGAGAACCCGATAGAAACGATTGGAGTCGGGACATTATGGAGACCTATGATAAAGGATATCTAATTTGCGGAGGTTTCGAAGATTTTGCATGGCTGATAAAGACAGATATTAACGGAGATACACTGTGGTCTAAAATACTAAAATGTGATGGATTTAATTACCTCAATGCAATACACCAGGCAAGTGATGGTGGATTTTTATTGTGTGGGGCCATTCAGTACAATAAAGCAGACAAGATGCCATACGTATTAAAACTTAATGCCTGTGGCGAAAAAGAATGGTGTAAAAGTTTTTATACGCCAACACCAGATGTATTACCTTGGGCACAGGAAATAAAGGAAACATCGTCTGGTGACATACTTGTCCTCGTAAATTGTTACGGTGATTACCCCGAAGAAAGTATGCACATTTTCAAGCTAAATGCCGATGGTAAAGTGATATGGAAGAAACCTTACTGCAGCAGTTACGTTCATCCGGAAGGTGTGAATCCATTGGGTAAAACTATTAATATGACTCTTGATGGAGGTTATTTAATATCCGGTGACGTATATTGGGAAGATCCATGGAATCCTGGTGGTCCTAAGGGTACAAGGTCATTGTTTGTATTGGTTGATAGCTTGGGAAATGAAAAATGGGTACTGCCATTTGGTCTTAATGATACGATATATGGCGTAGGTAAAAATGTATATCAAATCAACAATAACAAATACATTGGTATAGCAGTGAAATGGATCGATCAATCATTAAAAGGCAAAGCAAATGAACTTGGTTCAGCGATGAAAACAGAAAAATACTTGTCACAAATAAATATGTTAATTGAATTTGATTCTACGGGTGATGCAAAACAATACATTATTGTTGATAATGAAATTATTAATCCATCGTTGACTACAGGTGTAGCTCTTGATTTTGAGAGGATAGATTCTGTATATGTTATGGGTGGTTTATTTGGTGATCAATATGAGGGGCATTCAATGGAAATCCTCTTGGATACAAATATATTCAATGAACTTCAAATTCTAAACTACTTTCAGCATGATAATGAGGTGGAACCATATACCATGATTACCTCTTATGACAAAAAAATTATTAGTAACTCCATCTTCAAAGAGCCTGGCAACCGGGATATATCAACATCCAAACTTAACCTTAACCTTGAGTATGACACCGCATATACCGGTATTTATACTTACGATAGCCTTTGCGAGTCCGGCCCTCCACAAAGTGGTTTTATTTTCTTGGATGATTGTGACATTGTCACTGGAACAGATATCCCTTCGCCGGAGGAATACTATTCCTTTATTGCTACCATACCAATAAATGCTTATCCTAACCCGACAGAAACGGAAATTACCCTTGCCTTACAAAACACCGATTATCACACTAATATGCTGCTCGAGTGCTACAACATCTACGGTCAAAAGGTTCACAGCGAAAAGATATGGAAAGGGCAGCAGGAGACGAGGATAAAATTGCAGGGCTGGGCAAAGGGATTGTACTTTGCGGTGGTGACGAGCGAGGGGAAGGTTGCGGGAACGGGGAGGTTTGTAAGGAAATGATTATTTTTGAAAAAACATTCAATTATGAAGTATCTGGTCATTCTGTTATTGTCATCTGTTTTCGGATTTTGCCCGGCAAGTCAATTTTTCACTGGGCTGGGATTACAGGCTCAGAAGACGTCAAATTCGGTTCTGGTGGAATGAAAATGATGGTAAGACCGTGTAAAAAATAAGAAGTACTCGTTTCTTTAATAATTAACCGGAAAGGTTTTCCGTATTTATATCCTTCATACACTTAAAATGACCCTTCGGGCATTTTTCGAACCCCAGTTTGCTGCATGGACGGCACGGCAGCCCCTTTACTTCAAGGATATGCGACCGTTCTGCATCTCCGGGCAAATAAGGATACATTCCGAATTCAGGAATAGTATTTCCCCACAGGCTGATGATCTCTTTTTTAAAAGCCGCCGCTATGTGCATGAGTCCGGTATCGTTTGTGATAATCTTTTCAGCTTGCCTGACAAGGGAAGCAGACTGATTAATATTGTATTTACCACATGCATTATAAATTTGATCTCCGGCTGAACATCTGATCCGTTCCCCTTTTTCGAAATCCTCCTTTCCGCCTAAAAGGACGACAGGCTTTGACATTTTCCGGCAAACTTCAATGATTTTATCTTCAGGAAAAATCTTGGTGAGGTGTTTTGCTCCGATTACCCATCCGGTATAGCCTTTTTGATGAGATGCTGGTAATGAGGTCAAATCCACTTCGTCTCCCGGTGGAATGAAATAATCCAGCCCCAGTCCATCGTTTTTAATCCTAAGTCTTGAAACCGCCCGAAAATACCTGTCCACAACATGGACTTCAGGAAGGCGGTTAATTTTCAGGTTGACAATCAGCCATTTTTCAAGGTTGATCTTGCTGAAAGTGGATGACGGTTTTCGCAGATTCCAGATAATTCCTTTCGACCTCAGGTTTTTATGCAGATCAATCAAAAGATCGTAATTCTCCTTTTTAAGTTGCTGAACCACTTCGCTGATTTTTTTCTCTATCGTAATTATCCTGTCAATGTAAGGATTTGCTTCAATTACCGAAAGAAATTGCCTTTTCGTGACGTAATGGATTTCAGCCTCCGGCACCTGTTGCTTCAGGCAGCGAATCACCGGCGTTGTAAGCACGATATCTCCTATGGAACTAAACCGTATGATCAGGAGTTTCTTCATCTGAATTTTTTTCAAAAGTAGTTTTTCTGAAGGAATGAAGGAATATTAGTTAAATGATCCCCGGATTCAACCGATTTACCCGATTCAACCAGAACCAGTCGGCAGTCGGCAGTAGCAGTAGCAGTAGCAGCGGAAGTAGGCAGATGGCAAAGTCACACCCACAACTCAAACCCAACTCCCTGCTCCCTGCTCCATGCTCCATGCTCCATGCTCCATGCTCCATGCTCCCTGCAACAATTAAACATTTCCCTTATTTTTGCGCCATGTTTTTGATTGATTCTCATACACATCTTTATCTCGAAGAGTTCAATACTGACCGGAAGGAAATGGTTGAACGCGCAATCAGCTCGGGAATTAAATACATGTTTTTACCAAATATCGACAGTTCCTCTGTTGCCGGAATGCTTGATCTGTGCAATATTTTTCCACAAAATTGCTATCCGATGATGGGTTTGCATCCGACTTCAGTAAAAGGAAATTACCTGGACGAACTTAAGGTTGTTGACGAATGGCTGGGTAAGAAAAAGTTCTATGCCATCGGTGAAACCGGTATTGATCTTTATTGGGATAAAACACATCAGAAAGAACAGGAAGCTGCTTTCATTCATCAAATTAACCTGGCGAAAAAATATTCACTGCCAATAGTTATCCATTCAAGGAACTCCTTTGATGAACTGTTTTCCATATTGGAAAACCATGCCGGTAATGATCTGAAAGGAGTTTTTCATTGCTTTACCGGGAACCTTGCCCAGGCTGAAAAAATAATTGAAATGGGATTCCTGCTGGGTATCGGTGGTGTGGTCACATTTAAAAATTCAGGGCTTGCAGAAGTAATTGATAAATTAAATCTAAGCCATATTATACTTGAAACCGATTCACCATTTCTTGCACCTGTTCCGTATCGTGGAAAACGAAATGAAAGTGCATACATCTCAGTTATTGCTGAAAAAATTGCCGGGATAAAGAAAATGTCAGTTGAGGATGTAGCTTCCATTACAACAGCAAATTCTTTGAAACTTTTCAAAACAGAAAAAACATGAACACACAACCAGCCATATTACTGTTATATACCGGTGGTACGATCGGGATGATCCTCGATAAAGATACAGGAGTACTCAAACCGTATGACTTTGGAAAACTGTTCGATTATGTTCCAACATTGAAATTATTCAATTATAAAATTGATTCTTATAGCTTTAATCCGGTTGTTGATTCATCGAATATGAATCCGTATTACTGGGGACAAATCGCCGAAGTGATTGAGAAAAATTATGAATCTTATGATGGTTTTGTTGTCCTGCATGGATCCGACACAATGGCTTATACGGCTTCTGCACTGAGTTTTATGCTTCAGAACCTTAATAAGCCGGTGATCCTCACCGGTTCGCAATTGCCCCTTGGAATGGTGCGGTCGGATGGCCGGGAAAATTTTATCACTTCGGTTGAAATAGCCGCAGCCAGGGAGGATGAGAATCCGGTCGTCCCCGAAGTCTGTATTTATTTTGAAAACCGTCTGTACAGAGGCAACCGGACTCATAAAGCCAATGCGGAACACTTTGGGGCGTTCAGGTCACCAAACTATCCTGTATTAGCCGAGATAGGCACTACGATTAAGTTTAACCGTAATGTAATCCACAATCAAAATTTTAAAAAATTAAAAGTCCGTAAAAATATGGACAGGAATGTGGCCATCCTTAAGCTATTTCCCGGAATAAATGAAAATACCATTAAGTCAATGCTGAAAATTGAGGGCTTGAAAGCGTTGATATTGGAAACTTATGGAACCGGTAATGCACCCAATCAGGACTGGCTGATTCATCCATTGGCAGGCGCAATAAAGCAAGGATTGATCGTTCTTAACATCAGCCAGTGCGAATCAGGTTCGGTAATAATGGGAAAATATGAGACCAGCACACAACTGAAAGAAGCCGGTGTGATTTCTGGAGGAGACATGACAACGGAGGCGGCAGTTACCAAATTAATGTACCTTTTCGGAAATTATATTGACAGCGACGACATCCGTCTTCTGCTTCAAAAGTCTATGGTTGGCGAGATTTCCATCGAATAGTAAAAAAAAATGTCAGGATAATTTTTAAATGAATTTTTTTTTACTTTAGCCCGCCAAAATAAGGGTGTAAATGATGAACCTTAGCAACTTAACAGGAGAGATGACCGAGCGGTTTAAGGTGCACGCCTGGAAAGTGTGTGTTCCGAGAGAATCGGGACCGAGGGTTCGAATCCCTCTCTCTCCGCAGTTTTGAGTTTGAAAAGTATTAAATGAATAACTAAATAAAGTATGAATCAATAATATTTAATTATGAAAAAAGTAATTGCTTTTTTAATCATTTCAGGTTTACTGGTCGTGGGTATTAAAAATTTAAGCATGGCTCAGGACAATCCACAGAGTACCGCCAAAGTTGAACAAACTACACAGACTGCTTCTACTTCGGGAGATGCTGCTCAGAATTTGTCTTTTCACCAGGTAATGAAACAAAAGTTTATTGAAGGAGGTGCGGGCTGGATGGCGCCTATTTTAATTTGTTTAATTATGGGATTGGCGCTGGCTATTGAAAGAATTTTATATCTTAACCTTTCTACAACCAATACCACCAAGCTTCTTAATAAAGTTGAAACTGCCCTCGAATCAAACGGAGTATCTGCCGCCAAAGATATCTGCAGAGAAACAAAAGGCCCGGTGGCAAGCATCTTCTACCAGGGACTTGACAGGTACAACGAAGGAATTGAAGTTGTTGAAAAATCCATAGTTTCTTATGGCGGTGTGTTGATGGCAAGGCTCGAAAAAAACCTGTCATGGATCACCCTGTTTATTGCATTGGCCCCCATGCTTGGATTCCTTGGAACAGTCGTAGGGATGGTTCAGGCATTCGATTCAATTGAAGCTGCAGGTGATATTTCACCGACAATTGTTGCAGGAGGTATGAAGATTGCCTTGTTAACAACTGTTTTCGGGCTTATTGTTGCAATCATCTTACAGGTTCTTTATAATTACCTGATCACTAAAGTGGAAAGTATTGTAAACTCGATGGAAGATGTTACCATCTCTTTTATTGATTTACTGGTAAGATTCAAGAATACTAAAAAATAGACTTATGAATAATCTTATTAATATTGGGCTATACCTTTCGTATATATTATTGGCAATAACCATACTTTCGATCATCATAATTCCGGTATATTTTACAATTATTAACTTTAGGAAAGCTAAACAGGGATTGGTTGGTTTTGGTGTACTTGTTATTATTATGATTTTGGCTTATTTAGTTTCACCCGCTGATCAGGGACTATTTTATAGTACTCATGAAATTGGGCCATCTACTTCTAAAATAATTGGTGGCGGATTATTTACAACCTATTTTGCATTTATAGCTATCATTCTTGTGGTGGTTTATGCCGAAGTAGGTAAATTGTTAAAATAATTTTCACTTAAAAATTATTATTATGCCACGAAAAAGCCCCGAACTGAATACCGGCTCAATGGCGGACATTTCGTTCCTTCTGTTGACCTTTTTTCTTTTAACATCCTCGATCAATACGGATATGGGTATTACGCGCAGACTTCCTCCTCCTCTTGATCCCAGTGTTAAACCTCCGGAAATAAAGCAAAGAAATATATTTACTGTTTTGATCAATCAAAATAATAAATTGCTTGTTGAAAATGCGCCCAGTGATATTACTTTGCTTAAAATTCAGGCAAAGGAATTTCTTTCAAATCCTGGAAATGATCCCAATCTTCCTGAAATGGAAATGAAGGATATACCTTATATCGGTAGAATCTTACTTCCTAAAAATGCTGTTATTTCATTGAAAAATGATCGTGGTACTTCTTATGATATGTATGTACAGGTTCAGGATGAACTAACCAAAGCAATAAATGAGATCAGGGACGATTTGTCAATGGAAAAATTCGGTGTCAGGTTTTCTCAGCTTACCGATGAAAATTATATTGAAGCTGTTAAAACTGCTATTCCAATCACTATTTCTGAAGCAGAGCCCGAAAATGTAGGAGGACAATAATATGGCAAGATTTAAGAAAAAAGGATCAAAAGGATTACCTGGCATTAATACCGGCTCAATGTCGGATATTATTTTCATGTTCCTGTTCTTCTTTATGGTTATTACAACCATCAGAGAAACTACTCTGTTTATCAGGGTAAGAGTTCCACAAGCTACTGAAGTTCAAAAACTGGAAAAAAAATCGCTGGTGAGTTTTATATACATTGGTGTACCCATGCAGGGAAAATTCGGTACCAGTTCCCGTATCCAGCTTAACGATCAATTTGCAACTGTTGAAGATATTCAGGAATTTATAACTCAGGAAAGAGAAGCGCGCGACGAAGCTGATAGAAAACTGCTGACTACTTCCATGAAGATTGACAAAGAAACAAGAATGGGTATCGTATCTGATGTAAAACAGGAACTTAGAAAAATTGGAGCATTTAAAATAAATTATTCTGCAGCCAAAGGTAAAGCTTTAAAAAAATAGCTCCTGTGGGATTTCGATCCATAAACTTTAGTACCCGGAGTGATCTCGTTCATTTCGGGTATTTTTTTTAGAGCAGAATTTCCTTAGGATTAGACTCTTTTTTCCTGTAAAGGAAGAAAAGCAACAACAGGCTTAAAAGGAAACTTAAAGATATGATTATTGGATTTTCGGTTGAGCCGAATTTCTCCAAATCAGTTGAAATCCATCCGCGTTCAAAAGAAAACGCTGCAACCACAGCAATACCGTTGAAAATAAAATGAAGGATTATAGGTGTCCAGAGGGTTACTGAACTAATAAAAGCGTAACCAAGCAGGATACCTAAAAACACTCTCGGTAAAAATCCAAAAAACTGAATATGAAAAGCGCTGAAAATTATCGCAGAAACAAAAACAGCTATATGACTGTTCTTACTCCAGTCAAAAAAAAGGCGTAGTATTACTCCCCTGAAAAGAAACTCTTCACCGAGAGCAGCAAGAAACCCGATTATAAAAAGATTAACGAATAATCCTGTAAAAGTGTTGGTTTTCATAAATGCCTCTGTCAGCTCGCCAAGATTGTCTTCATTACTGCGCATCCATTCCTCTATGGCAGCCATAAATTCAGGCAAATGCATTTTTTCGTTGATGCCGATCATCCAGTTAACTGCAGGTATCGAAACCAAAAACATGAATATTGCAACGACAAGTAAAAATCTTCCCGGCTTGCGATCAATCTTCAGATAACTCCCGACCCTGCGATTTTCAAGGTAGGCAAAACAAATTACCGGTAGAATGAACACACCAACCTGGTTTACCACCTGAAAATATTTAAGGAATGACACGGCTTTTTCACTGGTGTAGTCAATTGATTTGGAAAAATTTTCCAAAATTCCAATCCCCCAAAAGGGAATAGCTATTACAAGACCAATCACCATCATCAATACCAATGACATAGCCATGAGAAGCAGAAGCGCAATAATTTTCTGATAGAAAGGCTTGTTTTTTAGATAAGGCAGATAATCCGACATGTGAATAATTTCATTTGCAGGCAAAAGTAGAGGAATTAACTAAAAGTCAAATGAGCTGTCAATTATTACATCATTAAACAAGTCGGTTATTTCCAAATCACCATGCAGATGTAAAGCCCTTAATCCGGTTTTTTTTGCAGCAATGATATTTTGATCCGAATCATCAATAAATAAGGTGGCTTCCGGCACCAGCCCGTGGCTATCAATTACATCTGAAAAAGCTGAAATATCCGGTTTCCTTATTCCTCTTCTGAACGACCAGAAGGTTTCGTTAAAGAGGGATTGAAATTCAAATCCAAATTCGCTTTTAAACTTTTCGGTGTAAAATTCATAATGAATAATGTTGGTATTGCTTAAAAGAAAAAGCCGGTAATTTTTTTTAATAGCCCGCAACAATTCAATACGTTTCGGAGGATAATCGCCAATGATCTGGTTCCAGGCTTCATCAAGGGAATCATCGCTAACATTTATCCCTGCTAGGGTTTTTAAATCTGTTCTGAATTCGCCTGCAGTAATACGGCCGATTTCAAATTTTTGAAACAAGTCAGATTGAGTAGCCTTGTTAAACAGACTTTCAAAATTTTCAACTCCCAGAGCTTTAAAGGCATTTTCAACCTTAGTGTGACTAATATTTAAAATAACCCCGCCGAAGTCGAAAATGATATTTTGTATTGCTGTGTTCTTATGATGTTCTGCCATTTTATAAAAATTTGCCTGATATATTTTATTTTCGGATGCAAAATTGTACATTTGCGCTCCGATTTCCAAAAGGATTGGGAATCAAATTAAATTTTTTTGGGCCTATAGCTCAGTCGGTTAGAGCACCTGACTCATAATCAGGTGGTCCCTGGTTCGAGCCCAGGTGGGCCCACTAATAGCCGGAAAACAGGATTCCGGCTTTTTTTTCTTTATGCATCACTCAATTCACTAATTTGATAAAATATTTAACATTACTTTGAATTTCTAAAAAAATATTCCGTTCTTTGCACTCCTTTTTTGAAATTATAAACAGTAAATTGAATAGTCATGTCACGTATATGTCAGATAACCGGGAAAAAGATGATGAACGGGAACAGCGTTTCTCACTCAAATATCAAAACTAAAAGAAAATTCTATCCGAATCTTCATACGAAGAAATTCTTTATTCCTGAAGAAGACAGGACCATAACTCTCAAAGTTTCTGCTGCAGGCATCCGAACGATCAATAAACTGGGAATTTCCGAAGCATTGAAGGAAGCAAAACAAAAAGGTTATTTGTAAAAGGATTAAAACAAAAACATAAATGCTGTTATCTCAGGGTAACAGCATTTTTTTTATGTATGGTCTTTCTTTATAAAGCCTGAAAATATTTTGCCGGGCTACCCGTTTAATTAATTTTATTTGCAATTCATCAAAGAAAACTATTTTTGCTATTAATGTTGGAATTCAGATACCTTTTAACAACTCTTGTACTATTGATTTCCGGAAGCCGTGTCGCTGCACAGCACGATGATAACAGCCTGGTTCAGTTTTCAGGCATTGTAGTTACAGCCGATAGTTTAACCCCGGTCCCCTATACCAATATAGTAATCAAAAATACCTGGCGGGGTACCGTTGCTGATTATTATGGTTATTTCTCATTTGTAGCATATATAAAAGATACCGTTATTTTTTCCGCTGTTGGATTTAAGAAAGGTGAATTTTCCATTCCTGATTCCATCACCGGCGACAGATATTCACTGATACAGGTGATGGCTTCCGATACCATCATGCTGACACAAACCATCATCTATCCCTGGCCGTCAAAAGAAAAATTCAAAGAAACATTTTTGAAATACGATGTTCCTGATGACGATTACGAACGGGCGAAAAAAAACCTTGATTTGGCTCAGCTAAAACAAATGGCATCTAATTATCCCATGGATGGTAGCATGAATTTCAGGAATTCAATGCAGAATTACCAGGACAAACTTTATTATATAGGACAGACACAACCCATTACAATATTAAATCCTTTTGCCTGGGCTCAGTTTATCAAAGCCTGGAAAGAAGGTAAATTCAAAAGAAAAAATAAAGATTAATATTTCAACCGGTTCACATGAGGATAGCCTTCTTCGTATTATTTTTAATGGTCACTTTCTCTGCAATAAGCCAGGAAAGAGCTGTCGTTCGTGGGAAAATTACAGATGAAAAAGGCAAAGGCATCGAACTGGTGAATGTAGCTGTTTCCGGTTTACCGGGAGGAACAATGACCGACCGGAAAGGTATATTCGAGATGGAAGTGCCGGCTAATGTTGAGATTTATATTTCCATCACTTACATAGGACTTGAAAAGGGAGTAGAAAAGATATTTTTAAAACCCGGTGAAGTTTTTGAGTTGAATAAAGTTCTTAAGTCGGTTTATACCGAATTGCCGCAGATAGAAGTTTCGGATGAGCAAATCAGGGCATCCACCATGACACGTATTGATCCTAAGGTGGCAATGAATGTTCCAACCTCTTCCGATAAGATTCCGGCATTGCTAAAAACCCTTCCCGGCGTTTCCTCAAATAATGAATTGAGTTCGCAATATTCAGTCAGGGGAGGGAACTATGATGAAAATCTTGTTTATGTTAATGACATCGAAATTTACCGGCCGTATCTTATTCGCTCCGGTCAGCAGGAAGGATTGAGCTTTATCAATTCCGACCTGGTATCTTCCCTTCTTTTTTCAGCTGGTGGCTTTGAAGCAAAGTACGGTGATAAAATGTCATCGGTACTTGACCTTCAATACAAAAAACCGAACGAATTCGGAGGATCAGCTTCGGTTAGTTTATTAGGCGCTGCTTTTCATGTTGAAGGAACGGCTATCAATAAGAAATTTACTTACCTCACAGGAATCCGGTATAAAACTAACCAGTACCTCTTAAACAGCCTCGAAACAAAAGGCGACTATAATCCTTCTTTTTTAGATATTCAGACATTATTTTCTTACGACATCTCAAAGAAAGTGGAAGTGTCCTTTCTCGGAAATATTGCCAATAACAGTTACAGGTTCGTTCCTGAAACGAGGGAGACGGATTTTGGTACCTATCAGGATGCACGAAGGCTGACTATCTACTTCGATGGGCAGGAAATTGACAGGTTCATGACTTATTTTGGTGGTACGACTGTAAATTATAAACCCAATAAAAAGACGAGGTTAAAAATTATTGCCTCCGGCTTTAATTCCGCCGAGAGTGAATCGTACGATATTTTAGGCCAGTATTGGATCGGACGGCTGGAGTCCAGTTTTGGGAGTGAAAATTTTGGAGATGTGATAGAAACCCAGGGTGTGGGTTCATATCTGAACCATGCCCGAAACACAATGAACATTAATGTATTCAACATAGCTCATAAGGGGACTATGGAAATGGGGAATAAACTCCTGCAATGGGGTATAAAATACCAGAATGAGCAAATCCGCGATGAAATGAATGAATGGATATTGATTGATTCTGCAGGATATTCAATCCCACGACCGCAGGATTCAATTGGTTATACTGATCCGGAAGCCCAGACAGATTATCCCTTTAATATTTATGAACTTATAAAGACCAAATCTTCGCTTAATTCCAACAGGATTACAGCTTATATCCAAAATACATGGGGAACAGATCCGGATATTTCAAGAGTAACATTTACAGCCGGAATAAGAGCTAATTACTGGGATAACAACAATCAGCTTCTTATCAGTCCGAGGGTATCCCTATCTTACGTTCCGGATTGGAAAAGAGATTTTTTGCTGAGGCTATCAGGCGGACTTTATTACCAGCCCCCTTTTTACCGTGAACTGAAGGATCTGAATGGTTCTTTAAATCCCGATCAAAAAGCACAGACATCGGTTCATATTGTTGCAGGGAGTGATTATAATTTTAAAGCATGGGGCCGTCCGTTTAAATTTGTTTCGGAAATCTATTATAAATATCTTGATAATCTTATCCCTTATTTTACCGATAATGTCCGGATTCGCTATTATGCTTTTGAGCAATCGCATGGTTATACAGCCGGAATTGACCTGAAAGTGAACGGGGAGTTTGTCCCAGGGATAGAGTCCTGGATGAGTTTGTCGGTAATGAAGACAAAGGAAGATTTGTACGGTGATTTTTACCTGGACAAGAATGGCAATCCTGATTATACTATGGGAGAACCCGGTTATATTCCTCGTCCTTCGGATCAAAGGGTAAGTGCAAGCATTTTTTTCCAGGATTACCTGCCTAAAAATCCAACGTACAAAATGAGTCTGACTACGATATTTGGAACCAGTTTACCTTTTGGGCCACCGGATTCACCGAAATACAGACATACTTTACGAATGCCCCCTTACTGGAGAGTGGACATCGGTTTTTCGAAGGAGATCATAGGTGTACAAACAAGGTTTTCTTCCAAAAACCCTTTCCGTGTATTTGAATCGCTATGGCTCACAGCGGAAGTACTAAACCTATTGCAGCGCAACAATACGGTTTCATATACCTGGGTCACCGATATTACCGGCAGCCAATATGCAGTTCCAAATTATCTTACCCCGCGGCAGGTGAATGTAAAACTGATCGCAGAATTTTAATTATCAATTAGAATTAACTAAGTCCCAACCCTAACTCAGAATCCATCACGCCTCTGGCGGGACGAACTCCGAACTCATTACTTCGAACTCCCGGCTAATAAGTCTTCGCCCTATCTGACGGTATGCAGATAATGTATTTTGCAAATTCCAGGTGATATATACACTTTCTTTCACTTCGATAACCATCTTGAAATTTTCTGTATAGTTTGAAACATCTGAATCTTAAACTTGTATAAAACGAATGTTAAGGATTCAAAGGAATGATTTTTTTCCTGGTTTTTGATTGAAATTTTCTTCTTATAATTTCTGTGCAGAAAATATTTCAAAATTTATGAAAAAATTATTATTTCTTTTTATTGCATTGTTCCTTTGGTTTGAAGGTTCCTTCGGCCTTACTGTTCAAATTGGATCCGGTACGACCATTACATATAATTTTCCCGTGTACACATGCTATAGTTATAATTATAGTCAGCAAATATATTTGGCAAGTGAAATCGTGGATGGTGGAGGTGGAGAATCAGGAATAATTTCAAAAATCAGATTCTACTATTCCTCTGGTGGTCCTAATTATGCTAATTGGGCCAACTGGACAGTTTACCTTGGTAATACTTTTAAAGCAGCATTTGCAGGTACAGAAGATTGGGTGCCGGCAGGATCAATGACCCAGGTCTTTTCAGGTATTATTCCCAGTCCTGTTTCCGGCACATGGCTCGAACTTACTTTGACCACTCCATTTACATATATTGAAGGTTGTAATCTGGTGGTAGCTGTTGATGAAAATTCCCCAAAATTTAGTTGTACAGCAGCATGGAGATCATTTCTTACTACCTCTAACCGTGGCCTTCTTTATTTCAGTGATTTTACAAATCCTGATCCGGCATTGCCTCCAATTGCGAATTATGGACCGAGCAATGCACTTTCTCAGATTCAATTAGAGATCATCAATCCTGCACCTATCCTAAATGCCATGCCACTAACTCTCGCTTTCGGATATATTCCAAGCGGAAATACATCAAACGAAATTACTTATTCACTTTCAGGAGCAAACCTTACTGCCGGACCAGTCATCGTTACCGCGCCAACAGGATATGAATTATCACTTACATCCGGCTCTGAATTTGGTTCAAGTGTTAGTGTAACATACACTCCTCCTACGCTTGTTGCCACTATAATTTATACGAGGTTTAAACCGACTGGCCCACCTGCAAGCTACAATGGAATAATTTCTAATACGGGTGGAGGAGCTTTTGTTAATGTGGCTGTTTCCGGTAGTTCAGATATTTTTACTTCGTATTGCACCTCAATACCTTCATCAGTATCAAACGAGGAAATTTTCAGCGTAACCCTTAATGGAGCTACAAACGAATACAATTGTTTCACTGTTGCTCCCGGTCCGGGTTCAATAATGAACAGGTATTCCAACTTCTTTCCACTTGGTTCCCTTACTTCATTGCAACAAACCGTTAATGTTGATTTCACTATTCTTGTAGATGAATGTGACGGTGCACCTTATTATTCAAGCGGTTGTGCCATTTGGATTGACTTCAATCAGGACGGTGACTGGCTTGATGCCGATGAACAAGTTTATTTGGAAAGTTTGACTTCTGTCGGCCCCCGGTCAATTAATGGAAGTATCTATATTCCTGCTTCGGCAATCCAGGGGTTAACTGCAATGAGGATAATAGTTGCAGAAGGATATTCCGGGTCCGGATTGACTCCCTGCATGACTTACATTTATGGTGAAACAGAGGATTACCAGGTAACAATTACGAATCCTCCTGATTGTCCTTCACCATCAGCGCTTTATGTAACCAACATCACATCAACCTCTGCTGATCTTGGATGGTCAAGTGAGGAATCATTTTTTGATATATTTGTCGGATTATCAGGTGGACCGGCACCGACAATAAGTTCCGTACCAACTGTGGACAACGCAACCAACAATCCATACACCTGGACAGATGGCAATCCAGGTACCACTTATGACTGGTATGTGCGGGCCGATTGCGATGCCGGAGGAGGAACAGCGCAAAGCATCTGGACAGGACCTTACATTTTCGCCACTGATTGTTTACCATCCGAAATGCCGTTTACTGAAAATTTTAGTTCAGGTTCTTTTCCGCCTCCTTGTTGGTCAGAAACAATTACGAATACAGAATATAACTGGATGACCGCCGCAGAAAATGCACTATGTCCCTGGAATTACGACCAGGATGAAAGTCTTATATCTCCGGAAATCCTGATAACTCAATCTCCGGCTTTTTTGCAATTTAATTGGATGACCAGTTACTTTTGGTTAGTTTATCCATACGATAATGCTGATTTAAATTGCTATATAAAAATAAATGGCACGATTTGGATAGAGGTTTGGAATGAGGAAGTAGAGGAATCCTTTACCAGTTTTCAGTGGTACACTGAAAATATTAATTTGCAGACTTTTGGGGTCCAAATGGGTGACATTATACAAGTTCGTTTTCAATATATAGGAGCCGATGCAGATAATGTATATTTAGATAATGTAATGGTTATTCAACAACCCTCCTATGCAATCTGGACCGGATCAATTAATTCCGATTGGTTCAATCCTTCAAATTGGGATACAAATATTCCAGGGACAAATACCAACATAACCATCCCAGCCGGATTAAATAATTATCCTACAATTCTTAATAATCCGGCTTATTGTAATAATATCACACTTAAGTCAAATGTTAGCGGTGCAGCCTCGTTACTTGATAACGGGTATTTGACTGTAAACGGTTCTGCTATAATAGAGCGGTATTTTTCCGGTGATCCAACCGTTAATCAGGATTGGCATTTGGTCTCATCACCAGTTTCGGGTGCAACGGCTGCAGTGTTTATGGGTATGTACCTTCAAAGTTTTAATGAGGCATCGCACAGCTTCACACAAATAATTGAGCCTGATACTCCTCTGCACCTTATGGAAGGATATGCACTTTATTCAACTTTGAGCCCAACCAATACAGTTACTTTCACCGGAGATTTATGTACAGGAATTCAATCCAGGGAATTCACGGCAGCCAACCAGGGTTGGAATCTATTTGGGAATCCTTTTGTTTCGTCAATTGATTGGGAAACCGTAATTATTCCGGATGGCCTGAGTAATGAAGTTCATTATATTCAAGCTGCAACAGGCAATGATTTATCGTATGTGAAAGGAATTGGAGGTACTGGTTCTCAGTATATCGCACCTATGCAAGGCTTCTTCCTTAAAGCTACGGCAATGGGAACCCTTGCTGTTGGAAATGATCAAAGGACACATTCTGGAGCAGACAATTTCTACAAAACTTCTAATCCTCAGTTAATAATTCTCAAAGCAGCAGGTGAGATTTATTCTGACCAGGCATGGATATACTTTAATAGCCAGGCAGGCATTGAACACGACGGAATTTATGACGCATTCAAGAGAATTTGCAATACAAATCCTGAATTGCCTCAAATATATTCATTTACACCTTCAGGCACTAAACTTTCAATTAATGGAATGCCGGAGACTCCATTGGTTGCTGTTGGATTTACAGCAGTTCTTCCAGGAGAATTTACAATCAGCGCAATCGAAACGGGTGATTTTAAGGATGTGATTCTTGAGGATCTGTTCGCCGGGATCAAAACTGATTTATTGAAAGGATCTTATACATTTAATTGTGGCTTAAACGAACCGGAAAACAGGTTTATAGTGCATTTCACACCCTTGGCTGTTTTTGAAACCTCGGTTGAAAGGATTAATATCTATTCAAACAATCAAAATATTTATATTAGTGTTCCAGAAGGTACCAGTGGTGAAACATTGGTTTATAACCTTTTAGGGCAGGAAGTTGGGCGGGCTAAAATAACAGAAGAACTCAACAGGATTGGAGTGTATAAAAGTGCATACTACATTGTAAAAGTTCTGAGCGATGAAAACGTGCATACGAGAAAAGTATTTGTAAAATAGATCCTTTTTCAAATTTCTCATCATCCCCTGAAAACCAGAAATAATCCTTATATTTTGTAATTATCGTAAATCTCTTTACGTACAGGGCAATCACAATAAAACCTATCACTGATTTTTTGCTGATAGGTGCAGAATTCTTTATTTAAACAAAAAATAAAATGAACATCACTATCGAAACATGAAAATACCTTACAAAGGTCCTTTCTTTCTCCGGTAAGGCATGAAAAATCTTTATTACAGATCTTAGCTTGCTGCCTTATTTCCTTTCTGACAAAGAATTTCATATTAATGTATTATCACCAGCCGCTTAAAAGTTATATCCGATGAGCCTGTTTCAGATGATTTAAACCACAATTGTCAATCTCATCACAAGGATAATGTCACTATAGATATTTATAACTTACTCCTACTTGCAAAATTAAGATATTATTATCGAACCTTAATTCACGAAGTAATTCAAATTATTTTTATATCTGATTTATTTCGCTCCATAGCCTACACTCTTATAATTAACTGCATCCTCCCAAGTAATCCAATCTATTTTCCCTAAAAATAAGTTGTTTGCATGATCACTTACATTGCAGCCTATTGAAAAGGAACCATCATTAGTTTTGATTTCATCGCCTAATTGTAAAAAGAGTTCGGGTGTTAATTGCGATTGGTCTGAGTCAGTCGTGTTTAAAAAGCCTATCCAGTTTTCACCACTGCCCAAGCCGTTAGTTCCCTGGTCGTCCACAAATATATCACACGGAATATTCCCAACCGCCTTATCACTATCCCATACGATTTTAACCTGATACCAATGATCCGAGACAATCGGAAAATTATCATAATCTGTTAAAACAGGTTTCCAGGCACTTCCACCATGTGCATCAACCGGATTGACCCATAAAGCAATTGAAGCTACATTATCCGGGGGATTATAATTTATCCAATCGGTGTTTCGCCAAACGGAGGTTTGGTAATTTCCACCACCGTCTCTTGCTAATATGCGTCTGATATAATTATCTACCCCAATACCTGTCGGCTTAATGCGAAATTCTATGGTCATTTTCCGGTCGGCTTGAAGACATTTGTTGTTATACTCAAAATCGATATAGTTGTTCAAACCATCGCCGGTAAACAATCCGTCACCTAACAATGTTTGTACAGGATCATTGACAAGACCGGCCAGAATATTCTGGTCATCGAACACATAAGAACTGCCAGCCGCCTCGTTTATGAGAATACTTATGGGACTGTTTGGACAGACTGTTGAAAACATCAGGGTTACAGGCATAGTTCCGGCAGGATTATAATATTCATCATAAATAGCGTTGCTGGCAGCCGCCAATTGATCAACGCCAACATCATTAACGCTGTCCAGCGTGGAACTTAATGTAAGAATAGCGGTTTTTTGACCTGCAGTATGATTAACATTTATAATCGATCGCAAATTGTCGAGGTCGGTAAAAATAAAATCTGAGGGTTGAAGATTACCGCTTCCTCCCGTGTTTGTGTAAACTTCCTCAGAAAAAGTCACCCAAAGCTTATCGTTTCCAGTTATGCCTTCCACCCGGCTGATAAAAGGAGCAGTTTGCTGATCCACAGGCTCAAAATAGGCTGCATCTTCTGTAATATTCCACACTTTGGTCTCGTCGATTTTACCAATAAAACCATCCTGCCAGGTAAATCCTCCCACAGAGAATTCGGATGCACACCATTGTCCATTATAACAAATGGCCTCGTTCCAGGGACTGTTCTCGGAATAAGCATAAATGGAAGTCTCATTTGCACCAGGTTGCATATAATTTCCGTTGCTGCTGCTCGTTGTAACATCCTCTCCGTTAACAAAGATTCTTATCCTGCCAACTGAAGGATCTACTGGATCACGATCAGGGCCGTTTGTATTGAAGGTTGCGGCCACATGTGTCCAGATATTCAGAGGAACTGCTACAGAGCTGTAAGCCCCGCGGACACCATTGATGCCCCCCTCCGCATTTCCATTATTATCTATCTGTGCATTAAATGTTGCCCGTAAAGTACCGTCAAATTTATGAAGGGTAAATGCGTAACCTCCATCACCATAACCAACATGCTTACTTAAAATACTGAATTCATTATATGTATCTATGGTTGGGTAAACCCAGGATTCAAGAGTTGTATTAAATTTCATTTCGGTATATTTCCAGGTACCATGATACCCCTCATCTGTTGACCAATAATCGTTCCTGGTTCCTACCTGCACCAAATGATCTCCATTGAGAAGGATAGCCTGTCCAAATTTTCCAGTTGTATAGGATCCTGTAGCGGCAGCGTCATACCACTTACTGTGCATCCTCCAGCTACCAGCATCATTGAGATTGTTTTCATATTTAAGATCTAATACCAGGTTAAAATCAAAAGTCCTGGTTGAACCGCTCCCAAAGTTGTTGCTCATACGGTGAAGTGTATTGGTTCCGGTGAGGGACATCCGATCTGAAACATGACAACTGGCATTTCCACATGACATTCCAGCATGCCAGTCACTGTAATAATAATGGCAGTTATTACACATTGTATTCCAGATGCCAGTTCCTGTTCCATTATTAGGATTCGATCTTATTGCAGAACTTACATCAGAACCATGCGCTTCGTGGCAATCCGTACACGACAGCGCAAAATTAGCGCCTTCAATTCGTTCTTCATGGTTATATGGTGGTCTGGACCATAGTTGATCACCCCTGCCTCTCATGATCACTGGCCACCATTCATTTGTATCGGCAGAAACACGATTGTCACCGTCCCATCCCTCGGCCTTACCCACTGAATACCAGTCAGGTGGTGTTCCGCTTCCATTGGGTGAATTGGCAGAATTAAGACCGTGTGGATCGTTATCAAACTGAAGCTGACCATGTGCACCGGATTGGATACTGGGATCAGGCATCGGGTCATGGCAATCATTACAGAATCTCACATAATTGGGAAGTTCGCTACCGGAAAAGAGGTCACCGTTAGGCGTCCGGTAAGTACCGCCATAATCATTCATTTTTTCTCCTGTTTCATTCCCCCAAAGGGTTGTTCCCATCGCCCTGGGATTATTTAAAGGATCGCTGAAATCAGGCCTGGTGACAGGTGTTTTATTCTGATTGGCTTCCCAATATTTACCGGTTACCAGATGGGGATTATGGCAGGAAGTACATTCAAGTATGAAAGAATCAGATGCTATGGAAAAATTGTTTCCCATATTATGTTTATTCGCAGAACCGACTGCGAATGCCTGTTCGATATCGTCGGCCAAACCGGCTCCGGAAATTGCATTATTGGTGATCATGCCATCCGTATGACAATTGAAACAGAAATCGCTTAGTGACTGACCGGAAGGAGCACTGAGCAGTTTTATATTATCAGAACCGTGTCCGTTATTATGGCAACCCGTAATTGAACCGTCACCATAACAAGAGATTGGATTTCCACTGTTTTGAGGATAACCGACTGCATTATGAGCGGAATTAGCCCATAAATTTCCAGGTACTCCATTAATATTCGGCACAATCTTATTGTCGCTGAAAGGAGTGACCCCATTACCTGCTGTGGCTCCATCTGAGTCATGGCAATTAACACAGAAGTTTTCTATAACGACAGGATTTGAGGGAATAAAATCATATACAGTGTTTAAATCATCAGGATCTTTTAATTTAACCACACCTGCTTGGTGATCGCTTAAATCGTGACAAACAGTGCAATCACTATCCTTTACTTCACCGGATACATGATGAGATGCTTTAGCAAAATCTCCACTGGTACCGACAATCTGCCTTCGGCTTCCCTGCGGGGTGTTATGACAATCAATGCAGCCACCCTGAGGTGCAAGATCTTTACTATGAGGATGGCAGGTTATACAATTTACAGCAGCATTATGGCTATGGTCTCCACTGCTGTTATTGCGATGGTAATTTGTACTTGTATGACACACTTCGCATACACCATTATATTCAGCATCTCCATCAGCAAATGAATTGGGTCCGCTTTCGGCAAGAAATACAACTTCTTTCAAACCACTTGATGGCGTATCAATCGTATCCCTTATCATATAAATATTCGCACGATTCGCGTTATGGGGCTGATGACATTTCAGGCAGCCCATTCCCTGGTGGGAACTGTAGGTATGACATGCCTTACATAAA
>Ga0172369_10003365_pt1 | contig 21119 bp, 19 predicted proteins | sample LakKiv25m_FD_114539 | JGI IMG/M metagenome (GOLD analysis project Ga0172369, IMG submission 114539) | Freshwater microbial communities from Kabuno Bay, South-Kivu, Congo - kab_022012_11.25m | ecosystem: Environmental > Aquatic > Freshwater > Lake | place: Democratic Republic of the Congo...
CCTGCTGGCCGCGGGGGCGCTGGCCGAGCTGTCGGCCGACGGGGTGTTCCAGTGCGCGGCGTGCGCGCGCGACGCCGGGGCTCCCTGGACGCCATCGTTGCTGGCGCGCCTCTGCGGCGAGGCCCCCGACGACCCCTCGACGGCGCTCGGGGCCGGGGAGCGTGGCGTGCCGCGCGAGGCCCTGGCCGAGCTGGTGCGGGTGGCCGAAGCCTTCCTGGGGCGGCCGCTGCTCGCTTGGCGCGACGCGGGAGACTGGCTGCGATGAACGTTCCTGGAGCGGAAGCGCCCGGAGGTCTGGTAGACTCCCCGACCATGAGCTACGATCTGGTGGCCTTCGGCGAGGCGCTGCTCGATCTCTTCCCCGACGTGCGCGGGGGCTACGCGGGCGTGCGCTCGTTCGCGGTATGGCCGGGGGGCGCGCCCGCCAACGTGGTGCAGGGCGTGGCCTCCACGGGCCTCCGCACGCTCTTCCTCGGCAAGGTGGGCCCCGATCCGCTGGGCGACGGGCTGCTGTCGCGCATGGCCGAGCGCGGCGTCGACGTGCGGCGGGTCGCGCGCTCGCAGGTCACGCCCACCGGCGTCACGTTCGTGGTGCTGCACCCCGACGGCGAGCGCAGCTTCTTCCCGTACCGACACCTGGCCGCCGACAAGGAGGTCGACGCCCACGAGATCCCGGCCGACGTCTTCCCCGGCGCGCGCTTCGTCCACCTGGGGGCCAACTGCATGGCGCTGCCGGTCTCCGACGCGGCCACCCGGCGCGTGGTCGAGCTGGCGCTGGCGCACGGCGCGCGCCTATCGTTCGATCCCAACCTGCGGCCGCACTTCCACCTGAAGAACCCCGACGTCATGGACCGCGTGCGCGTCCTGGCAGACCACGCTCACCTCGTGAAGCTGAGCCGCGAGGAGACCGGGCCGTTGTACGGGTCGGTCGACGGCATGCTCGCGCGGCTGTTCGCGGCCTCGGCCGAGTTGGTGGTCGAGACGCGTGATCGCGCCGGCGCCGCCTGGTGGAGCCGCGACGGCCGCCACGGCCTCGACGCCGGCTTCCCGCGTGACGTGGTCGACGCCACCGGCGCCGGCGACGCGTTCATGGCCGGGCTGCTCGCGGCCCTGCTCCGCGAGGACCAGCCCGCCGTCGGCCTGCACGCGCTCCCGTCCGAGGCCCTGCAGGCCGCGGTCCGTTCGGGCAACCGCTTCGGGGCCACCTGCGTGGGGCTGGTGGGAGCCACCGCCGCGTGGCCGGGGCTGGCATGACCCCGAGCTTCCTGGGGCTCCTCACATTCGGGGCGCTCGGGGCCCTCGTGTTCTTCGGGGTGCACCTCTGGCGCAACGCGCGCTACCCGGGGCCGGCGGCCGCGACCTGGAACGCGCGCGTGTTCGGCACGGCCCAGGCGCTCGTGGCGGTCGGGGCGCTGCTCGACTGGGCCTACGGGCCCTACCTGCTCTCGCCCTTCGGCCTCGCGACGTTGGGCCAGCCGCTCCTGCTCCTGCCCTCGCTCGGCGCGCTCCTGCTCCTGGCCTGGAGCCGGCTGTTCCCCGGCGCGTACGGCGTGCTGTTCCTCGTCGCCGGCGTGCAGTTCTTCAGCTTCGTCCCCATCCTGCTGGTGCTCGAGCAGCGCCTCACGGTCAGCTTCCTGGCGCACGGTACCGTGCTCACTCTCGGCGCCAGCGCCGTGTCGCTGTTCGCGCTGGTCGGGAACCTCATGCAGGACGTGGCGCCGCCCGAGACCTGGCGGGGCCGCGTCATGCTACTGCACCGCGAGGGAGCCTACGCCGCCCTGAAGGCGGTGGCGGCCGACCTCGGGCTCACCTGGAGCCCCCCGCGCTCCATCCTCGAGCTCGGCTCGGTCTCGGGTACCGTCGGACCCGCCGCCGTCACCATCGACTCCAGCCCCCGGCTGTGGCCGCCGCGCTACCGCGTCCGGGTGCGCGTCGAGGGCAGCGGGCCCCTCCCGGCCACCCCGCCGCCGGCGCCCTGGAGCCTCTCGGGGCGGCCCGGAGAACGGGTCGCCGCCATCGAGTCGCCCCGCGAGATGCCGTTCGACGAGGCCTCGCTGCGTGGTATACTCGCTTACCTTTCGGAGACCCGCCCATGACGCAGCGCACGAGCTTCGCGCCCTTCCCCAACGCCGACGAGAAGACCTGGCCGGCCGTGCTCACGCGGCTGTTCTCGTACGTGTCGCGCACGCCCACCCCCACGGGGGCCGATCTGCGCACCTGGCTGAAGGAGCAGAGCCTCTGGAACAAGACCGACTCGCCGACCGTGCTCGACTTCCTGGGATTGGCCGCCGACAAGGCCCAGCCCGTCAAGGTGTCCAAGCTGGCCGCCGACTTCCTGGCCGCCTCGAACGACGACGAGCAGGCCCGGGTCGGCTTCCGCTACCTGTGGAGCCAGAACCCGCTGCTCGTCAAGTACGTGCTCGACGCGCTCGACCCCGACCAGAACGGCCGCCTGCACTCGACCCACGAGCTGCACCGCATGCTCGAGTCGTTCGTGTACCCGGGCACCAAGCTCACGCTGCCCGACTTCAAGTCCTGGATCTCCTGGGCCGTGGGCATGGGGGGGCTGAAGTTGGTGGGCATCCGCTGGGGGCTCACCGATCTCGGTCGGCAGTTCGCGGCCGAGGCGCGGGCCTTCGACGTCGAGGAGTTCCTGGAAGAGGAGGCCGAGGCGCGCGAAGCGGCCGCCGAGGCCGCCGAGGAGGCCGAGGAGGCCGAGCCCCAGGCCTCCACCCCGGCCGCGCCGCCAGCCGCCGTCGCCGCGGTCGCGCCGCCTCCCGCCGCGCCCGTCGAGGCCGACCTTCCGCCGCAGCCCGCCGTCGAGGCAGGGCCGGCGGCCCCCCGCCCGGCCCCCGCCCCCCGCGTCGCGCGCGCCCCGCGTACGTCCGCAGCCGTCGAGGGTGCCCCCGTGGCCCCGCCGGTGGTCACCTGGCTGGCGCCGGCAATCCCCGTCACCCCCCTGTGGGGGCCCGGCACCGCCGAGGCCGACGCCAACCGCCAGCGCCTCCTCACCTGGTGGAGTCAGCTCGCCAAGCCCGGCCACCTGACGCTCGAGGCGTTCGGCGTCTCGACCGATGAGCTGCACGACGCGCCCGAGGTGTTCCTGGCACGCGCCGCCTTCGTGGCCCTGGCCGCCGACGTGCCCGGGGTGCGCGCGCGCCTGCCCGAGAACGTGGCGCTCTACCGCCAGTTGGCCGACGCCGAGGTGTTCGAGGCCTACGTCGGGGCAGACGCGCCCCTCGACGAAGCCCTGCCCGACGCGGCCTGGAGTCTGATCACGACCGGTCCGAGCCTGCGCGACCGCGGCCTCGACCTCGTGCCGCTGCGGCGCAACCTGAAGCGCGACCCCGACCTGTTCGCGCGCGTGCAAGGCCTGACCGACCCGCTCGAGTTGGTGCGCGACCTGCGCGCGTCCCTGTTCGGCGGCCTGCCCACCGTGCTCGCGCCCTACTGGCTGGTGCGCGAGCTGCACCGGGCCGGCGTGCTCGATCACGAGGCCCACGCCGTGCTCGGCGCCGTCCCCGGCTTCGAAGGGCGACAGGCGGCCGTGCGCCTCGGCCTGCTCGACCGCGCCGCCGCGAACGGCGACGACGACCTGGTGCGCGTCGGCCGCCACCTGGCGGCGTGGTTCACCCGCGACGCCGACTACGCCGAGCCGCTCGAGCTCATCCCCGCCATGCTGGGCTGCACCGAGGCCGGTCCGCGGCCCCACGCCTGTCCCTTCCACTGCGCGTACAAGCTGCCCTGGAATCTGTAGAACCTGCGGCGACACGCTCCCGAACAGACCTCACCCCCTGGCCCCCTCTCCCTGGCAGGAGAGGGGGTAGTGCTGGTCGAGTAGGGCGGTTCGAGGCCCCCCTCGCCCTTCAGGGAGAGGGGGGTTTGGGGGGTGAGGTCAGCGCGCAGAAGCGAGACAGCAGCTCCGGATCGTCCGTGAGCTCCCTCACGAGATCTTCCAGGTCGGCGGGCAGGTCGGAGAAGGTCACGTTGCCGTCTTCGTCGATGATGATCTGCAGGGTGCCGGCGGCGATGCGGGCCGCGACCTCATCGGCCCGCTTGTCGGGGTCTCGCTCGGCCATCGTCAGTCGGGGGCGACCATGCGCGGGCCGCCGTCGGCCGCGGTGCCCTCGTGGAACTTCCGCTTGAAGAGCGACTCGAAGTACCCGCGGCCCAGGTTGTTGTACTTCTTCTTGGCCTCCAGCGCCGACTGGAACTCCTTCTCGTTCAGCTTCATGTGCTGCGCGAACGGCAGCAGCTTGTTCCAGTACGCCCAGTCGTAGTGGTAGACGTCGAGGAAGAACATCATGCGGCCCTGATCGTCGACCGAGACGGTGTTGTACTCGACGTAGACCGGGATCTTCTCTGCCAGCGTGATGGGTGTCTCCTCGAGCGAGTCCCAGATCTTCTGGACCTCCTCGGCCTTCATGCCCTGGATCTTCAGGAGCAGGTAGAGCCCGAGGTCGGTGGCGTTGTGGACGCGCATGCAGCCGTGGCTGAAGGCGCGGATGGTGCGCTCGAAGAAGGGCTTCTGGGGCGTGTCGTGCAGGTAGATGCCGAAGGGGTTCATGAAGTTGAACTTGATGCGCCCCAGCGCGTTGTCGTCGCCCTCGCCCTGGGCGATGGTCTCGGTGCCGTCGGGCTTGATCTCGATGGTGTAGTTCTTGTGCTCGAAGTACGCCGGGTCGGCGATGAGCTCGAGCTCGAGCTCGTCCATGAGGATGCGGTCGGGCACGCGCCACTTGGGGTTCAAGACGACGTTCTCGATGGTCGACTGGAGCTGGCGCGAGTAGTTGAAGGGGCCGATCTCCTTGCGCTTCTCGTCGAGCTCGATGTTCACGTTGCCGCACACGATGCGGTGGCGCCGCACGATCTGGCCGTTCTCCCACACCTCCAGCTCGAACTGGGGCAGGTTCACGCGGAAGAAGAAGGGCCTGGTGGTGTCGATGCGGCTGTCGCGCCAGCGGTGCAGGCTGAGCTCGATGGCCTCGATGCGCTCCTCGACGGGCTTGTTCAGGGACTTCAGCGTGGTCTCGGACAGCTTGCCGTCCACGTCGATCTGGTGCGTGGTCTGGTAGTCCTTCACCGCCTGGGACAGGTCGGCGTCGAACGTGCCGTCCTGCACGCCCGCGAAGTAGCCCTCGGCCTGCAGGCGCTCCTTCAGGCGCTTGACCGCGTCGCCCTTCGCGCCGCGCGCCATGCCCTTGGGCGCCGCCAGCTTCTTGAAGCCGCCGGCCTCGGCCAGCGCGCGGTAGCGCTTCAGCCCCTCGACGGTCTTGCGGTACAGCGGCAGCTGGGGCTCGAGGCCCTTCAGCGTGGCCAGGGGATCGGCCTTGGCCGCCTCCAGCGTGGCGGTGACCTGCGCTTCGGCCGCGGCGATGGCCGCCTTGGGGCTGCGCGTGATCTCGTAGGGGTCGGCGCGGATGAGCACCTTGAAGTCGACGTAGAAGCGCGCCACGGCCCGTGCCAGGCGCCAATCGAGCTCGGCCAGCGCGGCTACGTGCGCGGCGCGCGCCGTGGTGGCGGCCGCGATCCAGTCGGCGAAGCCCGCCAGCGGGTCGGGGCCGGCCTCCTTCACGCCCAGCGTTTCGGCCAGCTTCGCGAGCCCCGCGTCGTCGGGCACCTCGCGCACGTCGGCCAGCGCATTCCAGGCCGCGCCGTAGCGCGCGTCGGTCTCGGCGGCCTGCCGGGCCGCGGCCAGGGCGGTCAACGCGGCCTCGGCCGCGGGCAGCGCGGCCGTCAGGCCGGGCAGGTCGTACAGGTCCAGGTGCTTCAGGGCGTGGTCGGGCAGCTCCTGCAGATACGCCACGACCTCCTTCAGCTTCGCCGCGTCGGCGTTCCCCTCGACGTCGCTCGGGGTCTTCGAAGGGCGCGCGAAGAGCAGTGGGAAGCCGGCCTTCTCGTAGAAGGCGAACACGAGGGGCGACGTCGAGTCCTTCTCGGGAGGCGGGAGCCCCGCGCGGAGGGCGTGCTTCACCGCGGCGGCCACGTCGGCGTCGGCCGCCGCGCGAGCCTGGATGGCCGCGGTCAGGCTGGCCCGCTGCGCCTCCGACACCAGCGGCTTCGGAGCCGCCGGGGCCGACACCGCCGCCGGGCTCGGCGTGGCGGGCTCCTGCGGGCCGCACGAGGCGCACGCCCACAGGCCCGTGAACAGGATGACGAAGGGGAAGAACCGCACGAACTGCTTTGCGAATCGCATGGAGCACCGGTCCGTCAGGTCGCGCGGATTCTAGTGGCGGGGCGGGGGTGTGTCAAACGGAGCGGACCGGACCGCCGCTTCGCTCGCTTCCCCCCTTCCCCCACCCCACCCTCGATGGTAAGGTTCGACGTCAACCCGAGGAGGCCTCCCATGTCCAGCAAGCTCGCGCTCTTTGGTGGCACCAAGTACCGCACGCGCCCGTTCCCGGCCTGGCCGCCCTTCGGCGAGGGCGAGCGCGAGAAGTTGATGCGCACGCTCGAGTCGCGGGACTGGGGCGGCTACCCCGAGCCCAACACCCGGGCGCGCCAGTTCGCCGAGCGCTTCGCCGCGTACCAGGGCGCCAAGCACGGCATCTGCTGCGCCAACGGGTCGATCACGCTCGAGGTCGCGCTCCGCGCCGCGGGCCTGAAGGCCGGCGACGAGGTCATCACCACGCCGCTCACGTGGGTGGCCTCGGCCGTGTGCGCGGTACACCTCAACATGGTGCCGGTCTTCGCCGACGTCGATCCCGAGACCTACTGCATCAGCCCCGACGCGGTCGAGGCGGCGGTCACGCCGAAGACGCGCGCCATCGTGGCCGTGCACCTGGGCGCCAACCTCTGCGACATGGACCGGCTGCTGGCCATCGCCGAGAAGCACAAGCTGATCCTCATCGAGGACTGCGCGCACACGCACGGCGCGCGCTGGAAGGGCAGAGGCGTCGGCAGCATGGGGCACTTCGGGTCGTTCAGCTTCCAGTCGTCCAAGCTCATGACGGCGGGCGAGGGCGGCCTCTTGACCTGCAACGACGACCTGCTGGCCGAGAAGGCGCACTCGCTGGTCAACTGCGGGCGCAAGGAGCCCGGGTACAACAGCTTCGACGGGCGCCTCTTGGGCTGGAACGCGCGAATCAGCGACCTGCAGGCCGCGGTGCTGCTCGGGCAGATGGACCACCTGCACGAGGACACGCTGAAGCGCGAGAAGATGCTTCGCCTGTTCGTCGAGAAGCTCGCGGCCAAGGTGCCGGGCCTCACGCCGAACCTCTGGGACCCGCGTATCACCACGCGCTCGGCCTACCAGCTCGTCATGCGCTACGACAGCCAGGCCTTCGAGGGCGTGCACCGCGACCTGTTCCTGCAGGCGCTCGAGGCCGAGGGCGTCGAGCTCGACGGCACGTTCTACATCCAGATGCAGGACAACCCGCTGTTCGAGGTGACGGCCGACGAGTGGCCCCTGATCCGCCCGCGCTACGGCGACCGGATCGGCCCCGACAAGGTGACGACGCCCGTGGCCGAGAGGGCGGGCTACCACGAGGCCGTGTGGATGCACTACCCGTACTTCATGGGCACCGAGGAGGACCTCGACGACGTCATCGGCGCCATCCTGAAGGTGCGCGCGAACCTCGGTGAGCTCAAGAACAGCTAGCGGGAGGTCGCGATGAAGGCACCGCTGGGCATCGGCATCGTCGGGAGCGGGTTCATCTCGGGCGTACACGTCCAGGCGCTCAGGGGCAACCCCAGGGCGCGCCTGGTGGCCCACGCCGACATCGACGCCACGCGCGGCGAGGCCTTCCGCGCCGAGCACGGCCTGGCCCGGGGCTACGCCAGCCACCTCGAGCTGCTGGCCGACCCCGGGGTCGACGTGGTGGTGCTGGGCGTGCCGAACTTCCTGCACCACAGGCTGGCCATGGACTGCTTCGCGGCTGGCAAGCACGTCATCTGCGAGAAGCCGCTGGCGCTCACGCTCGAAGAGGCGAAGGAGATGGCCGAGACGGCGCGCGCCAGGGGGCTGCTGCTCGGTTACGCCGAAGAGCTGTGCTTCGTACCGAAGTACGAGCGCGCGAAGCAGCTCGTGGAGTCCGGCGGCATCGGCAAGGTGTACCAGGTGCGCCAGTGCGAGAAGCACGCCGGGCCCTACAGCCCGTGGTTCTTCCGGCGCGACCTGGCCGGCGGCGGCATCACCATGGACATGGGCTGCCACGCCATCGAGGCCATCCGTTGGGCGCTCGGCAAGCCGAAGGTCAAGGCCGTCACGGCGACCATGAACACGTTCTCGTGGGACCTCGAGAAGGTGCGCGCGCAGTTCGGGGCGTGGGATCCCGCGCTGATGACGCAACCGAAGGCGCTCGAGGACCACGTGATCGTGCTCTTGGAGTTCGAGAACGGCGTGCTGGGCCAGGCCGAGTCGTCGTGGGCGCTGCAGGGAGGCATGGACTCGACGCTCGAGCTGTTCGGGCTGGAGGGCGTGGTCTACGCCGACATGCTGAAGGGCTCGTGGCTGCGCGCGTACTCCGAGAACGGCTTCCCGAACCTGTGGGAGCCGAACCGCGGCTGGTGCCAGCCCGACTGGGAGTGGGCGCGCAACAACGGGTACCCCCAGGAGGACGACCACTTCCTCGACTGCATCCTGACGGGCCGGACCCCGCTCGAGTCGGCCGACGACGGGCTGGCGGTGCTCGAGATCATGCTGGCTGCGTACCACAGCGCCGGCACCGGACAGCGGGTCCAGTTGCCGTTCCGGCCCCGGGGAGTCGAACGCCCGGTGGATCTGTGGTGGAATCCACGCCATGATCTGGGCCGCGGTGGCGTTGACGAGGTGTGAACGCGCGTGATCGCCAGCACGGACCAGCTGACCCCCTATCTCGAGACCTTCCGACTCCGCGTCGACCGCGCCTTTCGAGCGCTGCTCGGCATCTCGCCCGACGTCGCGCTGACCTGGGAGGCGCGCTGTGACGACCGCAAGCTCGGCACCGGGCGGCTGCGCCTGGCCGTGTCGGGCCCCGAGGGCGACGTCGAGATCGCGCTGGCCCTGGTGCAGCGCAAGGGCGTCGTGACGCTCGATATGGCGCGCCCGCGCCTGGCGTATCGTTCGGTCGACGAGCTGGCCCGCAGCGCCGACTATCGCTTCTTCCGCAGGATCTCGGCCGAGATCGGGGCGCGCTCGTCGGCGGTGGTGGCGCAGGTGGTCGACGCGGTCGGCGCCTGGTGGCAGCACGAGGGGCTCGGCGACTGGATGTACCGCCAGATCACGGGCTCGGGTCACCGCTACGCCACGCTGCGGTTGGGCTTTCGCTGCAACCAGCGCTGCGGGTTCTGCTGGCAGGGACGCGCGTGGCCCGATCCTCCGCCCGCGTTGCTGCGCCAATGGATCGTCGAGGTGGCCGCGCTCGGGCTCGGCACGCTCACGTTCAGCGGGGGCGAGCCGACGCTGCACCCCGATCTCGTGGAGCTCACGCGGCTCGCCTACCACGAGTACCACCTCGAGGTGGTGATCCAGACCAACGCCATCCGCCTGCGCGACGTGGCCTACCTCGAGGCGCTGATCGACGCGGGCGTGGGCTCCATCTTCGTGTCGTACCACAGCGCCGACCCGGCGGTGTCCGACGCCATGACGCACGCGCCCGGCACGCACCGGCGAACGCGCGAGGGCATCGAGACGTGCCTGCGCACGGCCGCGGCGCGTGGAGGCAACCCCCAGGTGCGCCTGAACTGCGTGGTCGAGCGCTCCAACGCCCCGGGCCTGCCGGACCTGGCGCGCGACGTCGTCGAGCGCTTCGTGCGGCCCTTCGGCGCGCACGGCGTACGCAGCGTCGAGTTCTCGTACCCCAACCTGTCGTTCGATCGCGAGCGCTGGGTCGACGCGGTGGCGCCGCTGGACGAGGTGCGCGGGCCGCTGATCGAGGCCGCGCGCCTCCTGCGCGCCGCCGGGGTCGAGGTCATCCTCTTCACGGGCTGCGGCTTCCCCATCTGCGCGGCCCACGGCGCGCCCGAGCTGCTCGACACCGTGATCCTCGGCGACCTCGACACCATGGACGTCGAGGGGCGGCGCTGGCCCGACGGCTGCACGGCGTGCTCGCTGAAGCCGGCCTGCCTGGGCCTGCGGCGCGAGTACCTCGAGGTGCACGGCGCGCGCGGCATCGTCCCCTTCGGCGAGCGCTCCGACGGGGGCGGACGATGACCTTCGGGAACGCCCCCGGGGCCTACGAGGTGGTGGTCGACCCCCAGCTGCTGTTCGCCCACCGGTTGATCTCGGCCATCCGCCAGCCGCCCCGCGCGACGCGCGTGCTGCTGGCCGTGAACGCGGCCCTGTTCGTGCTCGTGTTCCTGGTGCCCTACCTGACCGGCGTGCCCGCGGACCAGCACCCCCTGGCGCGTGACGTGTGGACGTTGGCCCTGGGCGCCAAGATCGATTCCTTGATCGCGGCGGGCCAGGTCTGGCGCCTCTTCAGCGCGCTCTTCCTCCATGCGGGGCTCCTGCACCTGGCCCTGAACCTCATGGCGCTCAACTTCCTCGGCCAGGTCTTCGAGGGCGTGTTCGGCGTGACGCGCTTCCTGTTCGTGTACTTCGTGTCGGGGCTCGGCGCGTCGCTGGCCAGCCTGGCGTTCTCCGACAACCCCAGCGTGGGCGCCTCGGGGGCCATCTTCGGCGTGCTCGGCGGCGTCGCGGTGTTCGGCGTGCGGCACCGCGCCGTGCTGGGCGGACCCCTGCGCAAGCACTTCCTCGTGAACCCGATCCTGTGGATCGTGCTGAACGTGGGCGCCGGGTTCCTCATCCCGCGCATCGACAACGCGGCCCACGGAGGCGGGCTGGTCACCGGCGTGCTGCTCACGGCCCTGCTGGCCGATCGCGTGGGCTTCCGGGCGCCGAACGCCGGATCCTCGCGGGCCGTGTTCGCCCTCGACGCCGTCCTGGTGCCGCTCGCGGCCCTGTGCGTGCTCGTCGGGGCCTCCCAGGTGGTGACGGGCATCCGCCAGCCGCCGGTGCGCTGGGAGCGGGTCGCCGTGCAGGGCGAGAGCGTGCTGGTGCCCGCGGGGTGGAGCGAGGGCTTGGCGGACGGCGAGCCCTGCACCGACGACGAGGGCCCGGAGCCCCTCGCGTGTCGTTCGGGGCCGCTCGCCGGGCGCTTCCTGGCCCTGCGCGCGCCCGCTGACGAGGCCGTGAACCCGAAGCCCGAGCGCTTCGAGCGGAACGGGAGCGTGTTCTACGCCGTGGTCGAGGACGACCGCGTGATCTACCTGCTGGTGTTCCCCGCGTTCCTGGAGTCGATGTACGCCGAGATCTGGCGGCACTTCCCTCTGGGTGAGGTCTGCGGCGGAATTACTTCTACCGCCGCATGCCGAGCGGCAGGCTCGCGACGACCTCGTCGCGCAGGCGCATCCCGGCCTTCAGCATGAGCTCGTCGATCAGGATGGCCAGGTCGCGCTGGCGATAGCCCGGCAGCACCTTCTCGCGCACGGTGGCCTCGACCTCGGGGTCGGTCAGGTCGCGGTGCACCGCTGGATCGTGGCGCAGCAGGTACAGGATGTGCAACCCGTTGTTCGAGGCCACCGGGCGACCGACCGTGCCCACCTGCAGGCCGGCGGCCGCCTCGACGATGGAGCGGTTGTAGGTGTGGAACTTCTTCTGCTCTTCCCAGGGCAGCGACGGGTCGTAGTAGAACGAGTAGCGCATGAAGGCCACGTGCGCGTCGCTCGGCTGCAGCACCTTCTCGGCCAGGTACTTCAGCGAGAACTCGTTGTGCTCGCGCCCCGCGAGGTGCTTCTCGAAGATCGCTTCGACCACCGGCCGACTCTTTTCGATGCAGGCGGCGGTGGCCTCCGGGTCGCACTCGGTGTAGCGCTTGGAGCAGCACAGGTACTGCACGTCGCCCACCTCGAACGCGTCGAAGTGGTCGAACTTGATGCGCACGTCCTTGTGCTCGTCCCAGATGCGCGTCAGGTCGCCCGCGGGTACGCGGCTGACGTCGTAGTCGAGCTCGAAGCGCTCCTTGAGCAGCGTCTTGACCAGCAGGCGCGTCCAGGGCACGCCGATCTGCCCGGTCGTCCAGTAGCCTTCCTTCGCCGCGGCGGCGGCCACCACGTCGAGGTCGACCAGCGCGTCGACCACGTCGCGAGCCGTGGTCCCGGCGGGCTGGCGGGGCAGCTCGTCGCGGACGTCGATCGCGGTGACGCAGCCGCCGTTCCAGCGCGCCGGCGAGCCCTCGGGGGCGGCCGTGGCCGAAGCGACGGGCGCGGCGGGCAGCGTCAGCCCCTCGCTCGTCGGGGCTACAGGCGTCTCGGCACAGCCGGCCAGGAGCAGCAAGACCAGGACCGGGCGGGGCATCCTCATGGCGTGCCGGCGGCGGGCTCCGACGGAGCAACGGACGGCGCCACGGGCGGGGCCGGCGGATCGACGATGGCGAGCGTGGCCTTCCACGGCCGGCCGTCGCGCAGGCCGTCGACCACCACGGCCGTGGCCCCGCGCAGCTGCTTCCAGACGGTCAGGAACTGATCGGGGCGCTCGACCGAGCGGCCGTTGACGCGCTGCACGACGTCGCCCACCCTGACCGCGCCCTCGGTGACCTCGGGGTGCGCCGGGAACCACGTGGCCACGCGGAAGCCGATGAAGTGCTTCTCTCGCGTGACCGGCATGGGCACGACCTGGCTCAAGAGGTACTGCGGCCCGCGATCGAGCCACTGGTCGAACACGGCGCGCTCGATCGCGCCGCTGGTCTCGATGCCGGCGGCGGGTTCGGCGGCCAGGGGCGCCCCGAGCCATCCGAGCGCGAGGACCAGGGCAAGAACGTTAGGGCGCCGGTGCTTCATCGGGGACCCCGCAGTACTGGATACCCTGAAGGTTGGTCACGCAGACGTAGTCGTCGCGGCAGTCGTCGTCGCGCCCGCAGGCCTTCATGCAGTAGCTGAGGAAGGGCGGGTAGTCGACGCACACGGCCTCGGACGGGCACGTGTCGGGCTCACAGGGCGTGAGGGTGCAGTAGCCCCCCGGCAGCGACTGGTCGCAGATCTGGCCGGGGTCGCAGTCGACGGCCGAGCCGCAGTCATCACCGATCTGCTTGGCGCAGGCACTGGAGAGCAGCGCCAGGGCCGCAACGAGGAGCACGAGACGGGGGAGGCGTACGTCGATCATGGCAAGCATGAAAGCAGCGACGTCCCGTGGTGTCAAGGAATCCCCGCTCCTCCGGGCTCCCCGTCCTTTCCCCGGGCGTACGAAATCGGGTACGATGCCGAACGTGGAAGCTCCCCCTCGCGACAAGCTGCCGCTGGTGGTCACGCTGGCGGCCTCGAGCCTGCTGCACGCGGCCGTGCTCTGGGCTCACGCCGACGTGCTGCTGGCGGCCTTCGCGCCGCCCCGTGCCGCCGTGGTGGCAGCTCCGGCGCCCCTCGCGCCGCCGACTCGGCTCGTGACCGTCGTGCTCCAGCCCGCCGCTCCTCGCCCGCCGCGGCCCGCAGTTCCGGTCGTCGCCGTCACCCCGGCAGCCGCGTCCGAGCCTGCGCGGGCGCGGCCGGCCGCCGTCCGGCGCGCTCCCGTGCCGACCTCGGCGCGCGCGGCCCAGGCCGAGCCCGGGCCGCGCCTGGTGGCTCCGGCCACCGCGCCGGTCCCGCCGGACCCGGCGGCCGGGGCGGCCGCCACCGCCAGCGGGACCGGCGAGCCCGAGGGCAGCCGCCGCAGCGGCCCGGAGACCGGGCCGCTGCTCGCGGACGCGGGCGGCGGCGCGGCCACCGCAGGCTCGGCGCCGCCACCCGCGTCCGCGTCGGCGACGCGCGCGCGCTACCTCGCCGAGATCCGCGCGCGCGTCGCCGGCGGCTCGCGCACCTACCCGGCGCTCGCGCGCCGGCGTGGCCTCGAGGGCACGGTCGAGGTGAGCTTCGTGCTGCTGCCGGACGGGAGCCTGGCGTCGGTGCGGACGACGGGATCGTCGGGGAGTGACGTGCTCGATCGGGCCGCCGAGGCGTTCGTGGCCTCGCTGGCGCCGTTCCCGCCGTTCCCGGGGGAGTTGGCGCCGCAGCCGCTGCCGCTGCGCGTGCCGATCGAGTATCGCCTCAGGTGATCAGGCGGCGATGACGCTCTTCACTACCGGGACCGTGCGCATGATCTCGCGCTCGACGTAGTAGCGCAGGGTCTCGCTGGCGTGCGGGCAGCCGCCGCACATGCCCTGCAGGCGCACGCGCGCGATGCCGTTGGTCTCGTCGAAGCCGACGAGCTCGAGGTCGCCGCCGTGCGACTGCAGGTACGGGCGCAACGTCTGGATGGCAGCCTGGACCTCGGAGGCCGTGGCGGTCAGCGCGGTATCTTCGGCCATGATCTTCTCCTCGTGCAGGGTCAGCGTCGCGAGCGCGCGTCGCCGAGCCGGTGAAATCCGGCCAGGAGTATAGCCAGAACCAACGCCGGGCACGCAAGCGCAAACGGGTTGGCGCCCACGCCGCGCGCGCCGTCGACCAGCAACACGCCGAGGCTCGGGTTGGGCGGTTGCACGCCGAGCCCCAGGAACGACAGGAAGGCCTCGTCGAGGATGGCGGCGGGCACCAGCAGGGTGGCGAAGGGCGCCACCGGTACCAGCGCCGACGGCAGCAGGTGCCGCACCAGCACGCGCCAGCCGGGCAGCCCCAGCAGGCGGGCCGACAGGTACAGGTCGGTCCCGCGCAGACGCGCCACCTCGCCGCGCACCACGCGCGCCAGGGGCATCCACTGCACCAGCCCGATGGCCAGCAGCAGGTTCAGGAGGCCCTGGCCCAGGGTCATCACCAGCAGGCTGATGACGAACAGGAACGGTACGGCGTACAGCACGTCGATGCCGCGCATCAGCGCGCGCTCGGTCCAGCCGCCCAGGTAGCCCGCCACGCCGCCGTACAGCGCCCCGAGCAGGGCGCTGATCAGCGCGGCGGCCAGCCCGATCCACGCCGACAGGCGCAGCCCGTACAGCACGCGTGTCAGCAGGTCGCGCCCCTGGTAGTCGGTGCCCAGCCAGAACGTGGCCAGCTCGGGGGCGCCGCGCCACTCCGACCGCGCCAGCACACCGTCGCCGTCGGTGTCCAGCAGCGCCACGTGCGCCGACCGCAGGCGCAACAGGCGGCTGCCCTCCACGATCTCCGCGCGGGTCAGCCCGCCGTCGCGGTCCAGGTCCAGCGCTTCGAACCAACCCTCGCCCAGCCAGGCGGCCGCCGGGGCCAGCGCCGGCGCGGCGGCGGGCGCCTCGGCGCGCGTCACGCGGCCGTCGCGATTCGCGTCGAAGCGTGCCTCCAGGAAGAGCAGGCTGCGCGCGGCGGCTTCGGCGTCGGCCAGTTCCGCGTCGCCCAGGCGCCCGTCGCCGTCGCGGTCGAGGCGCTGGAAGCCCGCGGGGTCTCCATCCCAGGTGGGGTGGTCGACGGGCACGTCGCGGGTGCCCGCGGTCGCCTGGAGGAACAGCGGGTGCTGCTCCTCCTGCGAGAAGTGCGTCAGCCAGCGCTCGGCCAGGGGCGCGGCCAGGCCCAGCGCGATCAGCCCGCAGAGCGCCGCCATCGCGGCGCGGTCACCGGCTCGTCGTCTCGCCATGGCGCAACCTCGGGTCGAGCGCGGTCGCCAGCAGGTCGGCGCAGAGGTTCAGGCCCACCAGCAAGGCGGCGTAGAGCACCACGATGGCCAGGATGACCGGGTAGTCCCGCTCGTGCGTGGCGTCGACGAAGTGCACCGACAGGCCGGGGATGTTGAACACGCGCTCGACCACGAACGATCCGGTCAGGAGCCCGGACAGGGCCGGCCCCAGGAACGAGACGAACGGGGTCAGGCTGGCCGGCAGCACGTGCCGGGCCACCAGGCGCCGCCGCCGCACCCCGAGCGCGGTCAGGAGCAGGGGCCACGGTCGCCGCAGCGTGTCGTCGAGGCCACCCTGGAACAGGCGATAGAACACGGCGCCGTACACGAGGCCCAGCACGGCCGCGGGGAGCACGCGCGCCAGGGCGCCGTCGAAGCCTCCTGGTGGCAGCCAGCCGAGCCGCACCGCGAACACCTCGACCAGGAAGGGTCCGAGCGCGATCACGGGCACCACCAGCCCGATCTGCGACACGGTCCGCAGGGTCTCGCGCTGCCACGGCCGCGCCGAGAGCGTCGTGGCCAGCGCCAACGCCAACCCGAAGGCCACCGCGACCAGGAAGCCCCACGCACCCAGCTCGGCCGAGCGCGCGAGCGAATCGCCGAGCAGGTTCGTCACGCTGCCCCGCTCGGGGTGCACCAGCGACGGGCCCGGGTCGAGCGTCGCGAACCCGGCCAGCGCCGAGAGGTACTGCGAGAGCAGGGGCCGATCCAGCCCGTAGCGGGCCTCCAGGCCGGCGCGCACCTCGGGCGCCAGCGGGCGCTCGCGGTCGAAGGGCGAGCCCGGCGCGAAACGCATCACCAGGAACGACAGGGTGAAGATGGCCAGCAGCGTGAGCGCGGCCTCGAGCACGCGCGAGGTCGCATGGAGGGCCAGGGCGCGGAACGTGCCCACCGCGGCTCCTATTTCAGAAGGCCGATGAGCTGGCCGCCCACCTTGAGCAGCACCTGCACCTGGTTCTTCGCCAGCTTGTGCTTCACGATCACGCGGTCCTTTTCGGGGCTGACCACCGCGCCGTCGAGGTACGAGGCCACGCCCAGGGTCTTCACGAGGAACTTCCCCTTCACGTCGGCCAGGCGCTTCTGGATGCGCGCGGCGAGATCCGTGGCGCTCTCGGGCCTGGCCGTCACGACCACGCCGTCGAAGACCAGCTCGTCGGCGAGCGTCGCCCCGCCCACGCTGGCCTCCACGTCGGCCAGGGTCTGGTCTCCCTTCCGGGCGAACGCCTCGCGCGTCTCGGTCGGGTTCACCGACACCCACCAGATGGGGCGCGTGGTGTCCGCCTGCTTCACGTACTTCATCAGGGTCGTGTCCTTCGCCGCGGCCGAGCCCTTGCCCTGCAGCGTCGGCAGCGCGTTGGTCAGGGCCTTCTCGGAGCCGGCCGCCACCAGGTCGGGCGCCACGAACGCCAGCCACGTGCCGCCGGGGATCGCCAGGACCGGCACGCCGCCGACGCTCTTTTCCTCGAACGTGTAGTCGGGCGCGACCTCCTTCACCACCTGCTCCGCGCGCTTTGCGGCCTTGGCCGCCTCGGCCTCGCGGGCCTTTGCGGCGTCGGTGGCCGCCTTGGCGTCGGCGCCGGCCTTCTCGGCCAGGCCCTTCAGGTGTGCGCGCGTCTTCTCGACGTCGAAGGTGCCCGAGAGCACGGTCAACGGCGTCTTCGAGCCCTTCACGGCCACCACGCCGGCGCGGACCGTCGTGCCGAAGTCGATGCCGCTGGCGGCCTCGAGCCCGAACACCCCGACCTTCAGGCTGGTCTTCAGGAAGCGCAGCAGCTCCGGCAGGTGCGGGCTCTTGGCCAGCGCCGCGAAGTCGACGTTGACGTACGCGTCGCGGCCCGCCGGGACCCGGTCCATCAGGGGTAGCGCGAGCCCCGCGCTCAGGGTGGTCGCGGGCAGGGTCAGTACGAGCGCGAGCAACAGGGTCAGCCAGCGGTGCATGATCGAACCTCCGATGCCATCGTTCCTATCCGAAGCGCGAGGGCCTGTCAAAAGCCCTTGTCCGGGGCGTCCGGATCCTGACGGTTCGACGGGAGGCGCCGCGGTTTGTTCATATTGCCCCAAACGGCGGGCGGTGGTAGGAAATCGACGATACCTTGGGGTTGCCCATGACGACGGGCGTGATTCTCCTCGGCCTCCTCTTCCTGGTCGTGGTCGCCACCGCGCTGTCGTGGGTCGTCCTGCGGGTGCCCCGGACCTACGACGATCGCTACACCGTCCGCACCGACGACGGCGTCGACCTGGCGCTCTTCCGCTTGCGCGGCGCGGACCCGAAGCGCTACCCCGTGCTGCTCGTGCACGGCATGGGCGTCGACCACCGCGTGTTCGACGTGATGGATGGCGTGTCGCTGGCCCGCTTCCTGCACGCGCGCGGCTGGGACGTGTGGCTGCTCGACCTGCGCGGCGTGGGGGGCAGCCGGCGGACCGCGCCCCGGCGCGGCGGCTTCGACGACTACGTCGTCCACGACCTGCCCGCGGCCCTGGGCTTCGTCCAGGAGACCTCCCGCCGGCCCCGGGTTCACCTGCTCGGCTTCTCGATGGGGGGCACGGTCGGCTACGGCTGGTGCGCGCGCCACCCGCAGACCCCGGCCCTCGCGTCGTTCGTGGCGCTCGGCGCCCCCTGGCCCGCCGACCTGGGGCCCGAGGCGCGCGCCACCATGGGCTTCGCGCGGCACCTGCTCTGGACGGGGGTCTTCTACCTCGACGTGCTCGCAAAGCTCGGCGCCTGGTTCCAGGGCCTCTGGTACGATGTCATCTGGCGCTTCCTGGGCGCGCCGCGGGGCATGGTGGGTCCCGTCTTCCGCCGCGCCGTGCTGAACGCCTCGCAGCCCATCCGCCTCGACGTGGTCGAGGGCTTCCGGCGCGCCGCCGAGGCCGGCGAGTGGCGCTCCGACGACGGGTCCATCGCCTACGACGAGGGCTGGTCCAAGGTGCAGCTGCCCGTACGCTTCCTGACCGGCGACTACGACGCGGTGGTGGCGGGCTCGTGTGTCGAGGGAGCCTGGAGGCGCTGCGGCAGCCCCGACAAGGAGTTCATGATGCTCGGCCCCGAGGCCGGCTGCGCGCAATCCTACGGCCACGTCGACCTGACCTGGGGCCGCCACGCCAACGACGACGTCTTTCCGCGCATCCACGACTGGTTCAAGAGACACGACGCCGCCTGAGGGGGGATTCAAACGGCGTCGTGGTAGGAAAGCGAGCGAGCCGCCCGGCTCGACCGGTGGCGGAGGTGCGGGGGGGAGGGACCATTCCGCCACCGGTCGTCGGGTTCGGCTTTGTCAGTACCCACGCGCGACGGGGGGACATCGTCACGTGAGCCACCAGCGTCGCCAGTTTGCGACGCCTAACTCTAGGATGGGTCCCCTTTCCCCTGTGTCAAGCCGCGAACCGTAGAGCTCCTGCTACAACAAGTCGTAGAGAGCCTGCGCTACCTCGCCGCCGCCCAACCGGCCCCAGCGGTTGACAAGCGCTCCCGTGCTCGGGAAACTGACCCCACCCCGCCGGGATGGTGGAATGGCAGACACAGGGGACTTAAAATCCCCAGTCCCTTAGGGACGTGCGGGTTCGAGCCCCGCTCCCGGCACCAATGATTTCAATGGGTTCTCATTGCGGATGGACGTCGGATGCTTCTGGCTTGGTGCTCGCAGGAGCTACGAAATGGTCACATGCGACCGCCCGATTGGTCACAAAATTGGTCACCGCTCTTCGCCGAGCATCTCGCCGCCCGTATGCCGGAAGGTAACGTAGCGCAGGAGGTATCTTCGCATGGACTCGGACGTAAAGAAGCGGCGGCTGGAGAAGCCTCTCGACGAGCCTGAGGTCGAAGAGTTGCTCCGAACACTGGGTTCCGTCTTCGACGACCCGGGGATATTGGCTGACGGCCCGTGCTGGACAAGCATGGCGACGTGGAACTACCAGGCTGCTACGGCGATGAAGGAACTGACGATGAAGGGCTCCGCCGATTACGGCTCGCCCGACTTTCTCAAGGCTACCGCGAAGTACCTGCGGCTCGTTGCCGACAAGATCGAGCACGACGGCCTCCTGCTTGAGTGGCAGGCGAAGACCATGGGTGGGCGGCGGGTAACGGACAAGGGTAAGGCCACACGGCTGAAGCGACCGCTGGTGCCCGTGAAGAGATTTCGCGGACGGCCGCCCAGTTCCATAAAGACTCCCGTCGTGAACATGATTCAGTCCCTGCGCCTGCACGAGCCTAGATGGGAGGACGATGAGATTGACGCCCTTATCGACGCGCTCGGCAAGCGCCTGCGGCATGAAGACTTCAGCGAGGCCGCAGCGAAGCCGATACTGGCGTACGTCAAGCAAGAGGCATACCGCAAGCAGGACGCGACCGATCCGTCAGGCACGCAATCGGCCACCCTTGAGCCACACTTCGTGCGACTGCCCGGTCGGCATGTCGTAGCAGTCAAAGAGTGGATGCTCGCCGAGGCATCCGCCGCGAGGAAGCCGTAGTGATTCCAAGGCCCTGACCTAGCCGAAAATCGTTCCATTTTATCAGATTCGTAACGGACGAACGCGTGTGCTTTGCTAGCTCTTGCGGGCGGCATGGAGCCGCCGATGGCAGGAGCAAGAAGCATGGCGACGAAGAGATCACAAACGACCCCTGGGCGTCAACTACTGACGCTCCAAGAATGCTCTGAGAGGACCGGGCTCGGCCTCTCGACGATCAGAAAGTGGTGTAGGCTCAAGAGGTTACCAACCATACGCTTGTCGAACCGCGTGCGCATCGACGAGCGCGATCTCGATGCCTGGATTGCCCAGCATCGGGAAGAATCAAACCCGAAAACAGCTCTATAGCGATGAAGTAGGAAAGGACAACATTGTGCCTACGAACCTCGAACCCAAGAAGACGGCAGCCGTGCCCGGCGTGGCCAGCGCCTCGAAGCAGCCGCCCCTTCAGGACATCATGATGGGTCTAACCCAGACGGCGCCTGTTCTCGGCATCACCGAAGCCGAGCTGACGTTCCTGGCCGAGCATTATCTCGTCCCGCACAAACGGTTCGCGAAGGGCGTCTACTCCTTCAGCCTCACGGCCATCAAGGACTTCATGGCGAAGTCGTACTGGCCGTCGGGCAAGCCGCACGCCGACGGTGCGCGCAAGCGTGTGGCAGACCCCTCCGCGGCCTGGAAGGTGCAGCACTACGCGAAGCTGCCGCCCGAGCAGACGACCAAGAAGACGGGCGTTCCTGTCGACGTGCTGGAAGGCATTCGCAAGAGCACAGGTCGGCCTGCCCATCTGGATTACGGTGGCGGCGTCATCCGATACCTGGGGCCGGACCTCGACTACTTCTTGGTGCAGGCGAACCGCGAGGTCCACGTACGGCGGCGCCAGCCCAAGATCGAGGTGCCGCCTGTTCCCGTGCCCGCTCCCACTCCCACGCCCCGTGAGCCGCCCCCGGCGCCTCTTCAACAGCGCCCACCGGCTGTCGCCGTCCGGAAGATCCAGCCGAACAGCGCCATGGCTAAGTCGCCTGCGGTGACCAGCGTGGCCACGCCCGCTGCTGCAGCCGTCCGTGAGGCGCTGCCGGTCGAGATCACGCCCAAAGTGCCGGTGCAGGGCTCCTCGACGGTCCCCGTGGTC
>Ga0172369_10003366_pt1 | contig 21119 bp, 19 predicted proteins | sample LakKiv25m_FD_114539 | JGI IMG/M metagenome (GOLD analysis project Ga0172369, IMG submission 114539) | Freshwater microbial communities from Kabuno Bay, South-Kivu, Congo - kab_022012_11.25m | ecosystem: Environmental > Aquatic > Freshwater > Lake | place: Democratic Republic of the Congo...
CCGCCTCGTGCGGCACCCCCGCCTCGTGCGGCACCCCCTACTTGTGCGGCACCCCCGGAAACGCAAGGAGCCGGCGATGACGAACCTCCTGGACATCCGCACTCCCTCGACGGGCGAGGCCAAGGCGGTCCGGAGCGATTTCGGGCTGGAAAACCACGGGCTGCGCGATCTGGGCACCGTGTACTGGAACCTGCCGTCGTCTGCACTCGTCGAGGAGGCGCTGTTCCGCCGCGAGGGACGACTCGCCGCCGAAGGGCCTCTCGTGTGCAGCACCGGCCGGCACACCGCGCGCAGCGCCAACGACAAGTTCGTCGTGAAGGAGGATTCGAGCGCCCACCACGTCTGGTGGAGCGAGTACAACCGGCCCTTCAACCCCGACCGCTTCTCGCTCGTACACGCACGCCTGCAGGGCTACCTGCAGGGCCGCGACCTGTTCGTACAGGACTGCTACGCAGGCGCCGATCCCGCCTACCGGCTGCCCGTGCGCGTCATCACGGAAACGGCCTGGCACGGCCTGTTCGCGAAGAACATGTTCCTGGAGCCCGCCACCCACGACGAGGCGCGCCGCTTCGTGCCGCAGTTCACCATCCTCGCCGCGCCGGGATTCCACGGGACGCCCGAGATCGACACCACCGCGACGAAGACGTTCATCCTGCTCGACTTCGGACGCCGCCTGGGCATCATCGGCGGCACCGGGTACGCGGGCGAAATCAAGAAGAGCGTCTTCACCGTGATGAACTACCTCATGCCGCTGCAGGGCGTCATGAGCATGCACTGCTCGGCCAACGTGGGCCCGCAGGGCGACGTGGCGCTGTTCTTCGGCCTGTCCGGCACGGGCAAGACCACGCTTTCGGCCGACCCGGCGCGCCGTCTCATCGGCGACGACGAGCACGGCTGGAGCGACGAGGGCGTCTTCAACTACGAGAACGGCTGCTACGCCAAGGTCATCAACCTGTCAGCGAGCGCCGAGCCCGAGATCTTCGCCTGCACGCGGCGCTTCGGCACCATCCTGGAGAACGTCGCCTTCGACCCCGTGACGCGACGGCTGGACCTGGACGACGACCGGCTCACGGAGAACACCCGGGCCTCGTATCCCCTCGAATTCATTGCGAATTCCGTCCCGGAGAAGCGCGCCGGCCATCCGCGCAACATCGTCCTGCTCACCTGCGACGCGTCGGGCGTCATGCCGCCGGTGGCGCGTCTGAGCACGGCACGGGCGCTCTACCATTTCATTTCGGGCTACACCGCGAAAGTTTCGGCCACCGAGATGGACATGAACAAGGAGCCGGAAATCACCTTTTCGACGTGCTTCGGCGCGCCCTTCATGGTGCACCGGCCTTCGTTCTACGCCGAGATCCTGCGGCGCAAGATCGAGCGTCACGGCTCGAAGTGCTGGCTGCTCAACACCGGCTGGGTCGGCGGACCGTACCGGATCGGCAAGCGCATCAGCATCCGGCACACGCGCGCGCTGCTGAACGCCGCGCTGGACGGGCGGCTGGACGACGTGCCGTGCCGGCGCGACGCCGTGTTCGGTTTCGAGGTCCCGACGCGCTGCGAAGGCGTGCCCGACGGCGTGCTCGACCCGGCGGGTTCCTGGGAGAGCCGGGCCGCCTACGACGACCGCTACGGGCAGCTCGCGTCGCGTTTCGTCGAGAATTTCCGCAAGTTCTCCGAAGGCTGCGCCCGGGACGTCGTCGAGGCGGGGCCGAAGCGGTAAGCGGCGGAGCGAAGTACGCTCCCTCGCTACAGCCCGCACCGCGCGGGCGCGATGCCGCCCGGGAGCTTCTGGCAATAGGCCTCGCGCACCGGGTCGCAGTCGCAGCCCAAGCCGTCGCAGAACGCGCGCGCCTCGCTCGCCTTCACGACCTTGAAGTCGGAGTTCCACGCCCACACGGCGAACCAGTACCAGTGGCCGAGCTGCAGCTTCGACGTGTCGGGCGCGACGGTCACGTCCGGTTCGCCTCCCGCCGCCGTGCCACGCCCCTGCCCGAACGTCACGCGCCCGTCGCTGCCCTGCCCGCTCGTCGCCTTCCAGCCCGAGGACCACCACCAGACGGCGTCCTGCGGGTTCTTGATCTCGCTGCCCGCGATCGGCGGAGTGCCGAAAATCGAGGCGAAAACGCGATCCTCGCCCGTGCCCGCCTGCCCGTAGCCGAGCTGCCACTCGAAGGTCGTCGCGTCGGAGAGGTTCACGAACTCGCAGCGGCGCGGCGCCGTCACCGAAAGCGCCTGGGCACCCGTGAAGATCGAGATCTCCGGCATCGTCGGCCCGCCGGTGGTCGTCCCTCCGTCCCCCGAGCCGCGCGCCTGGTAGCCCGCACATCCGGAGAAGAACACCGCGACCATCGCGAGACTAGAACGCAAGGGCCACCCCCAGCGAAGGCTCGAAGCCGTCGAGCGAAACCTTCTTCGAGACGGGCACCACGCCGCCGTACGGATTCAGGTTGTGCAGCTCGATGGTCGGTGCGCCCGTGTAGAAAGCCCCGGCGAAGTCGAGGTAGCAGAAGACGCGGCTGTCCGCGGGCACCTCGACGCCGAGCGAGGGACGCAAATAGCCCGCAAACATGGGCGCTCCGGAGCGATTCGGCTCGTAGAGCATCGCGCCGCCGAGCGCCGCCGCGACGAAGACCGCGACGAGCGGCACGGGCCTCCAGCGCCAGCCGCCGCGCAGGCCGGCCGCGAGCGCGGTGGGGCGCAGCGCCGTCGTCCGATCCGGGAATCCTGCGAGATCGTGCTCGACGGCCTGGCCCGTCGCGCGCGTGTAGCCGACCTCCGGGCCGACGAAGAAGCTCCGGATGCGCCACGCGAAGTGCAGCGTGCCCTGCCCGCCGGCGCCGGGACCCTGATGGTAGCCGCCCTGCAGCGACAGCTCCGTGCGGCGTTCTTTCAGTGCCGGGGCGGGCTGCGCTTCGGCGGCAGGTGCGGCGGGCGGCGGGACGATCGCGGGCGGCGTCGAAGGGGGCGGCAGCGCTGCCGCAGAGCGTGCGCCGAAACAACCCTCCGACTCGCAGACGGCGACCGCCTCCGCGACGAGTTTCTCGAGTGCCGCCGGCAGGTCGGAGTCGGCCGCGGGGCGCGCCTCCGAGCGCGCCACGACGCGCGCGTGCGACACGTCGATGATCTTCAGGCTCAGCACCGTGAGCGTGCCGATGCGGCCCATGCCCGCGGCTGCGAGATACGTGACGCCCAGCGCACCCGCTATCTCCGCGGCGCAGGAGACGTCCTCGGTGCAGCCCGCAAGCTGCTTCTGGCGCTCGAAGCCGATGAGGTTGGCGATGTCGCTGCGGCCCACCACATCGAAGCGCCCGGTGCGGAACAGCGCGGTGAGGAGCATCTCCTCGGCGGTGGCGGCCACCTTGTCCGCGACGCCCGCGCCCGCGCTCATGCCCATGAGCGCGATGCGCGTGCGCCCCGAGGGACCCGTCGATGCCGCGGGAGCTGCGCGGGCCGCGCCTGCGAGCAGATGCACGACCAGAAGCGAAGCGACGGCGGCGCCCGACATGGCCGCAGTCTAGCGCCGATCGCGCGCGGGGTGCACTCGGTGCATGCCGCCCGCCCGCCGGCGGCGCAGCAGAAGAAGGCACGCGACAACACCCGCCGGCGCGTCCGGCGCCACGCAGCCGCCCCCCGGCCGCGCCGAACCGGGCGGATCGACCGCCGAATCGCCGGGCGGGTCCTCGTCCGACGGAAGGAAGGACGCGCCGCGGAAGTCGGGGCGTCTCGTCGCCAGCGCAATGATGGCCCGATCCTCGTCGCCGTGGGACGGTCCGACGGTGCCGGCGTCGGCACCGCCTGCGTCGTCCGAGTGGGATCCGCCATCGTCGCCCGGGCCGGCATCCGCCTCGTCTTCCTCGTCCCGATCGTCGTCGGTCGCGGGCCCGAGCACCACGTCTTCGCCCTCCCGATGCCAGGGAATGTCGACGCCCGAGAAACGGACCCGAGTCACGCCGGGCCCGTGGAAACGGAGTCCGGCCGGGTCCGAGCCGGTGAGCTCGGCGGTGCCGGAGAGATATTCTATTTCTATACCTCCATCGATGGATGCCTGCACGAGCCTGCGCGTGCCTTCGCGATCCGCGAGCGCGCCGGCGCCGACCATCAGGAGGCGCACGGGCGTTCCGTCGGCGCGCGCGCGCACCATGCCGATGCCCGCGGAGAGCGACAGATCGCCGGCCTGCGTTCCGCCTGCGGGAGCGAAGATCCAGCGCTCGGACTCCTCGCCCAGAGGCAGCGACAGCCCGCGCCAGGGGCGCGCGTCGTCCAGGGCCGCCACGGCCGGCCGGGTGCTCCAGAGCGCGCCTCGGCCGGGCCACAGCACTTCCAGGAACACGACGTCCGAGCCCGCCGGCGCCCCGACACGCGCCTGCGAAACGCTCCCGTCGGGCTCGAACTGCTTGGACAGTTTCGCCGCCGTCTGCGAAGCCGTGTTCACCGACACCGACGCGGGCGCGACCACGCGGATGCCCAGGACGCGGTCGTTCTTCGAGCCGCCGCGCAGCCAGGGCGCGCTCCACGAGGCGGAGTCCATGAAGTGGAACACCTGCTCGACGCGGTGCGAGCCGCTCAGGGACGCGGCGTCGTGCAGCACGACGTGCCCGTCGTCGCGCGAGAACGCCACCGTGCGCACGAGGCTCGCGACGCCGGCGGCGTCCGGGTAGAGCCGCGAGCCGTCGGCGCTCGTCACCGAGTAGTGGGCCGTGGAGGCACGCAAACGCGCGGACGCCTCGCGCCGGAAGAACCACGGGTATCGCGTGCTGCTGTCGCTGTCGCGCTCGTCGCCGAGCTGGCCGGCACCGTCCACGAGGATGGAGTTGTGGAACTCGGTCCGCCAGGCCTCCGGGTCCGACGTGCGCCAGCTAGCGTAGCCGACGCACTCGGGCAGCATCCACTCGCCGTCGGCGTGCATCCACAGCGACAGGTCGTCGACGTGGTCGTGGCCGAGGTTGAGGAACCCTCCGGGAAACCCGCCCGCGCGCAGGCGGTCGAACGTGCCGCGCCCGCCCATGACGCCGCTCTTCATCGCGAGCACAGCCGCTCCGGGCGCCCAGCCGGAACGCATGACGGCCACCTGCTGATCCGCGCCGAAGAAGTCCGGGGAAAGCAAAGCGGTTTCTGCGTTCGGAACGTTCGGATCGTACGAAACGTACTCCAGCGCCAGGTAGTAGAGGTCCTCGGGTCTCGTCGAGCGCGCGCCGGCCGCGGCCCAGCGCCGGCCCGCCTCGGCGGCGTGCGGGTCGCGCCAGCGCGAGGCCAGATAGCGCAGGATCTGCCCGGATCCGGGGCCCGACCATCCCGACCAGTCGCCGTGCGTGGAAACGTATTCACGCGCACGGCCGGGAAGCTGCACCGCCAGCCTGTAGCGCCCGTACGCGCGGGCCATCGCATAGTCGCCGGCGGAAATGCCCGCCCGCTGCGCCGCCATCCACCACGGCATGGCGAACGACCAGCCGTACTGCTGGTAGCCGATGCCCTCGTGCCATGTGCCGTCGGAGACCGCCCCGAGCGCCGCGCGCAGTTTCGCCTCGTGCGCCTGCACGCGCGAGAGCCACCCCTGCGCCCGCTCGTCCTCGTCCTGCAGCGCGAGCGCCGCCACTCCCAGCGCGCCCGGGTCGATCCACGAATGGTTCTGCATGTAGTCGCCCGACCACCAGATGCCGTCGTCCATGGCGGCCGCGAATCGCTGCGCTTCCGAAGCGATGCGGGTGCGCGCCGCAATGCGCGTCGCGTCGTCCAGATCCGGCCACAGGACGTCCCACGCGATCGTCGCACCGATGAGAAGATGCGCGCGGTTCAGGTCGTCGCCCTCGCCGAAGCCCCAGTCGCTCCAGCCGAGCGCCGCGACGAGCTGCGCGCGTGCGAGCGCCCGGTACCCGTCGCCGTCGAGAATCTGCGCCGCCAGCGCCAAGCCCCCGACCGCGTTCCCGAGCAGGCGCGGGTCGCCGAAATCCGACGGCGACAGGGCGCTTGCGCGGGCGGACATCGCCGATCGGAGCGCGGCGGTCATCTCCGCGAATCCCGCCGCGTCGCGCGACGTACGCAACCTCGCGAGCGAAACGGAATCCACCACGGTACGCGGATGGGTCGCGGCGGAAACGGCGGACGGAGCGACGGCAAGACACGCGAACACCCCCCTCAGGGTGCGCGTCAAGGAGCCTCTTTCCGGCGGCGCGCGCCGCGCCCCGGGGGGTCGGGACGCCCGCGCGTGCGGCCGCGACGAGGCTACCCGCGGAGGGACGCCGGACGCACGATAATTCCAACAATATAGGAGCGGGCGATCGCTCCCCCGGAAGGCGGTGCCGGGGGCACGGTGCAGCCGTCGAGCGGGCGCCCGGAGTGCATTCAATGGAGCCGAGCTAAGTGGAGCTAGTTGCCGCCGACCGCTTCCGCGGCTCCGTGTCGGCCGGCAGCCGCACGCGGCGGAACGTGCGCCAGACGGCCAGATCGTAGACGATCTTGATCGCGCCCGACAGGACGAACGGGACTCCGCCGCCCAGCAGCGACGACGCGAACAGGGGCCCCGCCGCGATGGGCGCCAACGACGCGCCGATGCTGCGCGCGATGCCCGTGACACCCGCCGACGCCGAGCGTTCGGCCGGAGTCACCAGCGCCATCATGTAGGCCTGGCGCGTGGGCACGTCCATCTGCGAGATGCTGAAGCGCGCCAGGAGCACCGCGACCGCGAGCGGCAGGCTCGGCATGAACGGCACGAGCGCGAGCAGCAGGTTGGACGGCACGTGCGTCACGACCATCGTCTGCAGCAGGCCGATGCGCCGCGCGATGGCCGTCGCGCTCAGCGCCGACACGCCCGCCAGGATATTCGCGCCGAAGAATATGCTTCCCAGCAGCGCCGGCTCCGCCCCGAATCGCACGTGGAACCACCAGGCGACGAACGCCTGCACGACGAACCCGCCCGCGAACGCGTCGACGCCCATCAGCCCCGCCATCTTCAGCACGTTCGCGCGCGAGGGCCCCAGCCCCAGGTCCGCGTGGAACCAGGCGGGGCGTCCGGAGGGCGGCGCCGGAACCTCGATTGCGGGCGAAAGACGCAGAAACAGCACGACAAGGCCTGCTCCCGCGAGCGCGTAGCCCGCGATGATGGCGCGGTAGCTGGAGGGCGCGTCCCAGCCGCGTGCCTGCAGAAGCTGCGACAGGCCGCCGCCTGCCAGAGCGCCCACGGCCGTGGCGAACGAGCCCGCGAGGTTGTACCAGGCGAACGTTCCCGTGCGCCGCGAGGCCGGAATCTCCTGCGCCAGCGCCGCCTGCTCGATGGGCAGGAACGGTCCGACCTCGTTGCCGCTGGGGCTGATGACCCCTACCGTCGCGGCCAGGAGCAGCAGCCAGAAGTCGCGCGTGAGCGCGAAGAGCACGCCCGCGAGCACCATGAGCAACGCGCCTGCGACGAGCATCCTGCGCCGCCCGATGCGATCGGCTCCGGTCGTGATCCACAGCGACACGGCCGCGTCGCCCGCGAGCGTCAGGGTCAGCAGAAGGCCGACGCGTTTCTCGTCCAGACCCGCCGCGGACAGGTGCAGCACCAGCACGACGGAGAGGAATCCGTACGCGAAAAGGCGCAGGATCCGGGTCGCGAAGAGCAGGACGACGTCGGTGCGGGCGGAGGGTGCGCCGGCCATGCGTGCGTCATACCACGCGGGAGGAAGCCGCATCCTCGACCGCGCCGCGCCGGGGAGCAGTGCCGACGACGGCAGGCACGGCCGCCGGGACGAGGCTGCGCAGGCACGGCCGTGCGCTCGGGGCGCTGCGCTTGCACCGACCGGGCGGCGCGTGCGAATGTGAAACGACTCCCACGGAGGAACACCGCGTGCGCATTCCCGTTCTCGTCCTCGCCTCCTTTCTGGTGCTCGCATCGCAGAACGCGCAAGGCGCACTGCGCCACGCACCGGCGGTGCGTCTGCTCGACGCGGACCTCGCTTCCCCGCTCGCGGACGCCGCGTCGCCCGGGGGCGGCGACGGCTGGCAGCCGACGTGCGCGAACGTCGTGGGGGAATACCTGCTCTCCGGCGTGTTCATGGTGGTCGGGGCCGCGCTGGGGGGAGCGACAGCCGCCCTGCTCCGGGTGGTCTTGGGAGGTTCTGCATCGCTGCCCCCGTACGCGTCGCTCAGCGGCGTGCTTTCGTACGGTCTGACGCTGGCGGCGGCGTCGTACTTCGAGGCGGCCCTGAGCGCCGCGCTCATCCTCGCCCAGGAGGACCGCTTCACCGACCCGCGCGTGCTCAAGGGCGCGCTCGCGACGTTCGCGCTGCACACGGTGGGGTTCGCGCTGTGCGTGCTGCGCTACGACCCCGACCGCAGCGAATCGGACAACCTGTGCGGCCTCGTCATGTTCGCCCTGCCGCCGCTCGTGCCCGTGGTCCTCTACAACACGGGCGCGCCCAAGTGGTTCTCGACCGCGCGCGGGGCACCCCCGCGCGTGCGACCCGCCGACGAGGAGCGCGCGGCCGCGAACACGCGCACGCGCGCGGCCGGTGTGACGCTGGCGACCGTCGCGTTCTGAGAGCCCGAGTCGGAACACGGCGCGGAGATGCCGGAAGAACGATTCACCACGGAGACCACGGAGAACACGGAGTTTTCTCGTGTCTTCACGTGCCCGATTTCCGTGCTCGCCGTGGACTCCATGGTGAAAAGTCGGCCGGTCTGCGGCATTTCGACCGGTGCACGACGTCGCGGCCTCCCGGCCGTGCGATTCCTGCACGGGCGCTGGGGCCTCGCGCCTACTCCCCGACGATCTTCACGAGCACGCGCTTTCGGCGCCGGCCGTCGAACTCGCCGTAGAAGATCTGCTCCCACGGGCCGAAGTCGAGCTTCCCGGCGGTGATTGCCACCACCACCTCGCGCCCCATGATCTGGCGCTTCAGATGGGCGTCGCCATTATCCTCGCCCGAGAGGTTATGGCGGTAGCGGCTCGTCGGCTCGTGCGGCGCCAGCTTCTCGAGCCACGCCTCGTAGTCCTGCAGCAGTCCGCCTTCGTCGTCGTTGACGTAGACGCTCGCGGTGATGTGCATGGCGTTCACGAGGCACAGGCCCTCGCGCACGCCGCTGGCGCGCACCTCCGCCTCCACCTGCGGGGTGATGTTCACGAACCCTCTTCTCTGCGGGATTTCGAACCAGAGTTCCCTGCGGTGCGACTTCATGCGCTGCCTCCTCCGGTCGGCTGCCGTGCGGCGGCCGACATTCTGGCGGCGTGCGCGGGCGCCGGCAATGCCCGCCCTTGCCGGGCGCGGCGCGGCCTCCCACCTTGCCCGGTGCCAGCCGGGGAACGAAGGGCCCGGTGCGGGAGCGTGCTTCATGTCGCCGGCCCCGGCGTCGGACGGACCCCTCATCGCCGCACAACTCGTGAACTGCCTGGGGCTGGGAGGCACCGAGCGCCAGCTCGTCGAGCTGCTGCGGCGCCTCGAACCGCAGGCCGTCGCCGCGCGCCTGGCGTGCCTGCAGAAGAAAGGCGAGTTCCTGGAGAGCGTGCTCGCGCTCGGCCTGGACCCGCCCGAATTCGGCCTGCGCGGCTCGCTGCTGCGGCCCAACACGCTCCTGCAGGCGCTGCGGCTCGCGGCGTGGCTGCGTCGCTCGGGGGCTTCGCTGCTGCACTGCCACGACTTCTACTCGAACCTGCTGGGCTCGCTCGCCGCGCGCATCGCGGGAGTGCCGTGGATCGTCTCGCGGAGAGACCTCGGCGTGTGGACCGGACCCGCACACGCACGCCTGCTCGCGATGGTCACCCGCAGGGCTCCATTCGTGCTCTGCAACTCCGACGCGGTGCGCGACCTCGTCGTCCATCGCGAAGGCGCGGATCCCGCCCGCGTGCGCGTGATCCCCAACGGCATCGACCTGGAGCGCTTCGATCGCGAAGCGGCCGCGTCGCCGCGCCCGCCCGTCGAGGGGCTGCGCCCGGAGGCGCCCGTGGTCGCGCTCGTGGCGAACATGAAGCACGGCGTCAAAGGACACGGGGATTTCCTGCTCGCGGCCGCCTCGGTCGCGCGCGCGCTGCCGGCGGCGCGCTTTCTGCTCGTGGGCGACGGCGGGCTGCGACCCGAACTGGAGCGCCGCGCCCGGGAGCTGGGACTCGGCAGTGCGGCGATCTTCACCGGCCGGCGGACCGACGTGCCCTCGCTGCTCTCGCGCTGTACGGCGGCGGTCTCGTCCTCCCGATCGGAGGGTCTCAGCAACGCGATCATGGAGGCGATGGCCGCGTCGCTTCCGGTCGTGGCGACCGCGGTGGGAGGCAACGTGGAGCTGGTGCGCGACGGACGCACCGGGTTCCTCGTGCGACCGGGCGACGCGAGCCAGCTTGCGGCGCGGCTCGTCGACGTGCTGCGCGATCCCGGGCTCGCCGCACGGCTGGGGCACGCGGGGCGCAGGCGCGTCGAGGACGAATATTCCGCGCGCAGGCTGGGCGAGCGCTTGCAGATGCTGTACGCGGAAATCGCGGGACGCCGCGTGCAGGTGCGTCGTGCCGCGTGAACTGGCGGGCGCGCGCGTGCTGCTCGTCGGCGACTGGCCGCCGCCGCTCGGGGGCGTCAGCGTACACGTGCGCGCGCTGCGGGACGCCGCCGCACGCGCGGGTGCACTGGTCACGGTGCTGGACATCGGCAAGGGCCGCAACGCCGCGCCGGGCGTCGTACCCGCGGGACGCCCCGTGGCCGCCGCCGCGCGCCTCTTCGCGCTGGCCCGCAGGAGCGACGTCGTACACGTCCACACGAACGGCGCGAACCCGTCGAGCTGGATTCTCGCGGCCGCCGTGGGCGCGGCCGGGCGCGCGGCGCGGGCGCGCGTGCTCGTGACGCTGCACAGCGGCCACGGACCGCGCTGGATCACTACGGTGCCGCGCGTGCTGGCCGTGCGACTCGCGCTCGCCCCGTACGACCGCGTGGTGTGCGTGAGCGAGGAGATCGCGCGCACGCTGCAGCGCATCGACGCCGCGGCGAATCGCATCGTCGTGGCGCCCGCGTTCGGAGCCGAAGGGCTCGTCCCGGGCCTGCCGCCCGCACCCGTGGCGGCATTCCGCGAGGCGCACCCGGAGGTCGTCTGCGCCATGCTCGCCCCGGGCGAGGACTACGGGGCGCGCGAGCTCTTCGAGGCGTTCGCCGAGCTGCGACGCGACCGCCCGCGCGCCGGGCTCGCGGTGTACGGTCCGGGCACGGATTCCCCTGAAACACGGGCTCTCGCGCGGCTGGCGGGAGCGGTTCCATCCCTTTTCCTCGGCGAGATCCGGCACGACCAGGCGCTGGGGCTCATGGCGTCGAGCCGGCTGTTCGTGCGCCCGACGCGGGTGGACGGGGACGCCGTGAGCGTGCGCGAAGCCCTTGCCCTGGGCGTTGCGGTCGCGGCGACCGACGCGGGCACGCGGCCTCCGGGAGTGCACCTGTGTACACAGCGCAATCCGGCGGCGCTGGCGGCCGCCATGCGCGCGGCGCTCGCGGCGCCGCCGCCCGCGCGCGCGACGGCGGGACGCGCGGACGGAATCGCGATCGTTCTCTCCCTGTGGGCGAAGCTGCTGCGCGCGCCGGGCGGACCGGCGCGGGCCGCATGAAAGATGAAGGATGAAGAACGAAGGATGAAGAACGAAGGATGAAGAACGAAGGATGAAGAACGAAGGATGAAGAACGAAGGATGAAGAACGAAGGATGAAGAACGAAGGATCAAGAACGAAGAACGAAGGATGAAGGAGGGGCAATGGGGGCACTGACCGGACGCGACATGGTCTGCTTCTCCAACGACTGGGGCGGCGACCCGCTGTCGAAGACGCACCTCATGCGCCTGGCCGCGCGCGACAACCGGGTGCTGTGGGTGAACTCGGTCGGCAACCGCCCGCCGCGCGCGGATGCTCGCGATCTGCGTCGCGCGGTGGGCAAGCTCGCCGCGGCTCTGGGCGGAGTGCGCGAGGCGGAACGCAACCTCTTCGTGCTCTCGCCGCTGTCGATTCCGATCTACGGCAGCCGCCTCGTCAATCTCGCCAACGGATGGCTTCTGTCGGCCCGCGTGCGCGCGGCCATGCGCACGCTGCGGATGCGCGACCCGATCGCGTGGTCGTATCTGCCCGCGGCCGCGCCGGCGTTCGACCGCCTGGGCGCGGCGCTGCACGTGTACCACTGCGTCGACGAGTTCTCCGCGTTCCGCGGCTCGGGCACGGCCATCGCGGCGCTGGAGCGCGAGCTGCTGCTCAAGAGCGACGTGGTCATTGCGGCGAGCGCCCCGCTGGCGCAGGCCAAGCGGCGCCTGCACCCGCACGTACACCTGGTCCGACACGGCGTGGATCACGCGCACTTCGCGAAGTCGCTCCTGCCCGAGCTCGCGACAAGTCCTCTCGTGCGCGACCTGCCGCGTCCCGTCATGGGCTTCATGGGACTCGTCGCCGAGTGGGTCGACCTGCAGCTTCTGGCGGCGCTCGCCGACCGGTTCCCGGGCGGCACTCTCGTGGTGGCGGGGAGGGAGGACGTGGACACGTCGGCGCTGCGCGCGCGGCGCAACGTGGTGTTCCTGGGGCGGCGGCCCTACGCCGAACTGCCCTCGCTCCTGAAGGGATTCGACGTCGCGCTGCTGCCGTTCCGCGACGACGAGCTGACGCGCGCGTCCAACCCGCTGAAGGTGCGCGAGTACCTTGCGGCGGGGCTGCCGGTGATCTCGACGCCGGTGCCCGAGGTGCGGCGGCTGGGGCTGTGCCACATCGCGTCGGGCGCGGCCGAGTTCGCGGCGGCCGTGGACGCGGTCATGGCGACGCGGCCGGGCCCGTTCGCCGAGCGAAGCGATGCCGTGCGCGGCGAGTCGTGGGAGGCGCGCTGGGAGGAGATCTCCGCGATCGTCGCGGGCGCGATGCACAGGCCGGCGGCATGGCAGAAGCGGTCGGCTTGAACCGGATCGGCATTCGCCCGCGGCCGGGAGCCCGCCGCGTTGACGCGCGGCGACTCGACGGCTAGCGTGCCGGACGGGTGGCGTTCCCCGCGAGCCGGCGTGTCGCGGCGACCGCAACGAGGCTGTCGATGCCCGTCATCTCCATGTTCTACGGGATCCTGATTCGACTCTTCTTCCGCGACAACCGGCAGCACCACCTGCCGCACGTCCACGCGGAATAGCAGGACGACGTGGCCGTGTTCGCCATCGAGGACGGTGCGCTGCTGGAGGGTTCGCTTCCGCCGGCCAAGGCGAAGCTCGTGGTCGCATGGATCGAGATCCACAGGGACGAGCTCCTGGCGGACTGGAAGCTGGCCGTCGAGGGCACGCCCGTGTTCAAGATCAGGGGGTTGGAGTGATGCGACGGATCGTCGCCCTCCAGGCACGTGACGACTGGACCGTCGCCGCGACGTTCTCCTCGGACGAAACGAGGCTCTTCGACGTCAAGCCGCTGCTCGGCTGCGAGGCGTTCCCGGTCCTGCGGGATCTGGCCGAATTCAAGCGGATCCGCAACGGCGGGTACTATGTCGAGTGGGACTGCGGGGCCGACCTGAGCGCCGACACTCTGTACGTCGACGGGCGACAGCGGCGCCGGCGGATTGCGCGCGCACGGGCTCCGGTGTTCCGGGCGTCGCGGCCCCTCATCCACCGCCCACGAGCGGCACGAACGCCACGGGCATCAGCGTTTCCAGATCGAAACCGTTCTCGCGCCGCGTGAACGCCTTGAGCTCCTGGTGTCCGGGCGGTCCCACGGGCATGACGAGCCGCGCGCCCACCTTGAGCTGGCGCGGCAGCGCCGGCGGCACGGTGGCCGAAGCGGCCGTCACCACGATGCCGTCGAACGGCGCCTCCTCGGGCCAGCCCTTCGTGCCGTCGCCCGTGCGAAGGTGCACCCGGATGCCCAGCGACGCGAACAGGCGCGCCGCGCCCTCCGCCAGCGCGGGCAGCCGCTCGACCGTCCACACCTCGCACCCCAGCTCGCGCAGCACCGCCGCCTGGTAGCCCGAGCCCGTGCCCACCTCCAGCACGCGCGAGCCCTCGCCCGCCTGCAGCGCGGAGGTCATCGTCGCCACGACGAACGGCTGCGAAATCGTCTGCCCGTGCCCGATGGGCAGCGCCGCGTCCTCGTGCGCCTGGTCGCGCACGGACAGCGGCACGAAGGCCGTGCGCGGCACGCGCATCATCGCCGCCAGCACCCTCGCGTCCCGGAAGCCCCCGCGCGCAAGCTGTTCCGCGAGCCCGTACTCCATCGCCCCGATTGTAGCGTCCCGCCCCGCCCCCGCGCACTACGGCACGAGCACGCCACTGCCCCGGATTCCGTCCGACTTCAGACGCCTCAGCGCCTCGTTCGCGTCGCGCAGCGCGAAGACCTCGGTCCTGGGCCGGATCGGAATTTCCGCCGCCTCCCGCAGCAGGTCGCGCCCGTCCTCCCGCGTGTTCGCCGTCACCGAGGTCAGATTCTTCTCGTAGAACAAATGCGGCTCGTAGCCCATGGCGGGCACGTCGCTCATGTGGATGCCGGCGAGCGCCAGCGTGCCGCCTTTTTCCAGAGAACGCAGCGCGGGCGGCACGAGCTCCCCGGCGGGCGCGAAGACGATCGCCGAGTCCACCTTCACGGGCAGCGCGTCGTCCGCTGCGCCGACCCACGCGGCCCCCAGCTCGCGCGCGAGCGCCCGGTGCTTCTCGCCGCGCGTCGCGACGAACACCTCGACGCCGCGGTGGAGCGCGACCTGGAGCGTGACGTGGGCGCTCGAGCCGAATCCGTAGAGCCCCAGGCGCTGGCCCGGCTTCACCGCGCTGCGCCGCAGCGCCCGGTACCCGATGATGCCCGCGCACAGCAGCGGAGCGGCTTCCACGTCCGAAAACGCCTCCGGAATGCGGTAGGCGAACGCGGCCGGAACGACGGCCAGCTCCGCGTAGCCGCCGTCGTCGGTCCAGCCGGTGAATCGCGCGGATTCGCACAGGTTCTCGCGCCCCGCACGGCAGTACGTGCAGACTCCACACGTGCTGCGAAGCCAGGCGATGCCCACCCGCTCGCCTTCGCGCGGCTCCCCGACGCCCGCGCCGCGTGCCGCCACGACGCCGACGACCTGGTGGCCGGGGACGACCGGATGGCCGGGGAACGCGAGATCGCCCTCGATCACGTGCAGATCCGTGCGGCACACGCCGCAGGCGTGTACGCGCACGAGCAGTTCGCCCGGACCGGGGCCGGGCTCCGGCACCTCGTCGGCACGCAGCGGAGCGGTGCCGATCGGCGCGGGAGCGTGGACGCGCATCGCCAGCATCTTGGCCTCGCCCTCTCCGGCACGATGTGCATCGCGTCTGGCGGCGCTTCAGGTGTGACCGACAGCGCTCCCGGCGCTCCAGCGGCTGGAGCGCCGGCAGGGCTGCCGCCCGGCGCGACGTGCGGGCCTCCGGCATGCGAGCACGAACGGAACCAGCGCCAGCGCGCCCGGCCCCGCCGCCGTGCAGTCGCACGCGGACTCGGTCCCCGCATACGCGGCGATCGGCCCCGCGTCCGGAAGGCAGGCGTCCTCGTCGGTGAGCCCGTCGCAGTCGTTGTCGCGCCCGTCGCACTGCAGTTCCCCGGTTTCGTAGCGCCGCCCGAAGTCCTGCGCCGTGCAGTCGAGCCAGCCGGCGCTTCCCCCGCAGCGTGCCACCGATCCCTCGCACACGCCGCGCTGCTCGCGGCAGCGCGGGGGAGCGAGCTCCTCGTCCGTGAGGCCGTCGCAGTCGTTGTCCCTGCCGTCGCACAGCGTTTCCGTCGCCTCGTAGCCGGGTCCGTAGTCGGCCGCCGTGCAGGCGACGAAGCCGGAAGCTCCTCCGCAGCGCATTCGCTTTCCCGCGCAGACGCCGCCGTCCAGGGCGCACGGCGGTGCCTCGGGCACGTCGTCGACGACGCCGTCGCAGTCGTTGTCCTTGCCGTCGCACGTCGTCTCGGCCGCCTCGCAGTCGGGTCCGAAGTCGGCCGCCGTGCAGTCCTTCCAGCCGGCCGCGCCCGCACACGTCTTCGTCTTCCCGGCGCACACGCCCTTCGACTTCGAGCACGCGGGCGCGGTCAGGCCTTCGTCCACGCGCCCGTCGCAGTCGTTGTCCTTGCCGTCGCAGCGCGTTTCCTTCGCTTCGTAGTCGCCGCCGTATTCCGACGCCGTGCAGTCGCGCCATCCGCGCGAGCCTTCGCAGGTCTTCTTCTTCCCGGCGCAGACGCCCGCGGTCTTCGAGCACGCCGGCCGCGTCAGGCTCTCGTCCACGCGCCCGTCGCAGTCGTTGTCCTTGCCGTCGCAGCGCGATTCCGTGGCCTGGTAGTCGGCGCCGTACTCGGACGCGGTGCAGTCGCGCCATCCGCGCGAGCCCTCGCAGGTCTTCTTCTTGCCGGCGCACACGCCCTTCGCCTTCGAGCAGGCGGGCCGCGTCAGGCCCTCGTCCACCTGTCGGTCGCAGTCGTTGTCGCGTCCGTCGCACACCTCCGCCGAGGGCGTGCAGCCCGACACAGGGCACGTGCGGCCGTGAAATCGGCACGCACCGGCGGCGATGCCCGACGAGATGACGTCGCGCCCGCCCGTGCTTTTGAGAAAGCACGCCTCGGTCTGCGAACCGCCGGGCAGCGAGTGGCTGCGCCGGCAGTCGTGGAACACCGATTCGGTGAGCGCCGCGGGCATGTGCGTGTTGCGCAGCACGTAGAAGACGGTCGTCGCCTGCACGCCGCGATTGCCGACGTTGTAGCGCGCGAGCAGACCGTCCTGCACGTCGCCCGCGAGGCTGCGTCCGCGCGACGAACCCGAGTAGTACCAGGTCTCGGTGCCGTGCCCGCCGCCCGCGTTCGTGTGGACCGAGACGTAGCTCGCGGCGGGCCACGCGTTGGCCGCGTCGACGGCGCGGCTCAGGCCCGCGACGACCTTCGTCTGGAACCCGGCCGCGCGGATCTTCGTCGCCGCGCGATTCGCCGTGTCGACCGCGTACTGCGACTCGTTTCCGCCGCAGGCGACGGAGTTGTTGACCTGGTCCGAGGGATTCAGGAAGACCTTCTGCGCCTGCGCGCGCGGCGCGGCCGCGAGAAACGCCGCTAGCGCCGGGACGATGCGCCTCATCGCGCATCCTCCACGGCGAGCTCCGCCGTCCAGATGGAACCGTCCGCCTCGTCCTGGAAGACGACGCGATCCTCGCTCGGGTGGCAGTCGACCTTGTGCGCCACCGTCCACGGTCCCGCGAGCCTTGCGGCGCCCGTGCCGTCGGGACGCACCGCCCAGAGATCGCCCTCCAGCAGGTCGTAGCCGTCGTCCGCGTTCGTCTCGACGACGAGCATGCCCGACTCGGGCAGCACGCACCCGCGATCGAAATCGCCGACGATCCATGTCGATCCGTTCTCCAAGTCGGCGGCCACGAGCCCGGACGGGCCTGCGCCCAGATCGCGCACCAGCACGAGGCGGCCGTCGGCGGAGACTTCCGGGTCGAAGTAGCGCTCGCCCGGGAAGAGCATCCTCGCGTCGGATCCGTCGGGCGCGGTCGTGAAGACTCCGTCGTCGCCGCCCACCACGAACCGGCCCGTGGCACGCGACAGCCGCACCATCCCCGGATGAGGCAGCCCGTCGGCGACGACCGCTCCGCCCGGCGAAACAAGGCGCTCCTCGTCGACGAACAGCAGCTTCTCGTCGCGCCACAGCGGCATCGGGAGCCGCGCGTCGGGACCGAACGAATGTTCGGTCCTGGTCTCGCCTGTGAACGTGTCGAGGACACGCAGCTCGCCCCCGCCCTCCTCGGCGCGCACGTGGTACGCGACCTGCCGCGAGTCCGCCGACCACGCGAATCGGTAGCCCGAGCCCGGCGCCTGCACGAGCGATCGCGCGTCGCCTCCGGCCGCGGAGACGAGCTGGATCGCCTCGAATCGATCCGACGAGAACGCGACGCGGCGACCGTCCGGCGTGAAGCGCGGCTGCAGGCCGCCGTGCTCGGTGAGACGCCGCACGTTTGTCACGCGCACGGTCAGCGGCACGTCGCCGGCGCTGAGCGCAATCGACAACGACGCGGTGCGCGTGCCGTCCGCGTCCCCGCGTGCGCAGGCACAGGCGAGCACGATGCCGAGTAGCCGTTTCATGCGCCCGCCGGGGCAGGCTCCGCTGCCGGTCCACGGCAGTGTGCGACGGCCCGACACCGCCGTGCATCGGGCATCCGGAGGACGGGGCGGGGAAACCGATGCCTGAAGTATCGATGGACAAAGTCCAGTGATTTCAATGGGTTAGCCGGCCCAACCCCGGTCGGCACCGGCGCCGGGGCCATTGCGCCCGTCCCATGCTCCCGGGACGAAGTGCCGCGGAATCGCCCGGTGGCGCAGGCTCCGTCGGGGTCCACGTCCGCGCGTGCTAGAAGTCGCGATCCGGAGGTGCCGCCGTGCCCCGTCGTTTCAACATCGCCGGGTCCTGCAAGCCCGCGCTGCACTACATGCTGCCGCCGCTGCGGCGCCTTCCCGGTTTGCGGAATCTCGTCGCCCGGCAGGCGTACTTCGTGCTGCACGCCCCGCGTCAGAGCGGCAAGACGACCGCCGTGCGCACGTTCGCGGCGCAGCTCGTCGCCGAGGGGAAGTGCAACGCGGCAGTGCTGAGCATCGAGGTAGGCACGGCGATGCCCGGCGACGTGGGGGCGGCGGAACTCGCGATTCTCGCCGACTGGCGCGAGAAGGCGGATCGCCTTCCCGCCGAACTGCGTCCACCGCCCTGGCCCGATGTGGCCGCGGGAGCCCGCATCGGCGCGGCGCTGGCCGCCTGGGCGAGGAGGTCCCCGCGTCCGCTGGTGCTCTTCCTGGACGAGATCGACGCCATCCGGGACATGCCGCTCGTCTCCGTGCTGCGCCAGCTCCGTTCGGGCTTCGACGAGCGTCCCGAGGGCTTTCCGTCGACTGTCGCGCTGGTCGGAATGCGCGACGTGCGCGACTACGTGATGCAGGCCGGCGGCTCGGGCCGGATCGGAAGCGCGAGCCCGTTCAACATCAAGGACGAGTCGCTGACGCTGCGCAATTTCACGCGCGACGAGGTGTCGGAGCTGTACGCGCAGCACACCGGTGAGACGGGCCAGGCGTTCGAACCGGCCGCCGTCGACCGTGCGTTCGAGCTTTCGGGCGGACATCCTTGGCTGGTCAACGCTCTGGCGCGCCAGCTCGTCGAGGTGCTCGTGCCCGACCGCGCGCAGACTGTGACGCTCGCGCGCGTCGACGAGGCGAAGGAACTTCTCATCCAGCGGCGCGACACGCACCTGGACTCGCTCGCGGCGCGGCTGGAGGAGCCGCGCGTGCGCCGCATCGTCGAACCGATGATCGCCGGGGACACGACGGGCACCGATGTCATGAACGACGACTACGTGTACGTGCGCGACCTGGGCCTCGTCGGCCCGGTCGGCGAAACCATGGGAATCGCCAACCCGATCTACCGCGAGATCATCCCGCGGGTGCTCACGTTCGTGCTCCAGCAGCAGATTGCGCAGAATCCGGCCTGGTACGTGCGTGCCGACGGGTCGCTGGACATGCCGAAGCTGATGACCGCGTTCCAGCAGTTCTGGCGCACGGACGGGCACCTCGTGGCGGAGGGGTTTCTGTACCGCGAGGCGGGACCGCACCTGCTGCTGCAGGCGTTCCTTCAGCGGGTCGTCAACGGCGGCGGGCGCATCGAGCGCGAGTACGCGCTGGGGCGGCGGGCGATGGATCTGCTCGTGGTCTGGAGGGACGGGCGCCATGCCGTCGAGGTCAAGATCCGCCGCGATCGCGCGACGCTGGGCGAGGGGCTGCGGCAGCTTTCGATCTACCTCGACACGTGCGGCCTGCGCGAGGGATGGCTCCTGCTCCTGGACAAGCGCAAGCTGCCTTGGAGCAAGCGGATCTTCCACCGGGTGCGCAAGGTGGGGCCGCGCAAGATCCACGTGCTCGGGCTGTGAGGGCGGGTGCGCCCCCGGACAGCGGAGGGAGCGTCAGGCCGGGCAGCGATGAAGGAAGTCCAGTGCTGTCAAGGGGTTGGCCGCCGCAGCCTCTTGAAGAAGGCCGTCGAGCCTCCAGCCCACATGAGACCAGAGGAAGCGCTCTTCGACGCGTCGCCGGCCGGCCGCGCCCATCGCCCGCGCCCGCGCCGGATCCGCCAGCAGCGTGCCGATCGCTTCCGCCAGAGCGGCATCATCCCCGGGCGGTACCAGCAATCCGGTCGCGCCGTCGTCGACGATCTCCGGCACGGCTTCGACGCGCGTGCCCACGCACGGCAGCCCGCAGCCCATGGCGTCCAGGAACGCGATGCCGAACGGCTCGCGCAGCGTCGGCAGCGCGAACACCGCGCCGCGCGCCATCGTTTCGGCGAGCCTTTGCGTCGGGACGAATCCCACGTGCTCCGCGCCGGAAGGCAGCGCCAGCCGCTCCCGAGGCCCCGCGACGAGCAGTCGCAGAGACGCATCCCGCCGCCGCAGACGCTCGAATGCGCGCACCAGGACGGGACCGCCCTTCCGTGTGAAGTCCTTTCCGACGAATATAATCGTGCGCGATGGGGAAGGCCCCTTGGGACTCGGAGGCACAACGTTCGCCCCCGCGCCGACCACGCGCGCGCGCGCCGCGGCGACGCCGTAGTCCGACGCCAGCGAGTCCGTCACGCCGCGCGAGAACGTGCCGATGGCGCGCGCCCCGCGGTAGAGCGCGCGCTCGCGCAAGTGCCAGCTTGACCCGTAGTCGACGGGACGCCGGAGGCCCGCGCCGGGCATCGGAAGCGCGCGCATCGACAGGGCGCGGGTGTGATCCAGAAGGAGAACATACGGCAGCGAAGGCAGGAGACCGGGCGCGAAGAGCGCGCCGTTCTGCAGCACGACGTCGGGCGCCGGGTGAAGCCGATCGAGCAGAGCGCCGGCCCTGCCGGAGTGCATGTCGAACGCGTAGGGCGTGTTCCATCGATGCGCCCTGGCCGTCGGGCCGAAGCGCAGCGCGGCGCACGCCAGATGACGGACGAACGGAATCGACGGCCGCAGACGCCCGCGTTCGTCGCGGGGCTCCAGAGGACCTGCGGCGAGCACCGGTTCGACATGGTGTCCGCGATCGCGCAACGCGCGCAGCACCGCGTCGGTCACGCCGCTCTGCGCGCCGAAGTGGACGTACGCGATGCGCAGTGCCTGCGTCGGCGCGGACATCGTCCCCCGCACGCAACGCTAGGTCGCGGGCGCCGGCCGGCAAGGATGAAAGAGCAAGGATGAAGAATGAAGGATGAACG
>Ga0172369_10003368_pt1 | contig 21113 bp, 19 predicted proteins | sample LakKiv25m_FD_114539 | JGI IMG/M metagenome (GOLD analysis project Ga0172369, IMG submission 114539) | Freshwater microbial communities from Kabuno Bay, South-Kivu, Congo - kab_022012_11.25m | ecosystem: Environmental > Aquatic > Freshwater > Lake | place: Democratic Republic of the Congo...
CACTGATAAGACACCAGGCGTCCGCTGCTGAAATTATTACAGCTTCATGGCCTTGTTTCTCAATTTCGGTTTGAAATGCTTTGGCGGGTACGCCTGTTGGAGCTGTGGTTAAAACTCCGATTTTTAACTTTGTCATGTTTACTGATTTTTTTTATTGTTTAAAATTTCAGCATTGATTTTTCTAAAATATTCGCTCAAAGTCAACCCCTGCAGGTTGCAATGCTGAACAATCTTTTTTTTGTCGGTTCGGCTTAGTCGAAACGAAACAACACTTGGATAAATGGTTCTTGCTGTGGTCATGGTTAGGCGCGTTTTATGGTTGGGAACCAATTGTGTAAAACCAAGTCAAGGTTAGTGATGTTGATTTGATTTTCTTCAATCCAGGCCAATGCTTCGCCTGATGTAAGCAAATCAATGTTTTCGTTTTTTGCTAAAAGAAACTGCCTGCCGGGTTGCGACAAATGCAGAACTTCATTTGATGCTTCGGCAATTTTAAGAGCGTTTTTAAGTGGATTCTGGATTTTATCATTAAACCCAAAAAACACATTTAAAATCTGCTGAAATTTCTTAGGTTCGATTTTCGCCTGATGGATACGCATAAAATCTATTGATTCCTGTTTCGACATCGGCACAATTTCAGCATCATTTTCGAGTGTGAAAAAATTGCTGTTTACAGTTTTGTACAATTTCCGGTTCCCGATTCCGGCCTCAACTTCGATAATTTTTTGTGCTTTTTCGCTATCGTAAAGCACTCCATTAATAATCTTTTTCATTTGGTTATAGTTTTTAAAATTATCCGGCAATAATATGTTTACGGCGTTCATTTCCAAAGGACAATTTGAAGGGCTTGTTTACAGATAATTAAAATATTGATTGTAAACTGTTTAAACATTAATTCACCTTAATAACAAAAAATTGGATTTCTTGAAAGTAATAAATTTATTACTTTTGTTGTTAATGAAAAGTAGCGAATTGATAAGATTTCTACAAACCAATGGATGGTTAATTGAACGGCAGGCCGGAAGCCACGTTATAATGAAACACCCGGAAAAAGATGGAAGTTTATCAATTCCTTTTCATGGGCCGGCCGAAGTAAAAAAAGGATTACTTCAGGCGATACTAAAAAAAGCAAACCTAAAAACACCAAAAAGATGAAAAAGCCTGTAATTAAAATGAATGTTACAAAAGAGGATTCCGGATATAGTGCCACCACTGAAATTGGAAACGATTTTATAGGCACTCAGGGAGAAACATTCCAGGAACTTAAGGAAAATGTTTTGGAGGCTGTGAATTTAGCCTTTAAAGGAAAAAGAGTTCGGTACACCATTGATGAAATTAATTTTCAATACGATCTGGAAAGTTTTTTTGCGTTTTACAAGGTTATCAATGCAAAGGCATTAAGCCAACGTATCGGGATGAATCAAAGTTTATTAAGCCAATACATCAAAGGTATTAAAAAGCCTTCCACAATTCAAACCAAACGCATCCTTGAGGGGGTTCAAAAAATCGGAAGGGAACTTTCGGAAGTTTCATTTTCGTTTTGAAGTCAGAAATTCGTTAAAATCCTTGTTTTTTCTTCCTTGCTTTATTTATGGTTTTGCCAATATAATCATCATGCCTGTTTTGTGCCTTATCGCTTTTTTGTAGCAGGTAAATTTTAATTTCATCATCGGTTTTGCCTTTTTCGATCATGCTGCAGGCAATGGCAAAATCGAACGCGCTGCGATCTCTTCCGGCTTTGGTGGTATTGGAAGATTTAACCACAGAGGGGGGGATGATGCTTTGCAGGTTGTCCGGTTCCCAGGTGCAAAATCTGTCCATAAATCTGAGGAGCTTTACAAATGGGTAGTCAGGATGATATTTTTCTTTCCTATTATAAAAACCGGGTAGTCTTCCAATCTGTCCTGGCTTTGCGCTGGCCATGTCGGCATGAAACTTTGCCGCTAATATGCGCCATATTTGGAGTTGTTCCGATCTTTCGGCGGGAACCTGCTGGAGCTTTACCCATGCCTGGAAATTTCCCGGCGAAGTTTCCATTAACAGGCAGGGTTTAATTTCAGCCAATGCCGAAAGAACACTGATGTTAAGATCATCGAGCAGGATAAACCGATCATCGAGCGGCCTGATGTAGACATCAAAGGTTTGATTTTTGTTTGTAAGAAAAGGGATGTTATGGAATATTTCGATCGGTTCCCAAATTCTGGTTATTACATACTTTCGTTTTTCGATTAGTTTAACTTCGTACTTTGACGCAACCACGCCTTTTAAGTATTCGTCAACCATGATATAAGTTCCCCCCTCTGTGGTTAAATGATTGCTGATTTGTTGCTGTGATACGTTCATATTAAAATCTGTTCCGGAGTAATGAGTTATAATTTTTCGTTCTTAAAATGAAGAGATTAAATGGATTAAAAAACCGTATCTCTTTTAAGTCGCATATTCGTGTGAAGTTTGTTAATGCGCGGTCTTTCGACAACGTACCATTATAGTTATTTACATTGAAAGTCCTTTCGATCAAATCCTGCACTTTCAAATGAATATCCCCAAGATATTTTTCAATGATCGTATCATCGGTTAAATCAATTTGTGCCCTTAACATTTCGGGTATGTCAGGCAGTGAAACAATTAATTCGGCTAATGCCTGAGCTTCATTTTGCAAGGCAATTCGTTCAGGGCTTTCATTCTTTTTGCTTTCGATTTCGTCTGTTATTGTGTTCATTTTTTTTCTTTTTAGTGGCGATTGGTATTTTATACAGAATAAACTTGAAAATTTTTACACTAAACGCACTTTTAACGCTAATAACATGATTGTTAATTTTTTACACGGTGTAATCAGTAGTGTAATTAGTGTAATTTTGGGTGTTTTAGTGTAATTTTATTAAAAGCCGATAAATGTTTCATTTTTACACCAATTACACCAACTTTACACTACCTTTTACACTACTTTTATTTATATTAATCTATTGATAATAAAATAGATAAATGCAGTTAGTGTAATTAGTGTAATTTTATTCAACTAAATAATTTAATTTTAAATTCTGATAATGGTTTCCCCTATCTCCATGCCTTACAAAGTCAACTCTTTCTTTAAATTGCCTGTCAACAATCTCCTGTCGCATCTCCGTTTTTCTGAATGGGCGAAGGCCTGATTCTTTACAATATTTTTCATAAGCAACATAAAGTTCCCCGTACTTTGTCCAAACATCTTTCTGCTCTATTATTTCGCATTGCTCATTTATGAAACTTACAACCGAGTTTGAGTTTTCTAAATATTTCTCCAGCTCTCTTTCGTTACTTTCGGGACTGGTCAATTTATCGTTTGCCTTCAATCGTTGCAATCCATCAATTGCCCAAAGGAAAATTCCATCAACTTCGGCCAGTAGCTTTTTGCCTAAATCCTGATCTTTCAGTTTACCATCAAACGAGCGGTTGAATGTTAAAATCATTATTCGACGGAAGTAGCCTTTTGATGTGTCGATGGTTTGTGGCAGTTTGTTTGCTGCAAAAATCAGTTTACAATATGGTTTGAAGGTGATACCTTTTTTGTTTTTCACATCGGCAAACATGGTTTCCCCTGTAACGATTCGCTTAAATGCACCTGATGAGTTTTTGTTTCGCGGGTCAATATCACTGCAAAGGTTTACCAGTTTATTTATGAGTTGCGTTGTCTGGAATTGTTGCCCTAATTGCTCATATTCCAGGGAACTGAAATTCGAGCGGCCTAAAATCGCTTCGATTACTTCGGTTACTTTTGATTTCCCATTTTGCCCATTTCCGAGAAAATAAAACGCCTTCTCATACTTTGTTATGGTTGTAAGGCTTAAACCCATAATTTCCTGCAGCAGCTTCTTTTTATCCTCTTTATCGCTGTCAGGCTCGAATATTTCATCAACAAACTGTAGCCATCGTTTATATTCTGCTCCTGGTGAGTAGTTAACCTGAAATTGATTTGTGGAATAGTACTTTTTTGTGATTTCAGAATGAGGGGACAACCTGCCGGTATTTATGTTATAAAAACCGTTCAGGCAGTTCAGGTCTCCATATTTCTCATTCGTGTTAATTTCCGATTCTTCTTTAAATGAAGTTACCGCCATAATATCAATGATGTTTTTTACAGCAGTTTGTTTGTACTTATTACCGAGCTTTGAAAGGATTACCCCTTTAATAATACGCTCGTCAATGATTTCCCACAGGTTTAGTTTTTCATCAAACTGGTAAAAGTTTTGATTACAGAAAAAAAACTGATTTTCTCTTAGGATTGCTTCCGCAACCTGTAAATCGTTACTTGTGTCTAACATTATGTTTAATGTTTGGTTATTAATAAAATTCATCTGTTGTTGTAAATCCTCCTTTTTGTGTTAATATTTACATAATTAAGATTCTCTAAATTTTAAAAATTCCAGTTTGTTGATACTATAATTTGCAGCTTTAATCATTCCGGCAAAAATGAAAAAAGCAACCCCCGGCGCGTGATCGGCCGGGGGTGGTAGTGTTTAATGTTCTTCGCCTATTTCCTCCAGGTGTTTGCTTAATCGGTTGTTGATAAGCGACAAAGAAATAAGTGCTCCATACTCACCAGAATTAACATTTGGCGACTGAATAAGTAGTTCCTGAATGATGTAACTAATATCATGGATAGCATCCAATAGTTCAACACGGTCGAAAGAGATTTGATACATTTTCTTGTTTTCCATTTTAAATAAGTTTTAGTTTACAAGTTCGATATAGATTGCACCGTTGCGAATCTCACATTTAAAAATCCATACTCCGGAATCCTGGAAGTGTTCGGGAACAATTATAGTTTGTTCCCCGTTGGTGGCTATGTACCTGGTAAAACCGTGTACTGTCGTTTGTGGCTTTATGGAATCGTAATACTCCAATGCCTTTTTCTGTGCTTCAAAAAGCGAAACGTTTGTCATAAAAATTTGAATTTAAATAAATGAATATGTGAATTATATCAGGCATGGCAGATTTTCCGTCCGCCTGCTTGTTTTTCTCGGTAGGTTGTTGTACATTTGCCACGGGTCAAAAAATTTGAGCTAAACCGCGTAAAACCGGTTTTATTAAATAAAATACACCCGTCGCGGCAAACGACAAAAGGAGGTTGGAACACAGCTTCCTTTTTTTATTACCTTTTTTTTGCATTTTGCGGCCCCTTCAAATAGTTTTCAATATCGCCTATTCTGTAAAAAACATGCTTCCCTACCAGTGTAGATTTTATTTTGCTCTCTCGGGTCAATTTATCAAGTGTGCTGAGTGAGATTCGAAGGCGAGCGTGTGCTTCTTTTCGGGTTAGTAACTTGTCGGCGGGTTCCTGTCGGGCAGGCAGGCCACCGGCTAACATTTCGGTAAGGTTATCAATTTTCTGCTGGAGCGGCTCCAGGTCGGCTTTGGTTAAAAGTTCAATTTGCATGATTACTGGGATTAATGTTTGGAGGTTAATAACTTTTGAATTTCACTTTCCAGAATTCGATTATCCTGGGTAACTTTGATAATGCCACGCTCGATGTATCGGCTTATGGTGGTATGGCTCCGATTTAATCGTTTTGCAGCTTGCAATTTTGAGTATGATAATTCATTCTCTTTTGCTTTGCGCTCGTTGTCCTCTTCCCTGATAACTTTTCTAATCGTTTCAGCAAGTAAATCTGTTGATGTTAAAATGAGATTTTCCATAACGTTTAAAATTATTAGTTTTACAGCTAATTTTAAATATTGAATAATTATTAAGTTGCAAATATAAACTATTTTTAGTCAATATTGCACACAAAATAAATTTTTTATTTTTATGAAATATCAACACGTTGTTAATAACATCTCTAAGCTAATGGAATTCTGGGGGTTAAACATTAATGACCTATCAAAAGAATCCGGGGTATCCCTCACTGGTTTAAAAAAAATGATGGAAACAGGGTTGTTTAAAATTGAATCGCTCGAAAGAATAGGCAATGTTTTTTATGTACCTGTTTTTATTTTAATCGCTGATGAAATAGTTCTTGAGAAAAAAGCAACCGGAGAAGGTTTTTCGATAACGATAACTTATCATTTTGAGGAAACCACGAAATTCCAGGTATTGAATGACGGCAAAAAGTTAACTACTCAATTTCTTATTAAAGGAAATTACTTTGGAGTTGATGAGGCCAAGTTTAAGGAATTGGAGGCGAAGGTTCAAACTTTGGAGCTTGCTATCGAAAGAAAAGATGAAACGATTGCACACCTTAACGAAAAGGCTAATCTTTACAAGGAACAGTCCGACACATTAAAGAATTTGTTTCAAAGCTGGTTTGATAAAATGCCACGGAACCCGGAATAAAAAGAAATCCTACAGCCCTGCCAACATCGCCTGGAACCCCAGTGTTTTCGTTCTCACCGTCCGGAATATTCCGGACGGTAATAAAATCAACATTTTCTTTAAATGATTGAATTAAAGCCTTTTTAGTGTTTTACTCATCATTGTAGCCTGGTGGCTGCCAAATTCTTTTGAAACGATTTGAGCTTGGCCTGGTTAGGTTGGTTCCTCACTTTTGAGGATTGAAGTAGTTGCCTTTTGCCATTAGTAGGGCGTGTTCCTCTTTACTTAGTTTTAGATAGCGCATTAAACCAGCTTCGGAGGTGTGGCCTGTTATCTGCCTGATGCTTGTAGCACTGTACCCGGCTTTAAACAATAGCGTTGCCCCGGTTCTCCTGGCCGTGTGGGTAGTTAGTAACATCCATTTCTCATAAATCTTTTCTTCCTGTTTGCCGCCTATGGAAGTGCCTTTTATCATCTTTTCTTTCAGTCCACAAAGTAGCCCGATTGTTTTAAGATGTTCGTTCGCAGTTTGGTTTTCGACTGGCGCAGGAAGGTTGTAATGATGTTTTTTAAGTATCGCCTTTACCTGCCAATGTACAGGAATAACAATATCCTGACTGGTTTTTTTAAGCCTTATTTTGAGTAATTCTTTATCTTCGACCGTACAAAAGTTTTCTTTTTTTATCCTGGTAAAATCCGAAAACCTCAAAGCAGTTCGGCAGCCGATTATAAAATAATCGCGCACACTGTCAAGGGTTTCGTTTTTACTGAAATCACGCTTGTAAATGGTGTCAAGTTCGGCCTCGGTAAGGTAGATATTAAATGTTTCGACTTTGAACCCTTTAATTCTATCAATCTGATTCTTGTCTTTAATCAACCCGGCTTCGAAGGCAGCGCTGGCAAACATATGAAGTATCGAACAATTTTTTCCGGATGTGTTGTCGCTTTGGTCCCTGGTTTCACGCAAGTATTTAAGGAAATCGTTTCGGAGGTTTTCGTTGATATCATCAAAATCAATTTTATTTTTTCTTTTTTTGTTGGCGAACTCCAACAAATGTTGGTAGGCTATTTTATATTTTCGTATTGTTTCGGGGTTGAGCGGTCGCGGTGGGTTGCTCTTTTCGATAAAACGTGGCTCGTTAACATACTGCTCAACAAACTGCAGGAAGGTGATATTCGGCTTCGTTTCCTTGTCGATTTTAAACGCCTTATCAAGTTCGGCTCTTAATATTTTCGGGGTTAAGGTTTTTTCATGGACTTCTTCCCATACCAGCTTAATTTTCGCGATCTTCGAAACGTAATCATTAAGTTTGTTGTTTATCCTGGTCAGATTTTGGCGAAGGGTTGCACCATCGGCGGGGTCAATCCTGGCGCGTTGGGTTTTAGCATCCCACAGGGAGGGTTTAATTTTGCGGGATGTTGAATATTTTAACCGTTCATTTGCAAAACGGTAAAGTAAAAAAATCAGGGTGTCATTTTCTGATTTTTTGTCTTTTAAAATAAAGTGAGGTGCTGCCATAATTTATACTTTGCTGTGAGTGATTTTATACTTAAATTGCATCCGCAAAGGTAAAAATTATTGGATTAGGGGACGGTTTTGGGGACGGTTATTTTACGTTTTGTTGAAATTCATTAAGATTCTTTACTTTCCTGTTTTTCTAAAACCCAGCAATAGCAAGTAATAACAAAGAATATACATTTATTAAATGTAATGGTTTCGAGTCCCTTCGGAGTCACCAGAAAATCAAAGGCTTACAGAATAAAACACTGTAAGCCTTTTTAATTCCGCACACAATTCCGCACACAATTCCGCACACAAAAAATTAAAATCAGCTAACTTTACTATTCCGCATAAGTAGCCCTACAGAATTAGCACTTTCATTTTTTCTTCAAATTGAACTTGCTCATGCTAAAGTTGACAATTAAAAAAAGCCAGATCACTCAGATGAAAAGTTTACTTTTTGATAACATGATAGTAATATACCAACCGGAATAAACCAATAGAATTGTTGTACTCTTTATGTTAAAAGCCAGAGGTATCGAATTTTGTGTTCGTCTGAAAGACAATTGGTGGCTAAAAGTCAAAGAATTTACTGAAAGTGGCGAAAAAGAACGCATTGTAACATTTTCGCTACCAGAAAGGATCGAAGTAAATTGGCCGATTATCCCCATATGCAAGACGCTACGATAACCTGTAGGTTGGTGAAAATAGAATTGGAAAATGGTGAAAAAGAAATTTTATGTACTTCGTTGACCGATACAGAAAAATATCATTATGAAGAATTTGAGTCTTTGTATCACTATCGGTGGAATGAAGAAGAAGCGTACAAGTTACTTAAAAGCAGAATAGAATTAGAGGATTTCTCGTGCAAGACAGCACGTGGGATAAAACAAGATTTTCACTCGAAAATATTTTTGATGACACTTTGTGCGGCTTATGCCCATCCCATAGAAGAAAGGGTGACGGCTGAGTATAAAGCAGATGAAAGTAGGAAACATGACCAAAAGATAAACCGGACAAATGCACTTTCAATGACCATTGACATTTTAATTCCCATTTTTGTAAGGAAACAATATAAGAATGCACTGAAAGCTTTTGATCAAATAGTCTCAGAAACGAGGGAAATAGTTCGTCCTGGAAGAATTGTGCCACGAAAACACATGCAAAAGAAACCTTATACAATGAATTACAAACGATTATGACTATCTCTTAACTAAACGACATTGAATTATAGAGTGATAATTTCAGAAGTTTTCCGGTAAATCTTTTCGACGCTTAATAACTCCCAAAAAAATCCTTAAGAATTAAAAAATAAGTCTTAAGCTTTTTTTAAAAAGTCTTAAGGATTTTAATATAAGTCATAAAGGTATTTTTTGGGTGAATAGAAATTCATTTTATCGGGTCATTGATTTACAATGAAAAAATGCGCAAACCCTTACGAATCTGCGCATTTCGTTCGAAAATACGTTATACAGCTTTTTTATAAATCACATTGCCAATTTAAGGTGATGAAACATTGATTGATTGCTTTAGAAAATGTTGTAAAGATTAGCGCAGCGCAACAAAACTCAGTGTAAGAACCGTCACAACACCATAAATTGCAGTTGCGCCAAGCATTGGGTATTGTTGTGCATTATTGGCCTTATATATTTTCTCTACTAAAATTGTTCAGTGTTATCGAATGATGATTTTGGCTGTAAGATATTTATTTCCGTTTTTTGCTTTTACGAAGTACAGTCCTTTTTGTTGGCCCTTTAATTCAATAAAAAGCATGGTTTTGTGATTAAAACCGGGATCATTGTACACCAATTCCCCCAACTGGTTATAAATTTCGACCGATTGAAAAGCAGCATTTCCGGCAATAGAAAATCTTCCGTTTGATGGATTGGGATAAATATTCAGGGGTTGTGTGTTATCGGTATCGTCTAAACTGGTAGTCAATCCAAACAAATCATGTGTGGGCCATTTTTCAATATTCGACAGTTCATCTGTAACCAGGTCCATAAATTCATAATAAAACGGAGGGTAATACATGGGCAGCGAATTGAACAGGATTGCCCAGTTAAGCTGGTGCGATTGATTTCGTTTAAATACGGTTGCCGTACCCTGAATGCCACCCAGATTGTAATAATCATTGCCTGCCAGTTTCCAGCCAAGTGCATATTCCTGCCAGTTAACCGAAGGCCGGGTCATGGTATCGATGGTTGAGGGTAAAAGAATGTCCGGTTTGGTCGGAAAACGATCTACAGCAACAAGTAATTTGCACAGGTCGTGAGCCGATGCCACCCAGCCACCTGCCGGTGTCATGATTTCCCAGTTGTTTCCGCCATATTGTTCCGGCACACTGTTTGGAATGCCTGTGTAAATTGAAGTCATAAGCGGAGCACCAGGATAATCATAATATAATACCTCTCCCGGTAAGGTATCCTGTAAAAGCGTTCGCCCGGCGTGCATATCGTTAATATCAAGCGGAAGCAATATCGTATTGCGTACAAAATCTTCATAATTCTGGTTTGTAAGCTTTTCGATTACCTTACCCAAAACGGCATAACCAAAATTGCAATAACTGGCCGAAGTGCCGGGCGTATAACTCAGCATTACATGATTGAGCGTCCAGTTTATTACCAGTTCGATCGAATCGGTGGGAGGGGTAACTCCCATTTCGATTGCAATTTCATAGGTTTGAAATAACGGATCCGAAGGATAAACAAAGATAAAGCCTGCACTATGATTGAGTAATTGCCTGACCGTAATGTCGTAATACCTTGGATCAATAGCCATTTGATAAATCGTATCGTTCAATATCCCTTCCGTTCCAAAAACCTTATCGTCTAATTTCACAACCCCATTTTCGACCAAATGCATGATGGCTATGCCGGTAATAGATTTCGATACACTGGCCAGCCGGAAAATGCTGCCCGGTTGCACAAGACGTTGGCTTGCCGTATCGGCAAAGCCGAAACCACGATCGTAAACCAACCGGCCTTCGTAAGTAATTGCACATTGCCCGCCTGGAATTTGATATTCATTCATAATTTCAGTCATTCTTGTATCAAAAATGGCAAGTTCAGGCACATAAATGCCTGTCTGTCCTTTTAATAAAAGGCTTGAAAATATGAGCAGGATAAATGACAATTTGGAGATGAGGTTCCTCATGAATTATAATTTGATGACGTGTAACCGTTAGAATTTTAAAGTCATTTTAAAAAGCATTCTTTTAACTAATCAAAACTTTATTTGGGTCATAGTAATCATGCATCTTCAGCAAACCCGAATGTACAGAATTGATAAAATCATTTTCATTCCTGCAAACTTAGCCATTATTTTGGAAATCAGCAGAAATGCGCCTGATTATTTGCATGCTTTTTTTAGAAGTTGGTTTTAATTCAGTTGTTATCCTACTTTGTTCCCATAGCCTGTGAGTCATGGTTTTATGCTGGCCCGGCTGAGCTGAATGGCTTTTATTATTAATACAATCATTCTTCGGTAATGCATACCATGATAGACCAGGATTGACAGATGTAGCCGGATATTGATTTATGATAATTGAGCTGGAGGTTCTTATCCTTCAAATTCCTTTTGTAATGATCTGAATTCTCCTGTTAACGGTAAATGTTTGAACTTGTCATGACCTGCCCATTGGAGTGATAGCGTATAAAATATTCAAAGCTTAAACCGGATGCCAAACAAAGAAGTGATGACGAGCGGGGCACCTGGGATTAAAGAGTATTGAAATTCCAAATGATCATTGATCCTCCGGAGATACTCCAATTCGAGTGCCCAAAGAAAGAATCGGTACTGCCAGTTGCCGTAAACCCGGTCCCCATAAAAATCGTCAGTCTCGTATTCCTTGAATCGATGCCAGTCTTCCCTGAAACTTAAAATAGGTCCGATCCCCAGATTCACTGTATTTTTTTTCCAGCCATATTGAAATCTTGGCCCTGCATGCAGGCATCCTGCAGTGACGAATGCACAATCCTTGTAAAGCGCGGAGGTGACGCGAAGAAATGAATATTTACATAGGCGATAGTCGAGATTAGCCGCAACACCGGCATCAATTACCAGATAAGCTTTCCTGTCGAGTTTAAGCGGATAAATTTCAGGAGTTGTCCCACCATCGGGATGATACGTAAGCCCCAAATATTGAAATGAAATGTACCAGTGAGAAATTTTACCGGAGGTAGAATCAACAGCCTGAGCAAAGATAAATACCGGCCATAGCAACAGTAGCAAAATAGCGATTCGTATTGATGTCAGGATTGTCGTCTTCATAGTCTAATTCTTTGGTGGATAATTATCAGTGGGATCTTGGAGTACCGCTATAATTCTGCAGCAACATCCAATGTCGGATTTGAAAAATGAATACGCCAGACAGCGGCGTGAACTCTGTCGGGCGCTTGAGGAAACTACCTTTCTCCCGGTCAATAGTGACTCGTCGATGGAACAAGAAATTCCGGCTTTCATTATCCTTGTTATTGGACCACTTTAACCCCAAAGGTAGCAATTTTGTGGTTTTATGAGGTTATTATAAATTCTTTTTAGCATACCGAAAGAGTCATTTCTATATAGATCCATGGATTATCGGAACCTGAGTAAAAAGCGAATTTGCCTTTTGGTATCCTAATGCAAGACCATTAATGGTTAAATGAACAGCAGGGAATATAAAAATACTTCAATCCTAAAATATAATTGCGGGTTAAACGAGCGATATCACAAACATATGGCATTACCCCTGTTAATTTCGAGAAATAAATAAAATTCGAAGAATTCATTCATACCATTATAATTTACCAAAGTGCCAGACTGTGTTTCATTCCCGCCTGACTCAACTGAAAAGTTTCTCTTATATTAAGAATTTCCTCCTGGTCAGATGGGCCACATGAAACACTCATTATTTGTCCTGATCATTTTTCTACAAATTGTTGAAGGCTCAAACATTTTCTTACAAGATTTCATTATTAAAATATTTATGTACTTTTGCATACCAATCGTTCAGTATTTTTTTATGATGGATACCAGAGAATTTATTATTGATGAAGCCTACAAGCTCTTTTTAAACCAAAGCTACGAAGCGGTTTCAATTAGTGTAATCAGCGAGGCTATCGGATTTACAAAAGGGGCATTGTACCACCACTTTAAAAACAAGGAAGAACTTTTTAAGGCGGTTATTAACAAGCATTTCAATATCCAGGGCATTGTGGTGGATGTTGATCATATCACACTGAAAGAATACACCGAAGCCAGCATTGAACATGCCCGGACAATACTTATGAAAATCTTCCAGAAAAGTGAGAATTTTATACCCATTAACTATCTATCGCTTATCGCGGATAGCTTTCGGCATTATGAAGGCTTTGCAAGGGAAAAACTCAATTTTCTTGATCAGGAGGTAGCGACTGTTGAAACCATCATCAGCAATGCAATCGAACGAGGCGAGATAAGAAGCGACATAAATATCCATATCGTAGCATTACAGTATTTTTCGCTAAGTGTAGGCCTTGCCGGTGATATTATGCGGAACAATTCCATCGAATCGGCTGTCGGTTCGATGAGAGATATGCTAAACCAATTGTACCATTTGCTTAAGATATAATTTTTTTTATCACTAACATACTAATCGTTTAGTAGGTGACATACTGTACGTTTAGTACTTAATCACTAAATAATTTTCAGAAAATGAAGAAATCGTTGATTCTGGCCATGGGTTTGGCTATGCTGATGGGATGTAATCCCGGACAAAACAAAGAGAAAGTGTCGGGCGAAAGAAAAATCCCCGTAACCAGTGTTAAAGTTAAACAGGAAAAAGTGGTTGCCAATTTGCAATACAGTGGTACTATTGAAGCGTACCAGACGATTCCATTGTCGTTTGAAACCGCAGGAACTGTCGAAAAAGTACTTGTAGATGCGGGCGACGAAGTCACAAAAGGTCAGTTGCTGGCTACGCTTGACCCGGCCAATTCGAAAAACTTGTATCAGATCACATTGGCCAAATACCAGCAGGCAAAAGATGCTTACGATCGGCTTAAAACAGTTTACGAAAAGGGAAGCCTTCCCGAGGTAAAATGGGTCGAAATGGAGACGAACCTGGAACAGGCCAAAGCCTCACTCGAAATATCAAAAAACAATCTCGATAAATGCAATCTTTATTCTCCGGTCAACGGTCTTATCGGACGCCGCAATACGGAACCAGGTATGTCTTCCATATCATTAGCTCAGGCTCCTTTGGAAATTGTTGATATCAGGATGGTTTATGTTAAAATAGCAGTTCCTGAAAATGAAGTGACTAAAATCAGCAAAGGAATGATCGCTCGTTTTACGGTATCGGCTTTGAACGGGCAAGCCTTTGAAGGCGAATTAACCAATATAAGCCCTGTAGCCGAAAGGATTGCGCGAACTTATGAAGCAAAAATTAAAGTTTCAAATCCGGGCCAGCTTTTAAAACCAGGGATGGTCTGCGCTGTAAAGATGGACAAAACCACCGGAAAACCGATTGTTCTGATCCCCTACCAAAGTGTATCGAAAGGTGAGGATTGTAAAACCTATGTTTTTGTAATTGATTCGGCTCAAAAGCGGGTAACAAGGCAGACTATTAAAACAGGACAATATTATGGTTCCGACCTGGAAGTATTGTCGGGTCTTGAGCCGGGACAATTGATTGTGAATGAGGGGAAGGAAAAATTATCCGATCTTACTTTAATCGCACTTTAATATGGGACAGAAACGATTCAGTGGTATCGAAAGTGCCATGCGGAATAATAACATAGTCGTTATTGTAGCTATAGCCATCATTATTATCGGGGTTTTTGCACTCATTAATATGCCCCGGAATGAATTCCCGGTTTTCACAATCCGTCAGGGAGTTATTGTTGGGATATATCCTGGTGCAACTTCTGCCGAGGTCGAAAAACAACTGACCGATGTAGTTGAGAATTATATTTTCGGCTATCAGGAAATTAAAAAGGCAAAAACCTATTCCTATTCCCGTGAGGGCATCATGTATATTTTTGTTGAACTAAACGACGATGTAAAAAATGCCGACCAGTTTTGGTCAAAACTCAAGCACGGACTGTCGGAGCTAAAGATGACTTTGCCTTCGGGGGTTATGGCATTAGTTGCCAACTCCGACTTTGGCGACACCTCTGCTTTGCTGATAACATTATCGTCGGATACCGAAAGTTATAAAGATATCGAAGAACAGTTGAAGAAGCTTGAAAACGAATGCCGTAAAATCCCAGCTACTTCTAAGATGAAACATTTTGGTTTGCAAAAAGAAAAGATTTTTGTGAACGTAAGGCCGGAATTGCTAAACGAATACAACATCAAATCGCTTTCGCTGTTGGGTTCTTACCAAACGAACGGGATGATTAGCTATGCTGGAAAACTGGATGACGGGCAACATGTTTTACCAGTTCACTTACCTGCAAATTACGAATCGGAAAAGGATTTAGCCGAACAGATTGTTTATTCTGATCCAAATGGCAATGTGGTGCGATTAAAAAATATTGCTTCAATCGAGCGCCGGTATGATGATCCGGACAGCTACATCAGGCAGAATGGGAAAAAAACCATACTGCTTTCGCTCGAAATGCAGCCCGGGAACAACATTGTCGAATTTGGGAAAGAGGTAGATAAGGCACTGGCATCATTCCAAAAACAATGTCCCACGGATATTGAAGTCGCTAAAATTTCGGAATTACCAAAATATGTGAGCGATTCGGTGAATAATTTTATGCATGAGTTTTTAATTGCCATTATCGCTGTTATCCTGGTAACCATGGTTTTGCTTCCTTTTCGTGTAGCCTCTGTAGCCGGCATTACTGTTCCTATTTCAGTAATGATCACTCTGGCAATTCTTTACTTTTTTGGGATCGAATTGCATACCGTTTCACTCGCGTCGCTTATTTTGGTGTTGGGAATGATTGTAGATAACGCCATAGTGGTGATTGATAACCATGTTGAGATAATCGATCAGGGCTTTTCACCCTGGCATGCGGCGATAAAGAGTGCAAAAGAATTGGTAGCGCCAATTATTGTTGCCACCCTGGCCATCATGGCAGCCTATATTCCGCTTGGTTTTATGATACCAGGTACTGCCGGTGAATTTATGCATACCATTCCCATTGTTGTTAGTACTGCCTTAATTGTATCCATTTTTGTTGCTTTGTTTTTAGTGCCTTATCTGAATTTTATGTTTATAAAAAATGGATTGAAAAACAGGAACAGGAATAATAGGAAATCGTTCCTCGACAGCTTGCAGGGATGGTTTGATTATTCACTCGGGAAGGCTTTTAATAATCCAAAAACAGTGATCGGGATAGGGATTGTAATTATTGCAATGTCAATTATTCTCTTCAGCCACACCGATCAGGAATTATTCCCCCAAATGGACCGTAACCAGTTTGCTGTTGAAGTTTATCTTCCCACAGGAGCCTCTCTGAAAAACACACAAAAAGTAGTTGATAGTCTCGAAACCTTATTAATGAACGATAAGCGGGTGACTAACGTAACCAGCTTTATTGGCACCAGCTCACCGCGTTTCCATACGGTTTATGCACCACAAATGCCGGCCAGCAATTATGGTCAGTTATTAATCAATACGGTTTCGGATAAAGCAACCCGTGAAATCGTAAACGAGTATGAACCCAAATATTCTGACAATTTCGTGAATGCCCATGTGAAGTGGAAAATACTGGCTATGCAGGCCAATAAGGCATCTATCGAAATTCGCATTTCATCCGATTCGGTAAAAGATATTCGCAAAACCGAAGCACAAATTAACCAGATTCTGGCAAAGACCTATGGGCTTGCCTGGATCCGGACCGACTGGGATCAGCCTCAGCAGAACATCGATGTAAATCTCGACCGCGATCAGGCCAACCGGATGGGCTATTATAAAGGCCTGGTGGCTACTTCGGTAATGATTGGTTTGGATGGTATTCCTTTAACAACCATTTGGGAAAACGATTATCCGGTTGACGTGGTTCTGACACAGGAAGCATCCGCTAAAAAGGATATAAATACCCTTAAGGATCAATATATTACTTCTCCCATGAGTTTTTCAGCCATTCCTTTACGTTCGATGGCTACTTTTACTTCCAGTTGGACCGAGGGTACTATAGTTCACCGGAATGGAATTCCTACACTGACCATTTTAATCGATAATGCCCCCAAAGCCGTAGCTTCGACCGTCCTGAGCGGATTACAACCCCAGATTGCCGATTTACAGCTACCTTCAGGAACAACTGTAAGTTATGGCGGCGATTACGAAACACAGCAGGAAGTATTTGTTCCGATGGGTATTGCCCTCATCGTGAGTATTTTGCTGATATTTTATATCCTGCTCATTCAGTTTAAAAAGGGAAAACTTGCTTTGCTGATTATGTCGTCGATGCTAATGACTTTACCGGGAGCTGTAATTGGTTTGCAATTAATGCATTATCCATTTAGCATCACGGCATTTATCGGTATAACAAGTCTTTGTGGAATGGTAGTACGTAATGGTATCATCCTGATTGATTATGCCCGTGAATTGCGGGAAAAAGAAAAACTAACAGCTCGTGAAGCCGCACTTGCAGCAGGCAAACGACGTATGCGTCCTATCTTCCTAACTTCTGCTGCTGCCGGAGTAGGTGTGGTTCCAATGATTTTGAGCCGTTCTCCGCTTTGGGGACCATTAGGTACCGTAATTTGTTTTGGATTAATCTTTGCCATGGTGCTCACGCTTTATATACTTCCTGTCCTATACGCGATGGCATACAGGGATAAGTCGAAAAAATCCTGGTTTTGGTCATTACCACAAAGCGTTAAAGTAGTAGCTTTCATTGTTTTGATGATTGTACCATCCTTGTTCAGCCCTGCTAAAGCACAAACAATATCGCTGGATTCGTGCAAACGCCTGGCTTTGGAAAATAACCGCAATATAAAGGAAGCCGAAATGCAGGTTCAGGTAGCCGGACAACAGAAAAAAGAAGCTTTTACCAATTATTTTCCGAAAGTGAGTGGCGTTGCCATGGCCTTACGGTCGGCCGATTATCTGATCAAAGCCGAAATGCCGCCCATGAATTTCCCGGTGTGGGATGGGCAGAACCAGGTGATGCTTGAAAATCCAACACAGTTTGCCTATGTCCCATCCATTCCATTGGGTCTGCTCGATTATATCAATACGGCCGCAGTTAGCGTAACCATGCCGGTTTATACCGGTGGGCGCATCCGCAATGGGAATAAACTGGCTGATTTAGGCGAAGAAGTTAGTGTTTTTCAAAAAGAGATGACTACCAATAATGTTTTGATTAAAACCGAAGAATTATTCTGGACGTTGCAATCGCTCAACGAAAAGGAAAAAACAGTTCGTAGTTATCAGATCATGGTGGATTCGCTTTATCGTGATGTAAATAATTTTGTACAGGCAGGTCTGGTACAAAAAAACGATTTGTTGAAAGTTCAGCTCAAACAAAATGAACTAAAGACCAATCATTTTAAGCTTCAAAACGGAATAACGCTTACAAAACGGGCTCTCTGCCAGCATATTGGAATTCCTTACGACAGCTTATTGGTTTTTAGCAGCAATGATGTTTTTCCTGAAAAAGCCTTTGAAATGTCTGATCCTGACCAAATGATAATGAACAGAACCGAATACCGTCTGCTTAATAAATCTGTCGAAGCCCAGGAATTGCAGAAGAAAATGGCTATTGGTGAATATATGCCACAATTAGCTGTTGTGGGTACCGGTTTTGCTTACGATGCAATGGATCAGACAAGTAGCAATGCCTTTGCCATGGTTAGTCTGAACATTCCGATCAGTGATTGGTGGGGTGGGAACCATAAAGTAAAACAGCATAGCATTGAAGTGGACAAAGCCAAAACCTCGTTCGAAGAAAATACGGAACTGATGACGTTACAAATTCGCAAGGTCGAAAATGAGGTAAATGAAACCCGCTACCAGATTGATATTTCTAATATATCTGTCGAACAGGCGAAAGGGAACCTGAAGCTTAGCGAGGACAATTATAAAGCAGGTGTGACAGGGATATCCGATTTACTGGAAGCACAGGCCATGTACCAGCAGGCACTCGACAGCCTTACCGATGCACGATGCCAGTACCAGTTAAAAGTGTCGCAATACAGACTTGCTACGGGGCAGTTTCATTAATAATACATGCTGAGGATTGTATCCTTGGGATACTTTGAGAAAACAGCTCCAGATATTAACGAACCATTCCGCTTCAAGCGGGATGGTTATGGAGGTTATCCCGTCAATGCATCTTGTGGGTGGTCTACTCGATTGTAAACCTGTACCGTTCACTTTACCTTTTTTGTTCGTCTCAGTTTATTCCAAAGTTTGTAACCATGATTATGTGAGTCAATCAAATTCTTGTCGACCTGCTTAAAGTTGTCCACCTTATGTTCATAAATTTCACATATTAATTGTCCACCTTTCTTTCTGTAATTAAAAGTCGGTACTCGTTGTCTTCAGGTGAGTTATGAAGTATTAATGAATGAATAACAGTATTTCTATCGTGTCTAAGCCAATCAAGTTTGTACAGCCAGTCAGAAAACTCAGATTATAAATCATTATCGAATACCATGTACCTTACATGTTTGGCCTCAGGTAAAGTAATTGTTAAAATTAGCTAAGGCAGTTGGTTAGAAAAAATCAGGTAGTTCTTTCAAAAAGATTAGATAGATTTTTAAAAACATGAAGAAGTTTTTCGAAAACATGAAGAAGTTTTTCAAAGAAAAACTGGTATTTTGTTCAAAATATATGGGAATTTCAAAAAGATAATGTAGTTACTAATCGACAACAAGTGATTGATAAGGCAACATCAAGTAGTTGCTTCAATAACAGCATGTGGTTTTATTGCAGGTAAACGAACTAGGCCAGGGACTGGTCTTTTCTGTCGGGCACATTGCCTGGTTACCGCCCTGTTTTTGTTATCTCGCATCGAAAATATTGGCATGTCTGATAAAAGTATTAGTAACCATCTGAGGTTTGGTTTTTATTAATCTTTTATTCTGGTTCAATGATTTGAGAGATATTTTTTGCTCAATGCATCATAAACACGAATCTGATCGTTTACTTCTCCTTTGCGGTCAAACATTCCACTCCTCCAGCCCAGGGGTTCCCAAATGCAGGCTCCCTTGCCCATGTCGTCAGGCAAACCAAAAGAAATGTCGTGAACTTCGCGTTTAAAATCAGAATATTCGACAACATTGAGCGGTTTATTGTAGCGTTTCAACAGATCGTGCATGTTGAAGTACAAATCATCCAGCGTTCCATGCCAGCGGGGATAATAGGACAACCCTATGATATCAAAATCGACACCCCTGGCAATCATATTATCCAGCCAGAAAACAGCTTCCTCGTTTTGTCCGCCTAAAGCAAGGTGCATCATCACCGGTATTCTGGTGTCTGCCATCTGAATACCTTTTACTCCTGCTTTCAGTAATCCGGCCAGCTGATCGGGATGACCAATATGACCATCCGGCCACAGGATGCCGTGGTTGATTTCATTGCCAACCTGAACCATATCAGGCAGGGTTCCCTGTTGTTTAAAAGCCAGGAGCACGCGTGTGGTGTAACTTTGCACCGAATCTTTTAACGATTCATAATCCAGGTCCTGCCAGGCAAGTGGTTTGAATTGTTGTTGCGGATCGGCCCAATAGTCGCTGTAATGAAAGTCGAGTAATATCTTCAGTCCTGCGTCTTTTACCCTTTTTGCCATTGCAAGGGTATAATTCAGGTCGCAATAGCCCTTTCCGGGAGCGTATCCCTTTTCATTTTCGGGATTGACGAAAATGCGCAGACGGATGTAATTGAACCCATGCTTTTTTAACAGAGCAATGGCATCTGTCTCCGCACCGTTTTCGTAGAATTTCATTCCGCGATCCTCGATTTGTGGAAGGAATGAAATATCTGCACCAATCATTCTGCCGATGTTTTTGGTCGTGGGAGCTAATTGTTCTTTTGCTGGTTTCATGAGGACCAGGCCTGTGGCTAAGGTGTGGATTTCATGGCTGCCGGGCCACAGCTTTCCGGATATGGCTTCCACTTTTACTTTGTCGGGATGGTTTCCTGCAACGAATAGCAGCCAGCAAAGCCCGTTTTTTAACTGACAGGCGACATAAAGCTGCCCGGCAGTATCAGTATGCATAACAAGCGCCTCACCATTGGCTGTTGTTACTTTGCCGTCACCCGTAACATAAACCCTGATCGAATCGGCAGCCGAAGTGATTTCACGGCTTAAACTATCAGTAACAGCAATTCTCAGGCGGGTTTTGTCGCTGCCATTAGCAAGCAGTGTGGTGCTGTAACTGGTCAGCATA
>Ga0172369_10003371_pt1 | contig 21084 bp, 14 predicted proteins | sample LakKiv25m_FD_114539 | JGI IMG/M metagenome (GOLD analysis project Ga0172369, IMG submission 114539) | Freshwater microbial communities from Kabuno Bay, South-Kivu, Congo - kab_022012_11.25m | ecosystem: Environmental > Aquatic > Freshwater > Lake | place: Democratic Republic of the Congo...
ATTTTTGCCTCGATTGATGAAATCCCGCTGGCTTCGGCTTCCATTGCCCAGGTGCATGCTGCCAAGCTGGTCTCGGGCGAAGATGTGGTGATTAAAGTCCAGAAACCGGGTGTGGAAACCATTTTATATACCGACCTGAATGTGCTGCACTGGGCCACCAAGCTGCTGGAAAAAGCCGTACCGAAGGTGAAATTCGCCTCTCTGGCCGATATTGTCGAAGAAATTAAAGTCCGCATGGTGCGCGAAGTCGACTTTATTGAAGAAGCCAAAAACCTGGATGATTTTGTCAATTATCTGAACTTGACCCAGAATCAGGCTGCAACAGCGCCGAAGGTTTATCATCAGTATTCCACTCGCCGGGTGTTGACCATGCAGCGTCTTTTCGGGGTACCTTTAACCGATTTTGAAGTGGTAAAACAGTATGCCAAAGACCCATCTCAGGTGTTAATTACCGCCATGAATACCTGGTTTGGCAGCCTGATGATGTGTAACAGTTTCCATGCCGACCTGCATGCTGGCAACCTGATGCTGCTGGAAGATGGCCGCGTCGGTTTTATTGACTTTGGTATTGTCGGGCAGCTGAAGCCGGAAGTCTGGACCGCCTGTATCGCCTTTATGGATGCCTTGCAGAATACCGACTACACGCTGATGGCGGAAAACATGCTGAAAATGGGCATGACCGATACCCAGATTGACACCCAAGTGCTGGCGCAAGATTTGGAACGTCTGTTTAGTGGTGTACTGCTGGCCGATCCACAGGAAATCCTCAGTTCAAATCCGGCCGATTTAAATGACATCATGATGGATATGGTGGCGGTTGGTGAACGTCATGGCATTCGCTTCCCGCGTGATTTCGCGCTGCTGTTCAAGCAAATGCTGTACTTTGACCGTTTCATGCGTATCCTGGCGCCGTATACCGACATTTATGCCGACCAGCGCTTGCAGATGGTACAAAGTATGGACCCGAATCTGCTGCTCAAACATTAATTTATAGACATCGCCCAGCGTTTATACAACAAGCTGTTGCTGCTACATCGCAAAATATCCCAAAGTGATGCTGATGTAGCAGGCAGGCGATGATTCACGCCATATACGCCCGAGTAATCCAATGGACGCAATTATTATTGAAGGCTTAAAGGTCGAAACAGTGGTGGGCTGTTTTAACTGGGAGCGTCAGATTATCCAGCCTTTGCTGCTGGACTTAACCATTCAGTGCAGTCTGGAGCAGGCTGCCTGTTCTGATGAACTGGAAGATACCCTGAACTATGCCGAAATTTGTGAAATTTCTGCACAAGTGATTCAGGCCGCTCAGCCAAAATTGATTGAACATGCAGCAAAGCTGGTGCTGGATGCACTTTTTGCTCACTATCCTACAGTTGAATCGATTATGATTAGCATCCGCAAGCCTGCCATTATCCCGCAAGCCCAATCTGTAGGAATTCGTCTTGAACGCCACCGAAACGATTTTCGCCCTAGCACTGGCGAGTAATTCTCATCCTGAACAGCATTTTCAACAGGCATTTGCTGCGCTGTCGCGTTTAGGGCGTTTGCAGTGTTCCTCGATTTATCTGATTCCGTGTCGAGATGGGATTGGTGCGGATTACTGGAATGCCGCCTGTCTGCTCAAGAGTGAACACAGTCTCGAGCAGATTCTGGCCTTGCTAAAACAGTTAGAAGCAGATTCCGGGCGGGTACGACCTTCACATCAAATCAGTTTAGATGTGGATTTAATTGCTTGGGGGACAAGCCTGGAGCAAATGCAATTTAATCCGAAAAAATTACCGCTGGCGCTGGATGTAAAAATCCCGATGTTCGAGCTGTGGCACAATGCGGCATTTGCTCATCAGCCCCATCCATTTCCTGTAATTCAATGTTCAGCGTGAAGATGACATGATTTATCAGCAAGCCCGGTTTTTATACCGGGCTTTTTAAATCAAGTAGATAAATTGGGTGTGTTAATTCTGCTTAAGCTTGCACACGAATGATAAAACAGCCTGCGAGGATGCAGGCTGTTTTTGGAATCTTTCATCAAACATGATGAAGATAAAACGCTTAAATATAATAACTGGTCTTGGTCATTAATTTTGAAATACCGGTCATGGCAATACGCACAGGCGTAGGGAGATCAACTCCGCCTGCATTCAGTGCCGTATCACGATGATGCAGCTCATCTTCGTTCATTTGTTCCAGAATTTTGCGCGAGCGCTCATCATGTGCCGGCAATTGGCGAATATGATCTTCTAAATGCAGGCTGACCTGACGCTCAGTTTCAGCGACAAAACCTAAACTGTATTTGTCCCCGGCAATTCCGGCAATAGCGCCCATGCCAAAAGATAGTCCGTACCAGACCGGATTGAGAAGGCTGGTATGGCTATCCAGTTCTTTTAAACGGTCTTCACACCAGGCCAAATGGTCCTGTTCTTCAATGGCGGCCTGTTCCATTTCGCGGCGTACATTGGGGAGTTTCGCTGTAAGTGCCTGACCATGATACAGCGCCTGTGCACAAACTTCACCGCTATGATTGACCCGCATTAATCCTGCCACATGACGCGCTTCACTTACTGCTAATTGAGTCGGAGCATTTTGCCCAGGATTATTGCGCTGAGCCGAAGTGACGCCCGGAACCAGGCTGCGTAAGGACTGATCAAATGAATGAATAAACTTGTCGAGACCAGTGTAATGACGCATGAATTTAATCCTCCAGAGGGTCTGCTGCAGTATCAAGCATAGACTTGAGTTTAAACAAGAGCCAGATGGTGAATATGGCGCTTAAAACAGCAGTAATGCAAAACAGAATTTTAAGGTCAATTTGCAGCACGCTTAAAATAATAATCGAGAAGATGGCCGAAGAAACCATAAAAATCGCATTTAAAATGTTATTGGCTGCCACCACCCGGGCACGATGCGAGCGTGGTGAATAGGCCTGCATCATGGCATATAGGGGCACAATATAAAAACCACCGCTAATACCGAGCAAGGTCACGGCCAGCATTACATGATAATAACTCCAGCCTTGCTGAAAGACTTCACTTAAGCCCAGCAGTTCGCCAGTTTGTGGTGGGACAAAGGCCAGGGCAGCAGCCAGATAAAACGCAAATACGGTTAAACCGACCGCACCAATTGGCACCATCTTGATATTTACCTCGGTGCCGCCAATTTTACGACAGAGTAATGAACCGACACCAATCCCGACCGAGAATAAAGTTAGCAGCAAACTGACCACATTTTCAGAGGCATGCAGGTTTTGCTGGGTCAGCTGCGGAATTTGGGTCAGATAGGTCGCGCCGTAAAACCAGTACCAGGAGTTACCGAGTAAAATCAGAAAAATCAGCGGCAGGTTTTTGGCGTATTTTAAGGTTTGAATACTGGTACGGAAAAAGTTCCAGTCCACCTGTAACTGTGGCGCTGCAATCGGCTGTTTTAAAATAAAACGGCTGGCAAGATAACCGACCACGGCAATAGCCAGCACGGTCAGGCTGATCCAGAGTAAATTACCAGCGGAGAGGGAAATCACCGCGCCGCCTAGAATCATCCCGACCAGAATGGCAATTGAAGTGCCGGACTGGAACAGTGCATTTCCCGACATCAACTCATTCGGTTTCAGGATTTCCGGCAAAATCGCATATTTGATGGGGCCAAAAAAGGTCGATTGGGTACCCATTAAAAACAGGGCAAACATCAGCAACCATAAGTTGCCAATCAGGAAGCCGACCGTGGCCAGTAACATCACCGCAATTTCAAGCAGTTTTAAATAACGCACCAGCTGCGAGCGTTCATATTTATCGGCAATTTGTCCGGCTGTGGCCGAGAAAATAAAATAGGGCAAAATGAACAGCAGTGCTGCCAGATTATTCAGGGTGCTGATACTGCCAGATTGCTGACTGATCCAGCCATAGGTAATCACCAGCAGCAAAGCCTGCTTAAACACGTTGTCATTCAGCGCGCCCAGAAACTGGGTACAGAACATGGGCAAGAAGCGTCGTGTGGCTAGCAAATTTTCATTTTTTTCCATAAGAAGTGGACTTCATTAGTTTTATTAAGAAATGTGACCAATTGATATAATTGCCCGAAAATCATGTATGATATTTTGCAGTGTTTTCACTGTTGAAAAAATCCAATAAATTAGAGTCTGTTAGCGAACATTTCATTGCGGATTTTTCCATTAAAAAGATTAAATTTAGAGTTTTCTATGCTTGTGAACCGAACTTTTAAAAAGTCTGCGCTGTCTAAAAGTATGCATGCCATAATTCAGTGGAGGCATTCCAGACAACTTTGTCTGAGCATCTTTTTAAGTTTAGTCGCACAGCAGGGCTTTAGTCAAAATCCTCCCGCAGTGACAGAACCGGCGAGCGATCCGGTCGCATCCGCCGACATGAAACAGGAAATTCGCGATCTGGCGCTCAGCCAGGGTAAAGATACCCCTGAAGAATTAGAAAAAATTGAAAATTTTCAGGCGCCCAGCACTGAGCAGGACAGTCTGGAGATGTTGCAACAGCAGCAAAATAGCAGTGAACCGATAGCCGCGTTTCAGCCAATTGAACTGGAAAATCTGGATGATTTACCGGTAATGCCGGTCGATGCCAATATGGCCGCAGAAATTTTCCAGATCGCTGAACAGGCCAAACAGGAAGCACGCCAGTATCGCGCCGAGCAGAATACTGAAGTACTAATTAATGATGCCACCCAGCAGGAACTGGCTGAAATTAACCAGTCTCCGGTCAATGTCGACCAGCTCATGGACAGTATTCGCGCCGACAGCCAGATTGTGGTGGAAGCCAATACCTCCGGCCGAACCCTGACCGAGTTGGGCCTGAATACAGAAGTGGCTGATGCCGATAAACCGGGATTTTTCCGGCGCTTGCTGTATAAGGTGCGTCCACCGCGTGAGTTAAATACTGCACGGGTGCCCCGGATTAGTGCCGATGTGGTGATTACCGGCGCCGAAAATAGTGGTGAAGTTTCCGCAGAGGCTTATGCCACGGCACTGGAAAATCTGCGTGCCAATGTGCGCGGCAAACTGTCCAGTTTTACCCAGGAATCTTTTGCCGACTTTCCCTCGGCTTTACCACAGCTGCGTTCTTTATCCAATCAGGCGGCACAGGCCGTCGGCTTTTATCATGCCGAATTCAAGTTTGAAAAGCTGAATGACAGCCGGGTACGGGTTCTGGTCACGCCAAATACACCGGTGCGTGTGCAGGAACAGAATATTGAATTTAGCGGCTCGGGTGAAAATCTGGCACAGTTCCAGGTGATTCGCGTCCTGCCCGATCAGGATGTGGGTGATGTATTCCACCATGGTCTGTATGAAAAGACCAAAACCCGGATTAATGATGCTGCCTCCAATAATGGTTTCTTTGATGGCTACTGGCGCCTGCATGACGTGAAAGTGGCGCAGCCGCAAAATACTGCCGATATTAACCTGCGCTATGAAACCGGCGAGCGTTATACGCTGGGGCCAGCCCAGTTCCGGATGAGCGATCCGAGCAAGGAATTTCCTCTGGATATGGATATTCTGGAAAGCATGGTGCCGTGGGAAGATGGCGCCGATTACACCTTCTGGCGGGTCAACGGTCTGGCCAATAACCTGACCAACTCGCGTTATTTTAACTATACGCTGGTCGATACCATGCGTCCCGATCCGCTGGAACGCCCCACAGAATTGCCACCGGATATTCAGACCCTGGTTGATCAGCGCAAACTTTCCGCTGAAGACTTCCAGCCGGTTCAGGACCAGAAAGATTTAAGCTCGACTGAAGAAGTGACCCAGTCAGTGGTGGATGAAGACCAGTTTGCCGGGACTCAGGAAGCTGAGCAGAATGAAAACATCCGTCAGCTACGGGTCGAACAGGAAACCCAGCAATCAGAAGGAGAACGGCTAAAAGAGCAGGCACGTCTGGAAAAGAAAATTCCGGTGATTGTGACCTTGAACGCCGACAAGCTGAACAGTGCAGAAGTCGGTGCCGGTTATGGCACAGATACCGGAATGCGTGTACGTGGTCAGTATCGCCGGGCCATTGTTAACCGTCGTGGTCACTCCTTTGATGCCAACCTGGAACTGTCAGAAATCCGCCAGTCTTTAGATGGCCGCTATAGCATTCCCTATAATCATCCACTGAATGACTATATTACTTTAGTGGCCGGTTATGAACGTGAAGAGCGTAGTGATGTTTCTGCCGGTAATGACCTGTTAATTGAATCGGCAGTGGCCGGCGCCGACCGGATTATTAAAAACCCGCGTGGCAGCTGGCAACATGCTTATGGTCTGCGTTACCGTCTGGACCGTTTAACCCAGAACGGTGTGGTCGATATTGACAAGATTCCTGATGCCTTTATTGGCAATGGCGCCACCGAACAGCAGTCTTTACTGTTTGGTTATGAACTGTCACGTACCGATAGTAGCCCGCGTGTGAATCCAACCCGTGGTTTCAAGCAGATTTATAAAGTTGAACTCGGCAGTGAAAGCCTGTTGTCCGATGCCGATATGGCAATTTTAAATGCCGGCTGGCGTTTTATTTATTCTCTGGGTGAAAATAACGATCATCAGTTTGTCGGTCGTGCCGATCTCGGTTATATCGTGACCGAAGATTTTAGCAAAGTGCCTTATAATCTGCGTTACTTTGCTGGTGGGGATCAGACCATTCGCGGTTTTGACTTTAAGAGTCTGTCTCCACAAATTGATGGCTTTAAAATTGGTGGACAAGCACTTGGGGTGGGCTCGCTGGAATATAACTATCAATTCAGGGAAGGCTGGCGCGCCGCAATTTTTAGTGATTTTGGTAATGCTTATGATGCCGATTTTAGCAATTCGACCGAATACAGTGTCGGTTTAGGGGTACGCTGGGCATCACCAATTGGCCCGATTCGGGTTGATGTCGCCTCGGGTATTTCGGATGAGAATCATCCAATTCGTCTGCATTTCTTTATTGGCTCGCAATTATAAAATTAAGATTTAGAGAGAACTATGGCTGAAGTTGAACAGCAACCAAATACACCCGCGCCTGTACCCAAAAAGCGCAGAATAGTCAGAAGTGCCTTGTTGTCACTGCTGTTTATGGTGGTGTTGCTGGTATCGGCTTTGGCAATCATGTTCTCGACCGACCGTGGCAGTAAATTCCTGCTTGACCGGGCGCTGGAACGTCAGCAGATCATTCAGTATGAATATGAAGGCGGGAACTTATTACGCGGTATTATCCTGCGCAATATTCTGGTTACGCTGAAATCGGTGGATGTCAAAATTGACCGCGCCGATGTCATGCTGGGCTGGCGCGCCGTGCTGAATAAGGAAATCCATTTTACCCATGCCGATGTGCGTAATCTGCAAATTACCACCAAAGGACCGCCAAGTGATGGACCATTCAAGTTTAATGAAATCCGTCTGCCTTTTGTGCTCCGGCTTGATCATGCCGATCTGGACCGTTTGCTGATTCAGACCTCGGGCGGTAGTAAAGTCAATTTTTATGATGTAATCCTGAACGATGCGCTGTGGTCGGGCACCAAACTGGAATTTGAAGATTCCAGTATGCGTATGGATTATCTGTCGGTCAAAAATGCCAGCGGCGATATGGATTTTTATGGCAAATATCCGCTGAATGCCATTGGCGATGTGAACTTACCTTCATTAAACAACAGCCTGAATATCCATGATATTAAAGTCGTCGCCAAAGGATCTTTGGATACCATTCAAGCCGGGGTTGCGACCTATACGCCCGACTTACTCACCGGTTGGGTGGTGCTGCATCCAATGCGTAAAAATGTGCCGATGTTTGGCGAGCTGCAGTTCAATCAATACCATTGGCCGTTGTTGCAAGATTGGGAGCTGTATACAGAAGACGGCACAGCCAAGTTTAAGGGTGATATCAAGCGTCTGGATTTAGATGTCGCTACCGATCTGACGGGTAAAGATCTTCCAAAAGGACAATATACCGCGCTTATGCATACCGATCTGGTCAATCAGCTGAACATCAGCAACTTAAATGGCCAGCTGATGCAGGGCGCCGTGAATGTGGTTGGTGTGGTCGGCTGGAACGAGCGCGTCAGCTGGGATCTTACTGGTCGCCTGGACAAAATTAATCCGAAAGACCCACTCATTCCGCAGGTAGTGCAGGATTTTCTACCGCCAAGTCTGGATGCTCAAATTGCCTCTAAAGGCCATTTAGAAAATGGAACTCATCTGACGGCGCAGGTCGATTTTGACCGCTATGAAACCTGGAATCTGAAACTGGATCAGAATGCGCCGAAAAATCGCCAGCCAAACCCAATGGTGCTGGATGTGCGCTGGAACAATATTGACCGCGCGATGCCTTATATTGGCTGGTTATCCAGTGAATCGGGTGATGTGCAGATGGCTCTGGTCGAAGGTCAGCAGAAAATTTTTGTCGCAACCCAGGTGGCGCAGCATGAGCAGGGCGCTTTACCGGCGGGTATGTACAAGGCCGAGCTGAATCTGAAGAACAATAATCTGGATGTACCTAGCTTTAGCTATAACGCCGGCGCCAGCACCTTAACGGGACGTGCGCTGATTGAACTGCCAACCGACAAGCGCCAGCTCAAGTGGAATGCTACGTTAAACGCGGACAATTTTAATCCGCAAATTATTGCTGATGCTGCTCCGGTCAATCTGCTGAATGGCCGTTTGCAGGCCAATGGTTTTGCCCGTCCAAACCAGCAGATTATTCATTTAAACAATATTGATTTACGCGGTCGTCTGGCCGAGCAGGATGAAACGGTGCATCTGACCGGGAACAGTACCGTGGCCTTGCTGTTCCATGATGAGCGTGCGGGTGGCGGCTTCAAGAGCTTTGCGGTCAATTATGATGGTGCGCTCAACAGCAGTCTGCTGGAAGCCAGTCAAGGCAGTTTAAAGCTGAAACTGTCCGGTACACCGGAGCTGATCAAGATTTCAGACCTGCGTCATGACGGTGTGGCCGGGCAGATTCTGGCCAATGGGATGCTGAACCTGAAAAATGGCATTGGCTGGAACCTGAATGCCTCTTTAATCCGCTTTAAGCCGCATTATTTTGTCTCAAATGTGCGCGGCGAGCTGTCAGGCAATGTGCGTACCCAAGGGATTTGGTCAGATCAGCTTAAACGCATCAATATTGAAAAGCTCAATCTGGCCGGCATGATCAACAATAAACCGGTGCGTGGTACCGGTAATCTGGCCTTGCTGATGGATGCCAATCAGCAAGGTTTCCTGCCACAGCAGTTTGAGGCCAATAATTTATATCTGGCCTATGCCAAGAACCAGATTCAGGCCACCGGGAATGCGCAAAACCTGAGAATCAAGTTAAATGCGCCAGCACTGTATGAACTGTATGCCGGTTTGCGTGGCCGTGCTTATGGCTATTTAAATGTGCAGTCGCAACCACGTCTGCAGGCCACCGCCAATCTGGTGGTCGATGATTTTGGTTTAAATAACCTGTTCAGCGTGCGCAAAATGCGTTTGCGCGGTGAATTACCGACCTCGGAAAATACCCCAACCTTGCTGACGGCTAGTCTGGAAAATTTACGTAGCGGCAACCGTGAAATTCAAAAAGGTGAGATTTCACTGGCCGGTACCCGTCAGGCGCATCTGCTGAAAGTGAAAGCGGAAAACCGTTTAAGTAGCTTCTATGTGCAGCTGGCCGGCGGTTTTAATGCCGAAAATAACTGGTTAGGTCAAATCCAGAAGGGTGATTTTGACTCCTTAAGAACCCGTCTGGTACAGCGCCAGAATGCTTCGGTCATCTTCCAGACCAAAACCAGCGATCTGTTTGTGGGTGCGCATTGCTGGATGAGCCAGCAAAGCCAGTTGTGTTTTGACCAGCCAATTCGGGTCAATAAAAACCGTGGCAATGTGTCCTTTGTAACGCGCAATGTCGACCTGAACGATTTTGCCGCCTTTATGCCGGAAGGTCTGGCGATTACCGGTAAAGTCAATGGACATGCCAAAGCCTCCTGGGCACAAGGCCAGCGTCCAAAAATTGATGCACGTCTGGTAACCCGTAATGGGGTCATTGGTCTGGCAGGTGATGACCCGCAAGAACTGGGTTCGACCTTAAGCTATGATCAGGTGGCTGTGGTGGCTAAAAGTATTGCCGAAGGTCTGCAAATTCGAATGGATGTGAAAACCCCGGAAATTGGTGCCGGTTATGCCAATGTTATTATTGATCCATATACCGAGCGTAAGCCGATGCGCGGTGAAATTGCCTTTAATGAAGTGCAGTTAAAAGTCTTTAAGCCGTTTATTGCCGATGTGCGTTCTATGGCCGGGGTATTGTCCTTTGCCGGTAAGGTCGGTGGTACGTTAACCCAGCCATTACTGACCGGTGAAATGCGTCTGAAAGATGGTGCCATCAGCATGATTTCCCTGCCGGTGAACCTGACCAATGTGCAGCTGTATTCCTCGATTCGGCAGGATTCGGCCACAATTAATGGCGCATTTAACAGCGGTCAGGGTGTGGGGCATTTAACCGGTCATGTTGACTGGAAAGGTGTACCAAAAATTCAGCTGAACTTAAAAGGGGATAATCTGCTGGTGCGTCAGGCACCGCTAATTACTGCCATTGTGACGCCGGATTTATCCATGGAGGTTTTCCCGACCCAGAAACGCTTAAGCTTAAATGGCAAGGTCGATGTACCGCGTGCGTTAATTTCCATGCCAGAAGCTTCCGATCCGGTGGTGAATCTGTCTTCAGATGTGCGTGTGGTGCATGAAGGGCAAGACCAGCTGGCGGTATTACGCTCTGCGCGTCCTTGGGATATTCGTGCCGATTTGGAACTGAATCTGGGTGATCAGGTTATCTTCCAGGGCTTTGATAGCCGTATTCCACTGGTGGGCCGTTTATATCTGAGTCAGCGTGGTCTGGAAACCGCCATGCGCGCCAATGGTGCAATTGGGGTTAGCCAGCGCGTCAAGATTGAAGCCTATGGCCAAAGTCTGGATTTAAACCGTGCCATCGCCCGTTTTAATGGACCTCTGGCCAATCCGAGTCTGGATATTGATGCTAACAAGAGCGTACAGGGCAGCGTGGTCGGGGTACGGGTGACCGGAACCGCTTCTGGTCCGAATATTCAGGTCTATAACGATGCCGGCCTGTCCGAGCAGGAAGCGCTGAATGCCCTGATTACCGGCCGGATTAACGAAGGTGCCAGCGGTTTAAGCCAGACCGACAGTTTCCGTTCCGATGTCAACAATACCATTGCGGCGGCAGGTATCAGTCTTGGTTTAGGCGGCACGCGTGCCCTGACCAACCAGATTGGGCGTACCTTCGGTTTAAGTGGGTTGGCTTTAGATGCTCAAGGTACGGGTGATGATACCCAGGTCAGCCTGACTGGTTATATCACCCCGGATCTGTTTATCCGTTATGGCGTGGGCGTGTTTACCCCGGTGAACAAGCTGACCTTGCGTTATCAGATGAACAAACGTCTGTATCTGGAAGCCAGCCAGTCGCTGGAACGTGCCGTGGATATTTTCTATAACTGGCGTTTCTAAGCTGTCTATTCTGAACTTGAAAATGCGCTCCACACGGGCGCATTTTTTCTGGCCGATTTCTCATTCACGATAACTTTGATTATCATAGCGGAAATAGGAGAGTATGCATGAACAAACTATTCGCTTTGGCTGCCGTAATTGCATTGGCCGGCTGTGCAGAGAAAAAGCCCTTAACCCCGGAAGAGCAATGGAAAGGTTACTGTACCAGTGTTGGTAATGCAGCACGAACCATCATGCTGGATCGTCAAAATGCCATTGAAAAAGATCAGGCACTGGCCCATGCGGATAAAGTGGAAGATGAAACCACACGTAAATTTATCTTTGAAATTATTGAAACAGTCTATGCCATGCCTGAACAGGAAGTGAAGGGTGATGTAGATGCCGCGCGTGAGAAAATTAAAACGCAATATACAGAAAAATGTCTGGCTACACCGTATGACGAAATGCCGGATTATCGACGTTTTTAAGTCATGAACCCAGAATGCCAGATGACATATCTGTAATCTGGCATTTTTTTGTGCTCACTATTTCTGCATATAGATAACAATAATCAAAATTCGCGGCGTTGATCTATTTTTTAAGCGGATATTGAACTTGCTATTTCTTCCTCTACTTACTCCTAAATAGCCTAAGCAACATAAATATATATTGTGACACTTTTCTTTAGCACCAATATAGAAAAGCTTATCTTTTTAATGAATAATGGACTTAACAATAGCCAGAATAAAGGAGCACATCATGGACGTGGTTGGTTATCTGCATCATGCAGATTTGCTCTTGGAAGATGAACAGGGCGTGACCATTATTGGCAATAGCAACTATGTGCTCAGTATTGGAGATAAAGTCTATTTTCAACAACTTATTGATGCTGATAGCAAGCGTTATCAGGTCAATATCTCCTTTGCCAGTGCCGGGCATAGTACCCTGCATGAAGATGAAATTCAGGTCAAATTTGAGGGTAGCCGCGAACATCTGCAGCAATATTTAAACAGTACAACGGTACACTAAGGTTGAATAGTAATTGGAACCCGGAAAAGGCAGCATAGTGTTGCCTTTTTTCTATTTAGAATTCGGTTAAAGTGGATTAAAAGCAGCAATGACGGGTCTAAACGTGCTCCGCTTGATTATTGTATAAACAATATGAACATCATTTAGTTATAAAATAATGAGCATCACAAAGAAACACCTTCCTTGCATTAACTTTTAACTGGAATTTTAGTAAAATTTTGCAGTCCATATTACTTGTGAAGCTTTGAACAAGCTGGAATTCACAGGTAATTTTTTAAAAAAGAGGAATAACACCGTGCTAGAAGCTTACCGCCAACACGTTGAAGAACGTGCCGCACTCGGAGTCCCACCGAAGCCACTTGATGATGCTCAAACCGCTGCATTAGTTGAATTATTAAAAAACCCGCCAGCTGGTGAAGAAGCTTTCTTGGTTGATTTGCTTGAAAACCGTGTTCCAGCGGGTGTAGACCAAGCTGCTTATGTAAAAGCTGCTTTCCTGTCTGCTGTTGCAAAAGGCGAAGCGACTTCTCCATTAGTTTCTAAAGAACGTGCGGTTTACTTACTAGGTACTATGCTTGGTGGTTATAACGTAGCGCCTTTAGTTGAACTTCTGGAAAATGCTGAACTTGGTGGTTTAGCGGCTGACGCTCTGAAGAAAACCCTGCTTGTATTTGATGCATTCCACGACGTTGCTGAAAAAGCAAAAGCGGGCAATGACAATGCGAAAGCAGTACTTCAATCATGGGCTGAAGCTGAATGGTTCACTAGCCGTCCAGACGTTCCAGAAGAAATCAAACTGACTGTTTTCAAAGTAACTGGCGAAACGAACACTGACGACTTGTCACCTGCACAAGACGCGTGGAGCCGTCCAGACATTCCATTGCACGCAAATGCAATGCTGAAAAACGTTCGTGATGGTATCAACCCAGAAGTTCCTGGTGAAGTTGGTCCATTAAGCCAAATCAAAGAACTGATCGCGAAAGGCAACCAGGTTGCTTACGTTGGTGACGTTGTTGGTACAGGTTCTTCTCGTAAATCTGCAACAAACTCTGTGCTTTGGTTCTTCGGTGACGAACTTCCACACATTCCAAACAAAAAAGACGGCGGTTACTGCTTAGGCGGTAAAATTGCTCCGATTTTCTTCAATACCATGGAAGATGCGGGTGCATTACCAGTTGAGATCGATGTTTCTAACATGAACATGGGTGATGAAATCACACTGAAAATCAATCATGCTGCTGCAAAAGTAACTGCGTTCAAAAACGGCGAACAAATTGCTGAATCTGAACTGAAAACTCCAGTGCTTCTAGACGAAGTACGTGCTGGTGGCCGTATTAACCTGATCATTGGTCGTGGTTTAACTGGTAAAGCGCGTGAAGCTTTAGGTCTTGAGCCATCTTCTTTATTCCGTACTCCAGTACAACCTGCTGACTCTGGCAAAGGCTTCACTTTAGCGCAGAAGATGGTTGGTCGTGCATGTGGTCTTCCAGAAGGTCAAGGCGTTCGCCCGGGTACTTACTGCGAACCTAAGATGACTACTGTTGGTTCTCAAGATACAACTGGTCCTATGACTCGTGACGAGTTAAAAGACTTGGCGTGCTTGGGCTTCTCTGCTGACCTGGTAATGCAATCTTTCTGTCACACAGCTGCGTATCCAAAACCAGTTGACGTGCAAATGCAACACACACTGCCTGACTTCATCATGAACCGTGGTGGTGTATCTTTACGTCCAGGCGACGGTATTATCCACTCTTGGTTAAACCGTATGCTTCTTCCAGATACAGTAGGTACTGGTGGTGACTCGCATACTCGTTTCCCAATTGGTATTTCATTCCCGGCGGGTTCTGGTCTGGTAGCGTTCGCTGCTGCGACTGGTGTTATGCCACTGGATATGCCTGAATCTGTACTTGTGAAGTTCAAAGGTAAAATGCAGCCTGGTATCACTCTACGTGACCTGGTACACGCGATTCCTTACTACGCAATTAAAGAAGGTGACCTGACTGTAGAGAAGAAAGGTAAGAAAAATATCTTCTCTGGTCGTATCTTAGAGATCGACTTAACAGAAATGGAAACTGACTTAACTGTTGAGCAAGCATTCGAATTGTCTGATGCTTCTGCTGAACGTTCTGCTGCAGGTTGTGCGATCACACTGTCTGAAGAGAAAGTTGCTGAATACCTACGTTCTAACATCACCATGCTGAAGTGGATGATTTCACAAGGTTATGGCGATGCTCGTACTATGGCGCGCCGTGTTGAGAACATGGAAAAATGGTTAGCGAACCCATCACTGCTGAAAGCTGATGCTGATGCTGAATACACTAAAGTGTATGAAATTGACCTTGCTGACATCAACGAACCTATCCTGTGCTGCCCGAACGATCCAGATGATGCGAAACTGCTTTCTGACGTTCAAGGCGACAAGATTGATGAAGTATTCATCGGTTCTTGTATGACGAACATCGGTCACTTCCGTGCAGCTGGTAAACTTCTAGACAAAGTTCCTGGTGGTTCTTTATCTACTCGTCTATGGTTGGCTCCTCCAACGCGTATGGACGAACACCAGTTAATGGAAGAAGGCTTCTTCAACATTTATGGTAAAGCTGGCGCGCGTACTGAAATGCCAGGTTGTTCATTATGTATGGGTAACCAAGCACGTGTTGCACCGAACACGACTGTAGTTTCTACGTCTACACGTAACTTCCCGAACCGTTTAGGTCAAGGCGCGAATGTATACTTGGCTTCTGCTGAGCTTGCATCTGTTGCTGCGGTTCTTGGTAAATTACCAACTCCAGAAGAGTATCAACAATACGCTTCTCAAATCGACAGCATGTCTGCTGACATTTACAAGTACTTGAACTTCGATCAAATGTCTGAATATACAGATGCTGCTGAAAAGGTAGATACGAAGAAAATTGCTGCTGCTCAATTAACCTAATTTATTGAAAAATAAATCAAATTGAGTTAGAAATAAGGGCTGAGTAATCAGCCCTTATTTTTAAATATATAATAATTACATAAACATCTAATTGAAAATTAGGGGGTATTATTAACTTTAGAACTATCAAGGTGTATTTAAATATATTTTTGCTTCACTTTTATATTTACTATTTATAACGCCACATGAATATAATTTGCCAACAAGCTTATTTCGAATTGAAAATAGTTGTTCTGGGTTATTGGTCTTAGTTATTTCGTATAACTCTTTCAATTCATAAAGCTCTTTATGGTGTTTATTTCTAATAAATATAGAGTTCTCTTTTAGAATTACGCCTGTTACTAATTTGGGTTGGTTTTTAAGATAAAATCTCGTTTTTTTGATATTAACTAAATGTTGGTGGCGAAAAATAATATTTCTAATTAATTTATAAAAAAGGGTAGAAACTTTAAATCCTGAAAATGTGATGTCATCTACATAGACAGTTAGTTTTATTTCATGCTTTATCGATAGTTTTTCGATTTCTTGAAACATTAACATATTTGCGAAGTATGCAAGGGGCATACTGATACGACTTCCGGTTGGAAGATGTTCGTTATAAGTACAAATTTTTGTTAATATCTTTGAAATAGTTTCACTACATTTCATACCATGTAAAAAAAACTTATAAATTTTTTGAGCTGTTGTCGATGGATAGAAGTTTTCAATATCGATTGTTAGAACTTGCAAGTTATAACCTAAATGCGCTTTTGCATTTGTGATATTCGAATGACTTTTTTTGCCAGAATGTAAGAAGTTAGGAGTTTCAATTCTGCATAATAAGCTGGCAATTCTATTGTGAACTATTTCTAAGAAATTAATTGGAGTTTGAATCTCTCTTAACTTACTAGATTTTCCTTCTATTTGAAAAACATTATATTGTGTACATATATTTTCAATATTTTTAATTTCTTCAATATCAACTAAAAGTACTCGAGCTAAATGGTTCTTAGTTTTAATCATATAAAGTGCACTGTTTTGAATTTTATATGATTTATTTTTGGTTATAAGTTTAGGCTTTAAGTTTATTTGATTCATTCTTATTAATAGACCACTCAAGGATTTGAAGAATTTTACCTGCCATTTTTTCTTTAACTGCTGATGAAATTTTTCTATCCTTACTTAATTTATTAGTTTCAATAATAAAAAATGATAAAGATGAAACAGGGATATCAAAAATTTCAGAATATTTTATTAAAATGGATTGATCGATAGGTTTTTTACCATTTTCAATAGCGATAAGAAATTCTTTAGTAAAACCTAATCTTTCAGCTGCTTGATTTTTATCTAACTCATGAAATTGTCTAATCAATCTTAGTGCTTTAGCTATCATTCAAAACCTCTAAAAAAACAAAAGGACACCTAGTTACTCATCATTTAAGTCATTACTATCTACCAGAAAAAGTTTAAGTATTAATTTTGCCAGGGCGATAGCCCCTTTAAAAACTTTCCAAATACGTTTTCTGTTCAGCTCTTTCTTTCGAATTTCGCTAGGTGCTCGTTGATCATGTTCTAAATCTTTATTCATAGAATCTCCAAAAAAAGCCCAAGTGCGGAATTGCCCAAGGGTGTCGCCCATTTTTTGGATGAGAGTGATCAACAATTTAACCTTCTGCTTTCGCGCATGAGGGCGTCGCCCCGAATGCGCACTTTTACGGGTTGTGGCTGTAGGTATACAGCATGAGCCGCAAAAAAATTAGAGACAAGCTCCATGAGTAAGAATACTCAATTATGTAGGCGATATCTCTCTTTTAGAACATGAATTTATTATAATAAAATAATATAAATTAGCAATTTAATTTTAATAAAAATAGGAGAAACTTTATATTGTATTCTAGTTTCTTAATTTTAAGAAATAGACAATCAAATGCCCTCACAATCCCGCTTCCTCTGTATTGGTGGCTTCCTTAACGGAACTCAAGTTAAAGACCAAGGCGAGAGCTTTGTCTGCGTCGAAAATGGCAAACAGGTTGTCTACCGCAAACAGGTCATTTTTCATCAGGAAGCTTGGGATCATGACTACTACATTTGTGAAAATGTGACCGATCAACAAGCAAAAGAGTGGGTATTTCAGAAATACGGGGAAACAGTCATCTACCGTAAACGAAAGTCCATGAAAAAGCCCCGTAATGTTGAAAATTAACGGGGCTAGTCGTACCACTCACGTGATACTCATATAAGGCTCATCTCATACTCAGCGTATTAAAACACACTCTTTTACTTAAACCTACGAAAGTTTTTCTGATCTGCTGGTTATAAATGGAAGGTCATAGTCAAAAGTGGGGGAGGAGGAAGTTTTATTGCTCAAAACTAAGCATTTTTTATCTGGAACTTGGGGGTTTTGAATTTCTCATTTCATCGTTAAATGGTTACAAAAATTTTCCAATAAGACGGAAAATATTACACGGGAATAAAAGAATTTAATCATTTACCAAGTTAATTAAAGTAAAAGTTATATAACTATTCATCTTTTTAGTCATGCAAAATAGCTTGAAATTAAATCAGATATTCAGAAGCACAATTTGGTTTTTATCCCTGATTTTGGTGATTTTTTAAAACAGCCCATAAAACAATAATGACAATGGTTGTTGTCAAATTATCTTTATGCTCATGAATGAAGTTATACATATAAAAACTTCAGAAAAATAATAATTTATGGATGAGCGTATGAAAGGAAAACTGGTATTCAATAGCCTCAATATTGCGGTGTGTAGTGTCATATTGTATGGCTGTGGTGGCGGAGGTGGAGATTCTTCCGGTTCAGGAACATCGTCGAAAGTAGAGCGGGAAATGGTGGAGGTGTTATCCACCCGGCCAGATTTAATTATAGACTCGGATGTATTGCTGAAACTGGATCTGCCCGATGATATTCAAACTACGGCATTGAAAGTGTCCCTGAATGGACAAAATATTAGTGATGCATTTGCCAATGAGCAGCGCCAAGCCTTAGTTGAAGGACTTAAACTGGGTGATAATCAACTCAAGGTTGAAGCAGGGCGTTATTATCAGCATTTAAGTCTGATCAATCATCCTTCGAGTGGACCATTACTGTCTGGCCCGCAGTTAAAGCCCTGGACCTGTACCAATGCGTCGACCGATCAGTTCTGTCAAAAGGCTGTGCAATATAACTATTACTATAAAGATCGCTTGGGACTCATTAAAAGTTATGACCTGGCTCAACCACCGGCCAGTCAGAATATTGCCACCACCACTACCGATGAAGGACTGACGGTGCCATTTATTGTGCGTGAAGAAGTGGGCTATCAGAACCGCGATGAATACCGTTTTGCAGTGTTGTATAATCCGAACCAACCGTGGACCGCCTTAAAGCCACAAGCGCAATTTAACCATAAACTGGTGGTCACGCATGGCCAAAGCTGTGGGAATGATTACCAGTCTGCCTCTGCACCGACAGTCATTGCCACCTCAAGTTCCATTTTGCCGGATGTCACCATTTTGGCTTTAGGTCGCGGCTTTGGGGTGATGTCGACCGCACTGTCTCATAGTGGTCATAACTGTAATCTGGCGATTCAGGCAGAATCGCTGATTATGGCCAAAGAGCGTTTTATTGAGCAGCATGGCAGCTTGCGCTATACCATCGGGCAGGGCTGTTCAGGTGGTGCGCTGGCAGCACAATGGGTAGCCAATGCCTATCCGGGAATTTATCAGGGGATTTTACCGACCTGCTCATTCCCCGATGCCTGGAGTACTGCCTCACAGTTCGCCGATTATCACCTGATGATTAATTATTTCTAGACTCCAGAAGGCCGTTTAAACTTCTTGCCGCATCAGATTGCCCATGTTCAGGGCCATATTTCTGAAATTAATGGTTATGTCAGTGAGCTGGCCCAGTTTGATGTGGCGCGGCCAAATACCATCTGCAAGGGAATTTCATCGGCGCAGTTATATCATGCCACCAATAATCCTCAAGGGATTCGCTGTTCGATTCAGGATGCGGCAATTAATTTGCTGGCCCCACGTCCAACGGAGCTGTGGACCGAAACTGAAAAACGGATTGGTCGCGGTTTTGCCGGCCTGCCGATGGATAATGTCGGGGTACAATATGGCCTAGACAGCTTGATGAAAAATATCATCACCCCAGAACAGTTTGTACAGTTAAACGAAAAAATAGGCGGTGTGGATATTGATATTCAGGCGGTGCCTGAACGTCTAGAAGCCAATTATACGGCGCTGAATAATGCCTATCGCAGTGGCTTAATTAATGTTGGGAACAACCTGAATAAAGTGGCGATTATTGACTGTCGAGGTCCGGATCCGGCACTATTCCATGATTCCTATCGTGCCTTTGCCATTCGGGCACGACTGGAAAAAGCGCATGGCAATTATAATAACCATGTGATTTATGGTGGTGACCTGGTCATGATTGCCGATGTCAAATGTCTGGAAATCAGCTTTAATGATATGGACCGCTGGTTAAGCAATGTCGAAAAAGACTTAAGTGATTTGCCTATTGCTGCCAAACTGACCCAAAACAAACCGGCAGATGTAAAAGATGCCTGTATTACTGCCGGCATCATTAACCGCGAGAATCTGTGCAGTACGCTCAGATTACCGGTATATGGCACACCGCGTATGGTGGCCGGGGACAGCCTGACCACCTATGCCAACAAGTGTCAGCTGAAACCTTTAAATGTGTCGGATTATGGCAATACGATCCGCTTTAGCAATGAACAGCTCCAGCGATTGCATCGGGTTTTCCCGCAAGGCGTGTGTGATTATAGCCAAGCCCCAGTTGGCTTTGCTGACACCATTGGCTGGATGAGTTATCAGGATCGGCAGGGCAGCGTAGTTTATGGAGGACAACCTTTGCCCGCGGTCAGTTCATCGGCTGCACGCGGCTGGGCATCTAAAGCATTCCAGCTATTTTAATTTTAATTGTTCACACATTTTTTGTTTCACAAAAACCAGTGGTTTTTCACTGGTTTTTTTATGATTCATTTTGATTTTTAGTTGAAAATTCATGTAATATAACGGCGGTTATTTCGCCGGTGTGTAGATGACAGGCAAATAACCTTTGGTCGAATTAAAATGTTAACCAGATCTCATTAATTTGCTGAATTATCAGGTTTTTTAGCGAGAAAGCCCAGATAAGCGTTGTAAAATCATTAGATTAAATTTACTCACAATTATTTTGATTAATATGAATTATTTCATATAATTACGATGATTTATCACAAAATGGACAAATCCCGGAAAATAGTGATAACTGATTCCGGGTTGTGACACTAAAATGAGTCTGAAAAATTAAAACCATCATAGGGTGAAGGATTATGGATATCACTGAGACGGTGTTTGACTTCAAAGCCTTATCCACACAACAACAAGATTATTTTTTTGAAAAAATTGCCGAGTTTGATCAGCAGGTGTTTACGTTAACCTGTGAAAAGGAGCTAAAGAAATATCTGTATGACCCGCAGGCAATTTCGGTCACCATTATTCAATATCATCATCGTGGCAAACTGGTCGGGCAGACCATTATTCCACTGTTGGCCTTAACCCTGCTGCATCAGCCAATTCTGGTGGTCAACTCACGCGCCAGTTTCTTAAAAAGCTATCGCCACCAATACAACCATAAAATCATCAATAGTGCGCTCAAAGCCATGCTGAA
>Ga0172369_10003379_pt1 | contig 21067 bp, 15 predicted proteins | sample LakKiv25m_FD_114539 | JGI IMG/M metagenome (GOLD analysis project Ga0172369, IMG submission 114539) | Freshwater microbial communities from Kabuno Bay, South-Kivu, Congo - kab_022012_11.25m | ecosystem: Environmental > Aquatic > Freshwater > Lake | place: Democratic Republic of the Congo...
GGTTGAAAGTAGTCCCTTTTTATGGTATGTTAGATATGTATTGCCTGGGGTTGTAGCTCAGTTGGTTAGAGCGCCTCCCTGTCACGGAGGAGGTCGCGGGTTCGAGTCCCGTCAACCCCGCCACTTAAATTGTGGAACTTTTTAGAGTGACAAAAAAGTTCATAAGATAGAAGGAAAAACAAAAATGGCCCTAAAGGTCTTTTTTTGTTGCCAAATAGCGCTATTTTGAATTTGACCGCGACAGGACTCGAACTTTCGATTTTCTCTGAAACTCAAAGAAATTGTGGAACTTTTTGACCTAAATTCTTAGTACAAACTCTAAAAACGCCGTTTTCCCTTTGATTTACTTATTTAACTATGATTTTCCCATTACTAAGATATAACGGCACCTTAATGCAGCCAACAAGTTCTCTTTTTTCTTCTCGGTTGCCTTCTTTAAATATGTGCTTAAGAAATCTGCTTATAGCTATTTTATCTGTCTCCTGGTTTTCAACTTCATTATCAATTACGCTGAATTGCCTAAAAATATCCAATTTTTCTCCGAGTTTTGTATTGGCTTTAATAGTTTCAATCGAAAATGTTTCCAATATCCTAATAAATCCTTCGACTAATTCTTCCTCTCTTGTGTAAGGTTCTGGGCAATAATGATCTCTACATTTTGTACAATGATAATAAATGTATTTCTTCTTGCCAGCTTTGCATTTTTTCCATTTATCTTGAGCGGTAATTCCTGAACCACAACTGGCGCATTTTAGTATCTTGGTAAAATTAAATTCTTTGGTTCCTGGTTGGGTTTTGGGATGAACTGCGAGCCTTAGCTGAACAGCTTTAAATAATTCTTTGGAAATAATCGGCTCATACGATCCCTTATACCATCTTCCGGATTTAATGGGGTACTCAAACATTCCGCAATAATAGGCATTATTTAGCATTAAATATACTGAACTTAGGTTGATGATAAATCCCCGTTTCGATCTAAAACCAATATCTATAAACCATTTGTAAATATCTCGTCCGCTATAGTCCTCATATGCAACCTTCTCAAACATTTGCTTGATGATCGGTGCTCGTTCGGGATCAATATAAATCTTCTTTTGACCTTTACCCGAATACATATCATTTAAATAGCCAATAGGGCACATTGTCGGTCGAACTCCCATTTCGCATTTAGTCTTTTGTCCTCGTTTTACATTAATACCTCGATTATCATTTTCTAGTTTGGCCTGCGAGCAAAGAATCATTAATAGAAATTTATCATTCGGGCTATTGGTAAAAACTTGCCCATGAGTCCTAATTTCCTTTAAATAACCATTATCCATTAGGTCAACGATTGTTCCCAAATCGCCAGCATTTCGACTTAATCTGTCTGGCGCCCAGCTCAATACCCCCTGAAACATGCCTGATCTAACATCTTCAATTAACTTATTAAATACTGGCCTTTGTCCTGTACTTTTAGCCGAGTGGCTCTCGTGCCTTACTTCTACTATATTAAGACCCTGAATTTCTGCCTGGTTAGTCATCTCCTTTATCTGGGAATCGATCGATAAAGCTTGCCGCTCGTCATCTTCCGAGCTTTTTCGAGCATATAAACAGTAGCGAACAGGCGATTTTTCACTGGAAATTGCCTCCATAAATCGGCCGTTTTCTTCCTGGGGCAGTAAAAGCGGTGAAGTATTGGTAAATTGTCTTTCTGTCTCCATATTTTCTCCTTAAACTTTTGGTCAAGGAGAATGATACCGCGATGGTTAAGGAAGTCAAGCATAATCTTAAAAAATTTCTCAAACCTGTAAAATACTTCCAAAAAAGATACATTTATGATAGAATCAGGATAGTTTCAGTTCTACTAGAAAATACCTTAAACAACAACCTAAACCTCACAAGAGGCATGGCAAAATAAATCCTACAGTGATAAAGACGGCTTTCCGGCCGCACTTATTCACTGTAGGTTCGTATTCGAAAGAGTACGGGACAGTCTCGAAAGGGATTGTCGTGGTCTGGGAGGCCATTTTTGTATTATTAAGGTTAGAGATAATGGAGGATCAATGATCCAATCAGTATATAAATATCAAATATCGGAAATTTTTAGCGCTAATAAAAAAGTAAAATATGTTATTCCTAAGTATCAGCGTGAATATACATGGGGAAAAGAAGCTTGGGAAAATCTTTATAATGATATCCTCGAAAATGACGATGGTCATTTTATAGGCTCAATAATATGTGTAAATAGAGGGATTAACGCCTTAGAAACCACTCCACTAGAAGTGGTTGATGGCCAGCAAAGATTAACGACCATTTCATTGTTCTATGCAGCGATTTACAGTAAACTTCAGCAAGAAGAAAGAACAGATGAAGATTTTATTACAGAAAAGATGAATCTAAAATACCGACTTGTCGAAAAAGATGGCGAAGGTGTGAACGAACCAATGATAGTGTTATCTTCTCAAAATTCTAACAATGAGGACTATCACGCAGTTTTATCCGAAGTTGGACTAATGACCAGCAATAAAGCCCCCCTTAGATCTGGGTTAAGGCAAATTTTTCGCGCCTTTCGATATTTTAAAAATAAAGTTGAAGATCTCTCATACGAAAAACTTCTTGAACTACTAAAAAAATTGAACCAAGTTATCTTGGTAAAAATTGAAGTAAATAGCCATTCAGATGCTTTTATTCTTTTTGAAAGCCTTAATAATCGTGGTGTCCCTCTCTCGGCGATAGATTTGATCAAGAATAATGTATTATCAATGATTGAGAAAAATGGTGCCATGACTATTGATGACGCGTATAACCAATGGTTATTGCTTACGGAAAACTTAGGGAATGACTCTGGCTATCAAGAAAGATTTTTGCGCCAATTCTATGACGCCTATCGTTGGGATCCAGAAATTCGCATTTCTGGGTTTGCGAGAGCAACGCGCTCCAACGTAATTAAAATTTATGAACGATTAATCGACAAAAATGTTGAGTCTATCTTTAGCCGTCTTTTAGAAGGTTCTAAAATCTACCATAATTTTATTGATCCATTACAGTCCGACTACTCGACCGAGATTAAAAAAAGTTTACTCCAATTAAAAAATGTTGGTGCAGCCCCAGTATATATATTCTTGCTTTATCTCTTTTCCAACTTAAAAGACCAAGATGAAACGGAAAAAATATTAAAATTCTTGGTAAAATATTTTGTCAGAAGGAATCTAACAGATTTCCCTTTTACGCGCGACTTGGATATGATTTTTATGAAGCTTGTAGATGCTGTAAGAGAAAGAGACGCAATCACAGCCGAAAACGTAATCATATTTCTAAAAACCGACGAATACCTTGCCAATGGCGAAACTTTTAAAGCCAATTTGAATGGAGATCTTTATATCGAAAACTTAGAAATGACTCGTTTTATTCTTTCCTCAATTGAAGAAAAACACGAAACAAAAGAACATTTTACCGACCTTTGGGCCAAAGAAGATAATAGATATATCTGGACAATTGAGCATATTTTTCCTGAAGGCGACCGAATCCCCACTAAATGGATTGAGATGATTGCCGATAGCGATCATGACCGCGCCAAAGAAATACAAAGCCAATTAGTTCATAAAATTGGTAACTTGACGCTTACTGGTTTCAATTCGAATCTTTCAAATTCGCCTTTCGATCAAAAAAGAGACAAGAAAGATAAAAATGGTACATACATTGGCTACAAAAATGGTTTTTATTTAAATGAAGAATTGCAAGCTAAGAAAGCTTGGAAAGTAGAAGATATTAAAGAAAGAGGATCAAAGCTAATTTCTGAATTATGGAAAATGTTTAAAATGGATTGGGAATAATGAAAGATCTCGATCGAGCTAAAATTTTTATCGATTCCGCAGACTGGATATTTGCGAAAACTTATGCCGAAACTGCTCCTCATGAATATATAGTTAAAAATAGATTACCTAAAGAAAAATGGGCTGAGTTTGAATTTTTAGTTCAATCAATTTTCAGCGAAGGAACCGACAAGTTTTTTTACCAAACGCCAGTACGATATTTAATCATAGATAACAAAAGATACTGGGTTATGGATAAGACAGTGGAAACAACAGTCCTCATTAATCGTTGTGATAACGATAAAGAATATAAATAAATTTCTCCCTATCTGTTTACCAAGTACTCTCCAGGTGGTATACTTATAGTGATAAATTATGAATACAGACTTAACTTTTATTACAAATGAAGAAAATCAAAACCTGAAGGAGCGGTTTGAGGTATTAATCAAAGATACCCAATTTTTTGATTGTTTAGTTGGCTATTTTTATGCCAGTGGTTTTCACGTTCTTTATAAATCATTGGAAAATACCGAAAAAATCAGAATCCTTATCGGCATTAACACTAACAAGCAAACTTATGACTTGATGCAAAATGCTAAACAAGTGACGCAACAGCCGCTCCAATTTTCAAGTGCTGAGGCTAAGCAGGAAATTGAAGGTTTGGTTGAAAAAGAAATGGAAGACTCAGAGGACAACCAAAATACGGCCGAAGGCGTGAGTAAATTTATCGCGTGGATTAAGGATAAGAAATTGGAAATTAGAGCCTATCCTTCCGAAAAAATTCATGCAAAAGTTTATATTATGACTTTTGCCGAAGGCGATCGGGATAAGGGCCGGGTTATTACCGGATCGAGCAATTTTACACAGTCCGGCTTGGTTGATAATTTGGAATTTAATGTTGAACTAAAAAATAGTGCCGATTATGATTTCGCTCTAAATAAATTTAACGAACTTTGGTCGAATTCCGTCGATGTTGGCGAAAAATATGTCGAAACGATCCAAACTAAAACTTGGCTAAGTGATAATGTTACGCCATATCAACTTTATCTAAAATTCTTGTATGAATATTTCAAAGATGAACTAAGTAGAACCGATGAGCTATTTGTTAAATACTTGCCGCAAGAATTTAAGCGCCTGGAATATCAGGAACAAGCCGTCTTAAACGCAAAGAAGATTTTAGAAGAATATGGCGGCGTTTTTGTCTCTGATGTAGTTGGACTTGGCAAAACTTATATTTCTACAATGTTAGCAAGCCAGCTCGAAGGAAGAACCCTAGTTATTGCTCCGCCTGTTTTGCTCGAAAAAGCCAATCCTGGTTCATGGCCAAATGTTTTTTCTGATTTCAGGGTTCCAGCTGATTTCGAATCAATTGGGAAATTAGACAGATTGGTTGATGTCGGCACCGATAAGTATAGCAATATTATCATCGACGAAGCTCACCGCTTTAGGACTGAAAATAATGTTACTTATGAAAAACTGGCTGAAATTTGTCGAGGAAAAAGAGTCATTTTAGTGACAGCTACGCCGTACAATAATTCGCCAAAAGATATTTTAAGCCAAATTAAACTTTTCCAGAAAGCGAGAAAAAGCACTATCCCCGGTATGCCTGATTTGGAACGATTTTTTAGCGGCCTGGATGCTAAAATAAAGAATCTTGATCGCCAAAAAGATTTCGATCAATTCATCAAAATCACCAAAGAAAATGCCTCGGAAATAAGAGAAAAAGTCCTTAAATATTTAATGGTTCGCCGAACGCGCGCGGAAATCATGACATATTTCGGTAAGGACTTAGAGCAGCAAAATCTTAAATTTCCAGATGTTGAAAAGCCCGAGCCTTGCTATTATGAGCTTGATAACGAGGAAGATAAGGTTTTTGTAAAAACAATCGAGCTTATTACTCGTAACTTTAATTATTCTCGTTATACCCCGATGCTTTATTATAATGGCCCGCTCAGTCATTCGGAGGAACTTGCTCAAAGAAACATGGGGAAGTTCATGAAAATACTATTGATTAAACGGCTCGAGAGTAGTTTTTATGCTTTTAGACAAACACTCAAACGTTTTGCTTTTTCTTATGAGCAATTTATCGATGAATTTAACAAAGGTAATGTTTACGTGAGCAAAAAGTATATTAATAAAATCTTTGAATTTTTAGAAAGTGATGACGACGAAGCTATCCAAAGGCTAATTGACGAGGATAAGGCCGAGAAACTTGCAAGCAAGGATTTTAAACCAGAATTTAAGGCTGCTTTGCAAAATGACCTCAATACTATAAACGAGATCCAAAAATTATGGCAGACAATTAATAATGATCCAAAACTTGAATCACTTATTAAATATCTGCACACTAAACCAGCACTAAAAGAAAACAAGATCATTCTGTTCACAGAATCCAAGGAAACCGCCGAATATTTAGCAAAAAATTTAGAAAAGGATTTTTCCGGCTCAATACTTCTTTTTACCGGACAATCTGGGCAATCAACCCGAGAAAAAGTGATTGAAAATTTCGATGCGAAAGCTCGTCACAAAAAAGATGATTACCGGATTTTAATTACAACCGAGGTCTTGGCTGAGGGCGTAAACCTGCATCGCGCCAATGTCGTTATTAATTATGATATTCCCTGGAATCCAACTAGAATGATGCAAAGAGTTGGTCGTGTAAATAGAGTGGATACCGAGTTTGAAAAAATATATACCTTTAACTTCTTTCCGACCGAGCAGGCCAATGATGAAATTAAACTTCGTGAAGCAGCCGAATCAAAAATTAATGCCTTTATTACCTTGTTGGGTTCTGATGCTCAATTATTAACCGAGGGAGAGCCGATTGAGCAGCACGAATTGTTTGACCGATTAACTTCCAAACAAACCGTGACCGGCGAGGAAGAATCAGGCGAAAGCGACTTGAAATATTTGCACCTTATTAAAGAAATCAGAGACAAAGAGCCGGAACTTTTTGAGCAAATAAAGAGATTGCCTAAAAAGGCCCGAACCGCTAAGGAAGACCAAACAAATCCTAATTCCTTAATAACTTACTTCCGCCGCGGCAAGCTGCAAAAATTTTTTCAAGCTGATAGCTCTGATGAATCAAGAGAATTGGATTTTCTTTCGGCTGCCAAGATTTTAGAATCAAAACCTGAAGAGCCAAAAAAAACGATCCCCGACCAATTTTTTGATCTGCTTGAACAAAACAAAGAAGCATTTATTTTTTCAACAACCGAAGAATCTTTAGATGTTGATTTGCGAGGTGGCCGTGATAGCGCTACTCAAATTCTCAAAATTTTAAAAGCTGCGATGAAAGATCGCCGCCAGTTTACCGATGATCAAGACCTTTATCTCAAAAAAGCGATGACTCAATTGGAGGAAGGTGGGCTTCCAAAACAAACATCAAAAGAAACTCTTAAGGCGCTGAATGAAGAAATAAAAGCTGGCATTAATCCGCTCAGGATTTTAGGCATTTTGCAATCAAATATCCCCGAACGCTTGCTGGAAAGTCATTATGCGGAAAATAAAACTTTCAATTTTGGTAAAAGAGAAGTAATCCTCTCGGAGTATCTAACTTAATTGATCAAAGAAACATCAAAAAAAATCGTTAAGGATACGCTTGACCACGCTTTCGAAAAAGAGCGTTTTGTTTTCTTTATCAAAAACCTGCTGAATTCGTTTGATGAATCTAAAGCCGAGCACTTCCGAGGGTACATTAAGCATCAGTTTAAGCAGGCGACTGGAATAATCAAAACCTATGAGAGGATTGGCACTTATACCGATCCCGAAGATAAAACGGTCGATATTCTTGTTGTTTATCTCCAAAAAGAGAACTCTATCGAAAGAGCCAGAACGAGTTTGAGAAACTTTGTTGCCAACCATCTGAAGCAGCGTAATCAGAAAGACGCCGCTTTAGTTGCTTTTGTCTCGCCCAATAATGATGACTGGCGCTTTTCTTTAATTAAAATGGATTACAAGTTCCATGAAGGCAAATCTGGCAAGGTAAAAGTCAAAGAAGAATTCACACCTGCTAGACGCTGGTCATTTCTGGTTGGAGCTAAAGAAAATAGCCATACCGCCCAAAGCCGCCTTGCGCCAATTTTGGAAGATGATACCCATAATCCGACTTTATCTCAAATAGAAAAAGCATTCGACATTGAAACCGTTACTAAGGAATTTTTCGAAAAATACCGCGAACTTTTTCTTAATCTTAATGAAAACCTCGACCGAATGGTTGAAAAGGATACAAAGATTAGAAAAGATTTTGAGGAAAAAGATATTGAGGCTGTCGATTTCGCCAAAAAACTCCTTGGACAAATTGTATTTTTGTATTTCTTGCAGAAAAAGGGCTGGTTCGGTGTTGAAAGAGATGCTGATTGGGGTACCGGGCCTAAGGATTTTTTGCGTCAACTCTTTGAGGAAAAACATGGGACATACACTAACTTTTTCAATGAGATCCTTGAACCATTATTTTATGCTTCCCTCGCCAGGGAACGAGATGATAACTATTCAGATAAATTTAACTGCAAAATCCCGTTTTTAAACGGTGGTCTTTTTGATCCTATCGGGAATTATGATTGGGTTCATACCGACATTCTTTTGGAAAACAATCTTTTTTCAAACCGAAATAAAACTAAAGAGGGCGATATTGGTGATGGGATCCTAGATATATTTGACCGTTATAATTTCACCGTCAGAGAAGATGAACCTCTCGAAAAAGAAGTGGCGGTTGACCCGGAAATGCTTGGTAAGGTTTTTGAAAATCTTTTGGAAGTGAAGGATCGGAAATCAAAAGGCACGTATTACACGCCTCGCGAAATTGTCCATTATATGTGCGAACAGAGTTTGATTAACTACTTAACCACCGAACTTAAAAATGTGGTTAATAAAGAAGAGATTGAAGATTTTATTAATAACGGCGATTTAGTTTTAGAACACGAATATTTAGTCGTTCAAGAAGGCGAATCGGAAAATCGGCACTTTGAAATCGGCCCTTCAATTATCGCCAATGCTAAATTAGTTGATGAGAAATTAGCTGACATAAAGGTTTGCGACCCGGCAATCGGTTCCGGTGCTTTCCCTGTAGGAATGATGAATGAGATTGTTAATGCTCGCCTGGCGCTTAATCCCTACATTAACGATGAAAGTCGAACGGCTTATGATTTCAAAAATCACGCTATTACCAATTCTTTATATGGTGTTGATATTGACCCTGGGGCCGTAGAAATCGCCAAACTTCGTCTCTGGCTTTCGCTGGTAGTTGACGAGAACGACCTGCCTGCGCCGCGCCAATTTTTTGTTTATGTAATTCGTTGCGATAACGATAGTCTATATATTGGACAAACAGAAGATTTAGTCACGAGATGGAAACAACACTGCGACGGCAAGGCAAGCTGGACAAGCAGGTACAAACCGGTTGAAATCGTTCACTATGAAACATTTGAAACCCGTGAAGAGGCTGTCGAGCGGGAAAAGAAATTAAAGACAGGATTTGGTAGAAAATGGTTAAAGCGAGAATTAGCAGAAGGTAGACTTAAAAAGTGGGATTCACTCGCGGCGCGGCAGGCAGGTATTAAACAAATTAAACCTTTGCCAAACTTGGATTATAAGGTAATGCAAGGCAATAGCCTGCTCGAGGAATTTGAAGGCATTAAGCTGTTTGACGAAAGCATTATTCCCCAAAATATGGATGATCGCGAGGAACGAATCAAGACGGCGAACATCAAAATCAATGAACTCCAGAGAGAATTCATTCGACTTCATACAAAGAGAGAATTATCTAAAACTCGTGAAATCCAGATTAATAAAGAAATTAAAGAACAGCAAAAACTGGTTGCTTCATTAAATGAAAAACCAAAATCAAAGGCCGGCCAATTTAATTTTGACGGCCATCAAAATGATATTCAAGAAAAATGGCAAGAATTAACTAACCTTCACAAAGGCATTATCGGTGAGACCAATCGCGATAAAAAGAAAACAATGCTAAGCCGTGCCTCCGAGCTCGAATGGCAATTTATTGAAGCATCCCTTAAAACTCAAATTTCTCCCCCTGCCCGAGGGGGAGTTAGAGGGGATGGGAGTAATCTGGATGACAAACTCAAAAAAATTGCTAAGTATAAGAAACTCAACACCAAACCATTTTTCCTGTGGCACCTCCACTTTGCTGATGTTTTCAAAGACGGAGGATTTGACGTAGTAATAGCAAACCCGCCATACGAAACCTCTAGAAGCAAAGGGATTTTAGAGAACGAAAAGATATATTTGAAAAATAATTATGTCACGGCTGAAGACAAGTTTGACTATTACACTTTCTTTATTGAAAAGTCATCTAGAATTTGTAGGCAAAAAGGAGCTGTATGCCTGATTACTCCAAGCACATACCTCACGAAACCTTTATCACGGAAAATCCGTCAGTTTCTTCTCGAAAAAAAGATAAACGATATCAAAGAATTTAAGGGTTTAGTATTTCAGGCAGTTGTACCAACAGCAATAATCCTATTCCAAAATGAGATCGGTTCGGATAACCATTTAATTGAGATCGGATACGATATTGGTAATATTGTAAACTTTACAGATGGCAAATTCTCAAAAAAATTACTAAGGCAACAATTATTCTCTAAAGATCCCAATTATTATATAAACATTTATTCAGATGAATTCTTTTATAATCTCCTTAGCAAATTACAAAATTCTGTAGGCATGACAAGGCTGGGCATTCTCGCCGAAATATATAACGGCATTCAGACCGGTGACGATAAAAAATTCGTTGGATTTTCAAAAAAATCTGATGAATGGCAACCTGTCATAACAGGATCTGATATTCGTAAATATTATCTCAGATGGGGCGGAAAATATGTTTTTTATAAACCAAGTATGCTACACAGCAATACGCGAGAAAATATTTTTAAAACAGGAGAGAAATTAATCATTCGTCAAACCGCAGACAAGATTATTGGTACCTATGATAGCGAGAGCTATTTTACCTTAGCTAGTACATTCGTAATAAAACAATTTGAAAAGAGAATATCATATAAGGTTTTATTGGGGATTATAAATTCGAGCCTTTTCGTTTATTTATATCGAACTCTAAACAATGAAGCGGGAAGGATTTTACCGCAAATTAAGAAAAAACATATTTTTGACCTACCGATACAGACTAACATTCCGAGTGATGAAATTGGAAACGCCGTAGAAAAGATTCTAGTCATAACTAAAGATAGTAACTTCCTTAGCGATACTACTAAACAAGCTCAAGTTCGTGAACTTGTATGCAAAATTGATCAATTGGTCTATAGACTTTACAATTTAACACCAGAAGAGGTTGCGGTTATTGAAAGGGGGCAAAATGGCTAAGCAGGGTTCTATTTGGAACAAATGGGACCTGCATCTACATAGTCCCAAATCATTTCTTGCCAATAACTTCAATAATTGCTCTACTGATGATTTTGTCAAAGCCATTAGCGATGCAAGTATTAAAGCAGTCGGACTTACCAATTATTTTCGCTTTGATGAAGCAGAGCTTGGTGAAATTAAACAGAAACTGAATGATAAAGGGATAGCTGTATTTCCTAACTTGGAATTTAGAACTCAACCTCCAAACAAAGAAAACGATGAAATGCATGTCCATATCATTTTCGCAGATACTGTGCCTCTATCAAAAATACAAAGCTTTTTGGGAAGGTTAAAAACTGTTGATGACAAATACTGTAAAGACTTAACACAAAAAGAGATTGAATCCACCTCAGTATCTTACGATACTCTTAAGTCAGCTTTGGAAAATGATAAAGAAATTCGGCATTTTGAAGATTATTTACTTGCGGCATGCCCTCGTGGAGATGGTAATTATAGGCCAGGAGCAAATGACGACGGTAGAGGCAATGGATTTGCTGAAGTAATTGATAGAAATACGGACATTCTTTTTGGCAAAACCGACGATACGGATTTTTTCTTACGCACTGATAGATACACTGGAGCAGAACAAAAACCTGTTTTGTGTTGCTCGGATGCCCACAAGCTTGAGGCCGTAGGATCTCTGTCAACATGGATTAAAGCTGACTTAACCTTCGAGGGGCTAAAACAGATACTATGGGAGCCTAAAGATCGAGTTAGAATACAAGAGCGGGATCCAAGCGATGAAAAATCAGGGCGAATAGTGATTGCAAGTTTAAGTTACAAGAACGCAGATAGTTCTGAACAGGAAATTCTTTTAAACAAAGATCTAAACTCAATTGTTGGGATTAGAGGTAGCGGTAAGTCCACTTTATTAAAAAATATCGCTTGCTCCGTAGATCCTATTCAATTTGGAGAGAAAGATAAAGCCGACAGGCTATATAAACTCGATGAATTTAAAGTTCGTTGGGGTGACGACCAAGAAAACGGTGGAGTCACAGATAGTCCGAAGAGCATTTTTTATATTCCCCAAAACTATCTAAGTCTGCTTGCTTATGAAGAAACTGGCAGAGCCAGGGACAGGGATGAATTTTTAACAAAATTGCTTAAGAAAAATGTCAAGTTCGCTAACGCCATCAGGGCTTATGAAGATTTTGTCTCCGATAATAAAATCAAAATAGAAGGTCTGATCGAAAAACTCCTAAAAGAAAACGGGGCATTGTCTGAAGCTAAGTTACAAGTCAGGAAGTTAGGCTCAAAAAAAGAGATCGAAGATGAAATCAAAGCAAAAAACGAAGATATTAAAAAATATAAAGGCACGGGTAATCAGGCTTTAACCGAAGAAGAAGTTAAAAGCTATACGCAAGCCAAGCAATCCGTAACGGATAGCTCGAAATATCTCCTGGTACTACAACAAGACAAGGATATTCTAAATGGACTGCTGCAATCGGGAACGGACGTATATATTGCCAACCAAGAAATAACTAAGTTGTCAACTCAAAGACAAACTGTTTTACGAACCGAATTATTGAAGAAGAGCAAGGAGAATCTAGGTGAACTAATTAAAGAAGAGATAAGTAAAATTGAGACCGAGGTTCAAAATCTCCACAAAGATATCGCAGAAAAACAGAAGATTTTAGAAAAGTTAAATGACAGGGTCAAAGCAAATAAAGCCCTCGAGACAATAACAAAAGAATTGGGACAATTACAGCAAACCTTAAAAAATATTGATGCCCTGGACGGAACAATCACTCAAACATCTAATGGAAAAGTAGAGGCAATCTCGGGCATTGTAGATGCTTATACGGCCTTTGACACGCAACAGGAAAATATTTTTGGGACTATTGAATTCGACGAGGACTTCTCTTTTCTGGAAATAAAAATAGTGACCTATTACAACGCCAACGATCTAAAAAAGTTTGTCGAACGCAATATTAACACAGTAGCTACTAGCCCTTTACTCTCGGGTAGTGCTTCAAATAATTCTGACATAAGGAAATTATTTAGTGACTCTCCCGAAAAACTTGAGGCGGAAACTCTTAAAAAGTTTATTTATATGCTTGTTGATGGAACCATAAAGCTAAAAGTTGATGCAGCAGAAGTTGGACAAGTTCTCTCGCAGCTTTTAAAAGATAGATATGAAATCGATTTTCTGAATTCGGTAAAAACTAAGGAAGAGGGTGTTTTATTTAAAAATATGACCGGAGGCCAAAAAGCCATTGCAATGCTAGAACTTGTTTTCAGATTTGATGATGAACAGTACCCGATTTTAATTGACCAGCCAGAAGACGATCTTGATGTTAGCGGAGTTGCAACCGATCTTGTTAACTTTATAAAAACCCAAAAAGACAAGCGTCAAATTATAATAGTCTCGCATAATGGAAGTTTAGTCGTCTGTGCTGATACCGAAGAAGTGATTGTTTCGGAGTGCAAAAAACTTGAAAACAACAAATATAACTTTTCTTATGAAACAGGGGCAATCGAAAATCCCAAGATAAGAGATCAAATCATCAAAGTACTCGAGGGCGGTAAAGAAGCTTTAAAGCAAAGGGCACGAAAGCTTGATTTTAAGCATGAAATATAGAGCTATATGAGTCAACAATTAACCCAAAAACTTAAGGACTGGAGAAGCAGGAAAGCGAATTTAGAGGGCGTTGAGCGCTACGTTATTTTGCATAACAAAACTATTGATGCGATTGCCGAGGCGATGCCGACATGCAAGGAAGAATTTATTAAAGTTAAGGGCCTGGGAGAGAAGAAATATGATAAATACGGCCCGGAGATTTTGAGCGTAATAAAAGAATGTGTTGAAGGAAAATCTGGAATTCAAGATAGAGTAGATGAAAAGAAGGTTTACTCTGTCAGTGATTTTTTAAATCTCCTGAACACAAAACTTTATGAAATTAATACCAGAATTAAAGGTGAAATATCATCGATTGATTTTCGGGAGCGCTACCTCTTTTTTACGATTAAAGATATCGAGGATGAAAGCTGTATTAGTTGTTTTATGCGATCCAAAGATTATGAACTTTCCGATGTCCAATTGGAAGAAGGCATGGAAATTATCGCTCACGGCTTTCCGGAAATTTATAAAAAGAGCGGCAAATTATCTTTTCAGACTCAAGCCATTGAGCTTGTTGGCGAGGGAATACTAAAGAAAAAATATGACGAGCTGAAAAAGAAATTGGAATCCGAAGGTTTGTTCGAGGAGGCAAGAAAAAAGCCGATGCCAAAACTACCGCAAAAAATCGGACTCATTACTTCTAAGGACGGGGCGGTTATCCACGACTTTGGAAACAATCTTGGCAGATTTGGTTTCAAGGTTACGTTGTATGATTCAAGAGTTGAAGGAATTATGGCGGTAAAAGATCTGGTTTCAGCTATCCAATATTTTAAGGATCAACCGATTGATGTTTTAGTGGTAATCCGTGGCGGTGGGAGTTTGGAAAGTTTGCAGGCGTTTAATAACGAAGTATTGATTCGTGAAATAGTTAACTATCCGGTACCTGTCCTTTGCGGTATTGGCCACGACAAAGATGTGCCACTTTTTTCATTAGTCGCTGATAAAGCCGTGTCTACGCCAACAGCTACTACTAGAGAACTTAACAAATCATGGGAAGAGATGATTATTAAAATCAATCAGGGAGAATCAGAGCTGATCGGTAAATTCCAAAGGTATTTATCAGATTATGGTTATCTGATTGATCGGTCGTTTGGTGAAATAAAGCATCATTACCAATCAATGATCAGAATTTTCGAGTCATTTGAAAGATTGATTGAAAAAATCTCTGCTAGTTTTGCATTTGGGCTAAAACAGATCAATGAAAAGGTTAATAGCATTGCCGCGGCACTTTCCCAAAATAACCCCGAACGCCAGCTAAAATTAGGATACAGTATCACCTTTATGAATGGGAAAGTCTTGAAATCCGTTAGCCAAACTAAAAACGGCGATTTACTTATCACCAAATTAACAGACGGTCAAATTGATTCACAGATAACAAATAGAAAGGAACAATTATGAGCACGATTAACCTAACCGAGTCTTTAAAAAAGTTAGAAGAGATCAACGCCTGGTTTGAAAATCAGGAAGAAGTTGATGTTGAAAAAGGATTGGAGAAGGTAAAAGAAGGGACGAAATTAGTCAAAGCCAGTCGCGAAAGACTCCAGGAAATTGAGAATGAATTCGAAGAAGTGAAAAAAGAATTATCTAAGACCGACTCTGAAGAAGAACCTGACGAAATTGAGCCCGACGAATTACCAATTTAAAAAGAATTATTTCGAATCGTCGGGAGTTTCTAATAATCCTTTTTCGGCAAGAAAAGAATCTGGATCTTCGCCAGCTTGCATCAGTAGACCATAAGCTTCGCCGAGAGCATCCTGGAAGTCCATACCTTCGAACTCAGATTCTTCTAAATCCGGCATTACTTCTCTAAGGGCAGAAATTAATTTTTCGATTGTTGGTTCTGACGATTCCTCTTCGACTCCGGATTCGTTTGGTTCTAGCTCGCTCATTTGGCCTCCTTTTTAGTTTTTCTCTCTATTCTAATTAAGCCAGTAAACGCTATTTAAGTCAAGGAAGATGAACCTAAAGTTTGACAAAATTACCATACTTTTATATTATATCAATAAGCGTTGATATAGTGAGGTGTTATGGATTATTGTCAAAATAAAAACTGTCAAGAAGAAATTTGCTTTACTGCTGATTTCTTAAGAACCATCTCTGAAGAGAATCGTCTAAAAATACTTTGTATTCTAAAAGAAAAAGAAAAGTGTGTCTGTGAAATTTGGCGTGAACTTAAAATCCCGCAAAACCTTGCCTCTCATCATCTAAAAGTGTTAAGAGATTCTAACTTGATTAAGTCCCGTAAAGAGGGTTTAAATGTCTATTATTCCCTCGATCATCAGGAAATAGAGAAATACTATAAGTTATTAGAAACTATCTTGGGAGGAACTAAATGAAAATCCAAGTTTTTGGCTCGGGTTGCTGTTCGTGTAAAAATCTTTATGCTTTAACACAGCAAGCGGTAGAAGAGATTAATATCAAGGTAGAAGTTGAATACATTACCGATATTCAAAAAATCATTGAAACTGGATGGATGAGAATGCCAGTTTTGGCCATTGACGGTAAACCTGCTATTATCGGTTCAATTCCAAAGCTGGAAGAGCTTAAAAAAGTTATTAGAGAAAATATCAAGGAGGAATAATGGATATTTTTTACCCCGTTCAATTATTCGCACACTGGCTAACATATGATTTATTCAAGATAGGACAAAACACACTTCTTGCCGAAGCAATCAATTTCTTTATCTTTGACACAATAAAAATCCTTATCCTATTACTGGTTATTATCTTTGCTGTCAGTTTTATCAGGACTTATTTATCACCAGAAAAAATAAGAAGTATTCTATCACGAAGACATCAGTATACTGGCAATATCCTTGCGTCAATCTTGGGAATCTTTACCCCTTTTTGCACTTGTAGTGCCATTCCTTTGTTTTTAGGTTTTGTTGAAGCTGGAATCCCTTTAGGTGTAACCTTCTCGTTTCTCGTCGCTTCCCCGATGATCAACGAAGTTGCTTTGGTATTACTTACTGGAATGTTCGGCTTAAAAATCGCTCTGATTTATATCTTAAGCGGTCTTATCATTGCCATTCTATCGGGCATAGTCATCGGGAAACTAAAGGTTGAGAACTTGGTTGCCGATTTCGTCTATAAGCACAAAGTAAATGCTGAATATGTAGAACAAAAACAAACCATTAAAGAAAGGGTTATTTATGCTAAGGATTATACCTTTGATATTATCAAGAAAGTTTATCCTTATGTTCTAATAGGTATCGTAATTGGTGCTTTCATTCACGGCTATGTTCCGACTGATTTCTTAGCTCGCTATGCAGGAAGCGACAAATGGTATGCTGTGCCATTAGCTACTTTAGTTGGGATTCCACTTTATTCAAATGCGGCTGGTGTGGTTCCACTTATCAGCGCTTTAACCGAAAAGGGAGTAGCAATGGGAACGACTTTAGCTTTTATGATGGCTGTTACTGGCTTATCGCTTCCCGAGTTTATGATTCTTAAAAAAGTGATGAAGACAAAGTTGATTTTAATTTTTGCGTTAGTCGTTGGAGTTGGGATTATCTTAACAGGATTTCTCTTCAACACTATTTTGAGGTAGCTAATATCGGCTGTGAATTTCGTCGCCTCTGAATTCAATTGAAGAAGTAATGCCTGGCCCCCAACCATGGCTCCTCGAAATTGGCGCTCGGTCGTAAAAATCATGCTTAATAAACATAACTTGTTGACCATTATTTGGCGGTTTTTCGATTATTCCGAGGATCAATACTGTCAGGGCATCGCAAACGTCGTCGTGCTTAGTAACGCCGAAATTTAAGACTTGGTTTAATAACTCTTCACAGCCGTGTTTTGGAAAAAGCACTTTGCCTTCATAGATCATGGGCGAGGAGAGCTCAAGTCTGGTTCTTTTATCCTTGCGGATTGTCACACTCACCGTGTCAATTCCTTTACCGCGCAATTGCGTCGCCAATACGCCTTGTAAAATATCGCTTTCAAAATAAAATTTGTTAGAATATTTGCCCTCGTTAACCTTGCAAATACTTTCCATTCTGTTGGCTGTTTCCTCCAATGGCTGTCGGATATTCACAGGATTCGGAAGGATATAAATTTTCTGATTTTCGCTAGAACCGATTACTTTAGCGCTCACCAAAGCCGTGAAGTCTCCCGAGTCTTTTTCACTGATTGCCAAATCAACGCCTGCGACATAACTATAACTTTGGTTGCGCAAAATTTCCGGCAATTGGTCGTAATAATGGATCTGGTTTTGATTAATAACGGGCGCTCGTTCATCGACAATCCGAAGGAGATACTCCCGAAGCCAAGCGAAAATACTGCCAACCCGAAGCTTTTCTTCTTCAATTGCCTTCATATCCGGGTATTTTCCTAGCCAACTGATTTCATTCGTTTCTTCGTTTATGATCGGATATTGCCGAAAAATACCGGTTCGACTTCCATTATTAATTTCTGATTCGAGCCGCTTCAATAAGGAATCTTCGTGGAGAAGATTCCCTACGATAACTACTTTGGTGTTTTGGTCGCCCAGTGGTAACACCTCGTCAGTAAACCATTTATATGTATCATCTCGGGATTTTTCAGACTTAACCGAATCACTATTTTCGATATCATCGGCGATAATAAGATTGGGTCGATATCGGCCATGCCTCACACCCCGAAAACTCATATCTTTAGAAACGGCAATGATTTTGGCATTGTATTTTGGGATGACAATCGAACAAGAATTCCATTCATCTTGTTCTTGAAATGGGCCTAAATCTCGCTTTAACAGTTCATTCGTTTCCAGTTCTCGCCTTAAGTTCTTAAAGTGGAGTTTTGCCTGATCGGCAGTTTGGCTAATAAGTACCACGAATTTGCATTGCATCCTGCCTAAAATCGCCCAGATTGGGAAGCTCAAAGTTAGCAATGTACTCTTGCCCGATCCTCTAAAACTACAAATTGCCGCTAATTTAATACTGTCATCTTCGCTAATCTTAAAGATTTCTCGGTGAAATCTGGCAATCTTATACTGAACGTAATCAGATAAATAAGTATGAAAGAACCATATATGGCTTCCCTTAGCTACTTCAGCTCTTGTTTCCTGATGTTCTATTATCCTTTTGGTTTCTATCTTGTTGTGGCTTGTTTTCTTCATGGCCATCTCCTTTTTCATTAACAACTAATGAGGCCAATTCTAAAGCTCTCATAATGTTTTTCTCCTGTTCTTTAGTTAATTTATTTTGTTTTATTTCCAACCCGCCACTAACTTCAAGTTTATTCTTGTAAGCGTTATGGCGATGATTAAGCCAATACATGACAGCTGTGAGATTATTATTCTTCATAGCGCTAATTAATTGGCTTTCGGCTAGGTCATTGATTAACGTGCAGCCATCTTCGATCGCTTTATTACAGGCACTGGCAAATTTTTTGTTTTGTCGGTACCAGCGATAATAACTATTCCTGCCAATACCGATCTTTTGACAGGCAACTTCAATGATTGGGATCTTTTTAAGCTGTTCAATAAGTTTTTCTTGGTTTGTTGCGGTTCTTAATTGAGTAGCATTATCTTGATCATTCATTTTGTCTCCTTAATTAGCATGGCCTTTTGACCTGTTAACTTTTCCCATCGCTTTCTGATTACTTCAGCATAGATCGGGCATTTTTCCATTAAATAACAGCGACGTTTCATTTTTGTTGCCGCAATCAAAGTGCTGCCGCTGCCGCCAAAGGGTTCAACGACAAGGCCACCTCGTTTAGTCAGAACTTTAAGATATGGAATTAGAATCTCGAGCGGCTTTGTTCCGAAGATTATGCCCTGACCAGAACTTTTCTCATCGGCGGCAATATATTCTATAAAATCCGTAGGCTGAATTTTCTTTCCTTTTTCATATCCTTCCCAATGCGGCTTTCCGGCGGTCGCAAACAATGCCGTTTCATACTCGTTTTGCAGTAGATCCTCCTCACTTTCGGTGTTCAAATCAACATTGCCAGAAGAGCCGACGACGGCGATGTCATATTTATTAAAAAATTTGTATTTCGCCGAAAATCCCTGAACTCTATTGGGCAAGTGCCAAACCAACATATTTCGAATCTTCCAATGCTTTGCGGCTTCTTGCCAAATGGTTACAATATTTTTCCAGTTTTCGTAAATAATGATACCGAAATCCTCTTTTTGAATTTTTGCCATATTAGCCATCCATTTTTCCGTAAAATCTGGCGGTAATTCGTCGGTACCGATATATCGACGATTCTTCTTGGCACCAAAACCATCTGTTGGCTTGCTATGGCGCTTAGCGTGGAGATAATCGAGCAAATAAGGAGGGTCAGTTAAACAGAGATCCGCTTTTTCACCATTCATCAGTTTTAAAACATCCTCTTCTTTAGTCGAATCACCAATCATTAAGCGGTTGTCACCAAATTGCCAGACTTGGCCTGTTTGCATTTCGATTTCTTCAATTTCTAATTTTTTAAGCTCTTTTTCAATGTCAAACTGTTCTGGGCTGGTATCGATATCGAAAATGTCGTCTAATTCATCACTTGCAAAACCGATGTCTGAAAGAAAGCTTTCGTCGAAATCGGCAAGTTGGTTAAAATCAAACTCGCCGGTATTTTTATTTAAACGTAGATTTAATTCTTTTTCCTTCTCAATATTAGAGATATTAACAAAAACTACGGGGAATTCTTTTATCCCTAATGATTTTGCCGCTTCAACCCTCATATGGGAACCAATTATTATGTTCTTTCTATTGGGAGCGCAATTTACAATACCTGGGTCTACTATCCCAAAGCGCTTAATACTTTCTTTTAAGTCCGCTAATTGCTTGTCAGACCATTTTCTTGGGTTGTAATCGGCCGGGATCAAATCCTCAACCGAGACATAAACGATCTTGTACTTTTCGTTCATTTTGCCTCCTTTTGGCATTAAATTGATTTTTAAACACAAAAAAAGCACATGCGGTGGGCATAACGGCCTCAAGGACCTTAAACCTATCTTCGCACGTGCATAACGCACATAATCTGCCTATAAAGGCAATCTCAATTTTCAATTATTATAATATCGCAAGCGTCTTTTACTTGTCAAGTTTCTTGCGAAATAGCCCTTTTTTATACTGTATCATCGTGTATCATTTTGCCTTAAAACCATTGAAAATCGCCTAAATCGCTAGTACTATAAGAGGGAGAGTATAAAAGGGTTAAAAGGTTCTAGACCGGACTGTCCCGCCAATCTACCAGCAAGTCTGGTTTTTGTTGTATATAAGAGATAAAATAGAATTGATATCTCTGCGGAAATTTCTTCGAAATTATGGATCATTATAAAATAATCGTGGAAATTTCTTTGA